>ERZ1034925.883-NODE-883-length-11566-cov-6.791243_pt1 | contig 11566 bp, 18 predicted proteins | sample MGYA00520687_ERZ1034925 | MGnify/ENA primary metagenome ERZ1034925 (study PRJEB33766, sample SAMN09781758) | gut metagenome | biome: gut microbiome | host: Homo sapiens | place: Madagascar | study: EMG produced TPA metagenomics assembly of the PRJNA485056 data set... | reverse complement strand
ATCTAAAGAAGAGTTAAAAGAAGAAGCTAAAGAAAATAAAAAGAACAATTCTAAAAAGAAGAGGTAAAATAAAATGAGAGAAGCAAGTGGCAATTTTTATAATCCCAATATTAAAACCAATTCTAATGATGGTGATGGTTTTTATTCTGCTGGCACATCGACAGAGGATGCTGTTAAGGGATTCTATAGGAAGTATCTTGAGCTAAAGGAAAAGCTTAAGAAGTATGATATTAATATTGAAGATATTGAAGATGATGAGGACATCGAAGACGAATACGAAGAATGCGAAGATTATGAGGACGAAGAGGAATATTCTCCCATGTATGATAATTACGAAGAACGTCAGGTTAATATGCTAAGTCTTCCTGTTTATTATCATATCGCATTTGCTATTCCTGCTGATTTGAGCTTTGGTAGCACTACAGCACGACAGATTGATGCTTTTTATGGACTTCGTGATAAGCTTAGGAAGGCTGTTGAAAAGTATGAGGATGAATGCGAAGACCTTGAAACTGGCTGGCTTAAGGCAGGAGATACGATTTGCATCGAAAATATTTTCGTAATGTTTACTACAAATAAGAAGTACCAGCGTCCTACACTTGACACAATTCGCAGTTGTGTGCGCGATATTGCAGAAGAGTGTTATGAGAATAAGATTCGTTATTTGGCAATGCCTCGTGTTGGCTGTGGTCATGGACATCTTGATTGGGATGTTGTTAAGGAAGCTATCCTTGACGAATTTGATAATTATTTTGATGAGATGGATGAAGAAGAGTATCGTCCCTTTATCACATTCTGCTATCAGTAAGTAAAAAAATCATAAAAACCTATTGACAAAACGAATGAGGTATGGTATTATTCTATCATACCTCATTTAAGTTTATTAAAGGAGATTTTCTTATGGAAAAGACACCTGTTTATTTGATTATGGTTACATCTGACAATCATAATAAATTCTATAATTGTGAACCAAATTCTGATGGGACTTTTACTGTAAAGTACGGTCGAGTAGGGGGACATGAAAGCACCAAAATTTATCCCATGTCCAAGTGGGATTCGCAGATTAATTCTAAGCTTAAGAAGGGCTATGTTTCTCAGACACATCTTATGACAGATGTAATTGAAAATTCTAAAGAGGAAGAGCCTACAGAGGGGAAAGATAAATTTTCAGTAATTGAAAATAAGTCTGTTCGAGATATTATTAAGCGTCTATATGATTTTGCGAATAAGGTTGTTCAATCTGCTTATAAGGTTAAATCTTCCGTTGTTACTCAGGCTATGATTGATGAAGCTCAGAGCCTAATTGATAATCTTGCTCTTAATTATGAGAATATGGATTATAACCAGTTTAATAAAAAGCTTTTGGAAATCTTTATGGTTATTCCTCGTAAAATGAGTAATGTAAGTGATTACCTTATTTATAAGAATGACATGGATTCTTTTAAATCTATTATTGACCGAGAGCAGAGCACTCTTGATGCTATGGCAGGTCAGGTTTATAAGCCTGTAAAGATTGAAAAGAAAAATGCTGATAGTGATACCAATAATAATGAAGTTTCTGTTCTTGATGAAATGGGTATTACTATGGAAGATGCTACTGCGGAAGATGTGGTTAAAATTAAGAAAGCGATGGGTGATTCCGCAGATAAATTTTATCGAGCTTGGCGTGTAACAAATAAGGCCACAGAAGAAGCATATCATAAGTTTGTTGATGCAAATAATATTGGCAACCGCAAACTTTTATGCCATGGTAGTCGAAATCAAAACTGGTTTGGTATTCTTAAAATGGGGCTTCGTTGGAAATTGTCTAATGTAATTACTAACGGCTCCATGTTTGGTAGTAAAGCCATCTATTTTAGTAATCCTGATAAATTTCATGGTGGAGTTCGCAAATCTATTGGTTATACTTCTCTTGGGGGTTATTGGACTCGTGAACAGCAAAATTGTGGGTTTCTTGCTTTCTTTGAAGTTGCTTTAGGTGATAGCTATGATGCTTATCAGTTTAGTAGCCAATATTACGATATGGATTTAAAGAAACTTAAGTCTTTAAAACCTGATGCATGGCATCTTTGGGCGCATGGTAATACCAGTATGCTTAAGAATGATGAACTCATTGTTTATTCTATGGAACAAATGACTATTCGTTATTTGGTGGAGATTAGGTAATGATAACCTATGAGAAAAATGGTCGAACATTTCACAAGATTGAAATTGGAGACACCTTTGGAAGATTAACAGTAATTAAAAAAGGTAATGGTTTAGTTGATAAAACAGGACATAAATTTGGCACATGGGTTTGTCAATGTTCTTGTGAAAATGAAACTATAGTTGAAATACGCACAACTTCTTTAACAATGGGTAGTACCCAATCTTGTGGATGTTTACAAAGGGAAAAATTCCCTAATCATAATTTTGACTATGGAAATACTTATGATTTAACAGGAGAATATGGCAAAGGTTATACCACTACAGGAGACGAATTTCTATTTGATTTAGAAGATTATGACTTAATTAAACAGTATATTTGGAATACTAAAAAAGACAGTCGAAATAAAGAAGATTCGGCTTATTGGTATGTTGTATCAGGAAATCAAAATAATGAGCGTGTTTGGATGCATCGTCTTGTTACACATTGTCCTCCTGATAAAGTGGTTGACCATTTTAATCATAAAACTTTAGACAACCGCAAAGAAAATTTGAGAGTATGTGAAAGAGCGGAAAATTCACAATCTCAACGTTTACGTCCTGATAATACTTCTGGACATAAAGGAGTATATTGGGATAAAAGCCGTAATAAATGGATGGCAAATATAATGGCTTTTGGACAGTATCATTATCTTGGACGATATGAAAAATATGAAGATGCAGTAGCAGCAAGAGAAGCCGCAGAAGAAAAATATTTTAAAGAGTTTAATTATAAGCCGCAAGAAATAAATAAAAATAATTGAGGTAAAAATATGCCTGTTAATCTGATTACTCATAATGCAGAATTCTTTTCCCTTCCTTCTGATTTTCTTCCAATTCCTACGCAGATTGTTAATTCAATTAAAGGCAATGTTACAGACTATTGTTATTCTGAAACAATGCTTCGAGAAGTGATTAAGAAAGCTAAGGAACAAAAAGTTAGTCTTGTTTATGAAAAAATCCTTGACAAATATGGAGATTTGGATTATATTGTTGTTAATCGAGGACATTTCTTTAATACTCAAACTAATGAAAAGGTGAAAGAACCTATGCAGTTGGATAAAAAGAATTTGCCTTTTGGAATTATTATCCGACAGAATGCTCCAAAAGCTTATAACGATGGAGTAAAGAAAGAACCCAAAAGGAAGATTAAAAGAGAAGTAACTAAGAATTTTTTCACAGGAAAGACGGGTATTATTCAGATTTAAAAACAAAAAATCAATCCTATAAACAATTTTAGAAAGGACTCCAACAAATGAGAAACGTTACAAAGAAGCTGATTGCCAAGTACAATAATATGTACGCAACGAAAAGTGACTGGGTAAAATATCAGTTTGGAAAGGTCCATATCATTTTTGCAATTATCACGGCTTTGGCTTTTGGTTTTGTTTTTGGTATGGATATTGAACGACAGACCATTCCAGAGCTTCTACAGGCAGAGCATGATAAGACGGTAAGTGAAACCTCTCTTTATTATTCTGATGCCATTGAAGAGTATACTGAAATTCTTCGTCACTATTCAGGATATATTTCTTCTGCGAACTCTGTGGAAAAGAAGTATCTTCGTTATATGACCAAAAGCGCTCTTTTTGCTGAAATTGACCGAGTAGATAATTTCATGAAGAGCTTTGAGGAATTTGGAGCTGCTGAAAATCCTCTTTATGAAGAACTTGACAATTACAAAGAAGAAATTCAGAAGACCATTAATTCTGGACGTTATCTTTATCCTTACACTGATTGGGACTATGAAATGCTTGCTTTTTGTATCTGGCATGAAGCTGGTTCAACCTTTATTTCCATGGAAGAAAAAATGGATGTCGGTTGTGTTGTTCTAAATCGTCAGCTTCAGGGTGGAATCGGTAAGCAGATGATTGACCCCTCTATTGAGGATATTATTAATGAGGGTAAGAATGGCGGTATTGTTCAGTATCCTTATTCAACCAATGAATACTATTATGTAACTATCCCAGACGAATGTTACGAAGCAGCGAGACGAGTTCTTGAGCGAGAAGTAGTTGCTCCTCGTAATGTTCTGTATCAGGCAACCTTCCCGCAGGGCAAAGTTTATCACTCCTATTATCATCCTGAACTTGGTAATACAACCTATATTTGCTATGAATGAGGTAAATTAAATGAATTTAGTAAAAGATTATTATATTGTAGTAGCTGAGGTAAAAGACCCTAAGCGTCCTACTCATTGGGATAGAACTATTCTTGATGGCAAGCTTTGTGTATTTTTACATGAGATTATGACAGGAGAACATTTCTTTTTCTGTGCGAATTATGGCACAGAAGACTATCCTGACTGGCACACTATTACTACAACTCGTGTACAATCTTTTAACGTTGACGGAGATGGGAAAAAAGTAAATTCTGTGACCGTAGAAACTAAAAATACGATTTATCATTTTACAAGATTGGAGATTTAAATATGGTTAATTTTAACAATAAAGATGTATGTCCTTGTTTAAATTGTGAACATAATAATGTTTGTATGTATAGAGAAAAGTTTACTCTATATTATGACAAGGTAAATAGCGAAAATAGGGATAGTAACATTCCCGAATGTGCAACACTCTCGGTTTCTTGCAGATATGCTCGCTATAGTACCATTTCTGCGTCTTATGTTTCTCGTGGCGCTAATACGATTCAGGGCGTTGGTATTGCTGACGCTGTGCCTTGTAAGACAGAAAGAAATGAGGGAACTGTACTTAATCGTAGAGATGTGGTATCACATCCTACTACAACGGGGATTCCTTATACTATTGATACAAGTTCTCAGTGTAAGATTTCCTAAAAACCAAGAAAATAATAGTAAAAAGGGCTTGACAAACTCAAGCTCTTTTGTTATAATGAGGATACAAAATCCAAATGAAATGTAGGTTTTATTTTCTATGAACATTTCCGAAATTCAGCGTGTAAATGATGCTATTAATTTCTACACAGAAAAAAGTGAAGAATATGAAAACAAAGCCAGAATAATTGCTAAAGGCTGTATTTGGTTCGATTGTGGGCATTTTATTCCAGACTCAGAAGTAGAAAATTTAGAAACGGTTTCTGAAACTACAACTCAAACAGAAGTTGTATTTAGAGGTAGTGACTATTATAGAGACGATGATAGAATTGCAGATGTGACTCGTCTTATTACTTATAATCTTTGTCCCCTTTGTGGATTCAAGCAAAGAAAAAATTCAACAATTATTCGTCAAGTAAACGAAAGGCGTATCGGAGAATGACTGAAAACGAACTAATTGCCACTTCAATCAATATCTATGAATGGGGGTCAAGAGTTTATCAAACTTCTACTGACTCTTCTGATTGGGATTATATTGCGATTGTCCCAGATGATTTTCCTAAAGAACCAGACCAATATGAGTTTGGTAATCGCACATATAATATTGAGCATGAATCAGAGTGGATTAGTAAACTTCAAAGAAATTCAGTCGAAGCTTTGGAATGTATTTCTCTTACGCCTCAATTCATTGTTAAAGAAACAAAATACTATCCATTTTCTTTTAACTTGTATGAAGCTCATGCTGCTATATCTGAACGAGCCTCTATTGCTTGGGTTAAAGGAAAGAAAAAGCTTACTATTGAAAAAGATTTTGATTGGCGCGGTGGGAAGAAATCTATTTGGCATTCTTTAAGACTTTACCTTTTTGGCTGTCAATTGGCTCAAGGTGGAATTATTTGGGATTATACCATAGCCAATAAATATTACAATGATATTGTTATTACAAAGCATGGAGAAACGGGTCAAGAAGAATGGGAATATCTTAAAAAGACTTATCATACTCTCAATAACAATCTTCATTCTCAAATGAAAGCAGAATTTGAAAAAGTAAAAACGGGAGAATATATTCCAATTTATAGTATTCGCCCATCTAAAAAATATTATGAGGTAATGAAAAATGTATAATGAACGTTACAACACAAATGATAGCACAAAGCCTGTTAAGAAGAATAAGATTCCTCGCTTTCTTCGTATTCCTCTAATTGTTGTATGCACTCTTCTTGCTCTAATTATCATTGTTAGTAGCATTAAGATTATTCCAGAGGGATATGTTGGTGTAAAGTATCGCGTGGCAACTCTTGTTGATACTTCTATTGGTGCCGGTCCTCATGTTTGTATTCCTTTTATTGAAAAGATTCGTAAGATTGATGTTCGTGAGCAGGTTTACGAAGCACAGACAACTGCTTATACCAAGGATACTCAGACTGTTGAGAACATTGTAATTAAGGTGAATTATTCTTATTCTACTGATAAGCTTGATGTTCTCATTCGTACTATTGGCGTAAACAATGTTGAATCTAAGCTTATTATGCCTCAGCTTAATTCTGTTCTTAAGAATGAAGTTGGTAAGTATAAGGCAGAAGAGCTTGTTCAGAATCGTTCTGCTCTACAGGAATCTGTTGAGGATTCTCTTCGTTCTAACCTTGAAGAGTATGGCGTTGTTGTTACCGCTCTGAACATTATTGATGTTGATTTTGAGGACTCTTTCGAACAGACGATTCGTGAGAAGGTTGCTGCTGAACAGGAAGCTCAGAAGGTTAAGAATGAAACTGTAAAGAAAGAAGAGCTGGCAAAGCAGGAAGTTATTGCCGCAGAAGCTAATGCTCAGGCTAAGAAGATTGAGGCTGATGCTGATGCGTATGCAATTAAGGTTGTTCAGGAACAGCTTGATAAGTCTCCTAATTATAACGACTATATTCGTGCTCAGGCTTGGGACGGACATCTGCCCGAAGTTATGGGTAATACCGTAAATCCTTTTGTAACAATGGGTAACTAATATGACTAATGAACGTGCTGCTCAAGTGCTGATTGCCGCATATTCTTTTATTGTTAATCAATGTGATAATCAATTCATAAATAATTATGAAATTGCTTGTTCTAAAGCTGTCGGATTGCTTATGAATACACCTGATGTTATTGGGGAGACAGAAGAATGAATTTCTTTCAAAGATTTTTTGGACATCTAAAGACAGTAACAAAACATCGTTGGTGGGTTTGTTATTATTGCTTTAAAGCTGGTATTCCGTGGCAAGGACTTGTTCATGATTTAAGCAAATTCTCTCCTGTGGAATTTTGGGAATCTGTAAAATATTATCAGGGTTTTCGCAGTCCCATTGACTATTGTAAAGAAGTTAATGGGTGGTCTAAAGCATGGATGCATCATAAAGGCAGGAATAAGCATCATTATGAGTTTTGGCAGGATAATTTCGACCTTGGTTGTAAGCCTGTTCAGATGCCCTACAAGTATGCCCTTGAACTAATTTGCGATTTTCTTGGGGCTGGTAGAGCTTATAATGGGAAGAATTTTACTCCTGAAAATGAATATAAGTGGTGGCTTAATAAAAAGTCTCGTGGTATTAAGATGCATCCTCAGACGCTTGAATTTGTTAATTTAATGATGGAAGATTTTCTGAATTCTGGCTTCATTAATACACTTGTCCGAGCAGAGGAATATTATAATTTTGCGGCTATTCGCACATATTCTAAAGATTCAAAATGGAGAGAAACAATTGAGTGATAAGGTTTACGAATTTAATTCATCTAATGCCGTAGGTTAGCTTCGGGAAATTGCTATAACTAAATGGCTTGAAAACAGGGAAGATGTATTAAGTGTAGAAGATGTTTCAGGGGATAAATTTTATTAGAATTTAGATATTGACCTTATTGTAAACAAAACCGATGGTACATCTTACACTGTTGAAATAAAAACAGATACTTATATTACTGGTAATTTATTTTTTGAAGTTATCAGCAATGAACAGCGTCAAACTGAACGGTGTCTTATGAAGTCTGACGCGCAATTTTTGTTCTATTATTTCTTAAAAACTAAGACTTTATATATTCTTAATATGAGAAAATTTAGGCAATTTGTCATAGACCGAATGGATATTTTGCAGGAGAAAAGGGTGAAGAATAAGCTTTTTACAAGTCGAGGATTTCTTGTTCCTTTATCTCTTATTGAAGCTGAAATGAAGCCTTTGAAAAAAATCCAGTTAAATTGATAAAAACCTCTTGACAAATAACAAAAGGTCTGATATAATAAACACATAAAGTTAAGAGAGGTTTTTAAAAATGAATTTCGATAAAGTTGTTTTTGTAATTGCTCTTTTTTCAGTTGTCGGACTTATGGCATTTTTTATTCCACCTTTTGCTGAGAAAACGGTGAACGAAAAATATAGCACTAAAAATGTTTTGAAATTTTTTACTGCTCTTTTGTCAGCAGGAATTGTTTGTGGAGTTGCTATTGGTTATCCTCTAACAAATAGCTTGGATAAAACTCTTCAGTCTCCCACAAAATATGTTGGAGCAGAAATTGTAGCTCGTGGTACAGATGGAGCATATATCTTTGAAGAGATGGAATATGGTACAGGAGAAACTTATCGTTATATCTCAACAAATTGGCTTCCTTATGACGCTGTTTATCTTTTGACCGTAGATAAGGAAACAGATGAAGTCCTTGTCGTTTGGAAAACTGTAGACAATGGACCGCGCATTGAAGCGGTGGGATAAAAACATACTTTTATTTTTGCTTACAACAATCCTTTTGTTGTGATGTGGTGGAGCTTTGCTCGGTTAGCGCGTGACTTCTCTTCGGAGACACCACGGGATAGCATCATGTGTGGTGCTATCCCTAATATGCAGGATTAGTGTTAGTGGTTAGCACGTCAGTCTTCCCTCTGTTTAGTTTAAAAGTAAAACACGCTCTTGAATGAGTCCTTTACTGGATATATTGAAGAGATGCAAGTGCAAGACTTGTAATAGAGACAAAACTGAAAGCGCCAGTTCGAATCTGGTATCTTGCTCCATTTCAATTAAAATTTAAAATTTAAAGGAGATATTATAAAAATGGATGTTACTCAGATTGTAATTATGGTTATTGGTCTTTGCGTTGCCCTATGTACCGCAGTCGTTATTCCTGTCTTGCGTAATAAGTATGGTCAGGACGCTATTGACAAGGCTCTTGCAACCATTGAGACTTATAAGACTATTGCTGAGATTGCAGTAAAGGCTGCTGAACAGATGGGTCTTACTATGGGTTGGGATGGACAGAAGAAGTTGCAGGAAGCCATGGATTATGCTGAGAAGAAGCTCGCTGATATGGGAGTTGTTTATGACGAGACAGCTCTACGCAAGGAGATTGAGGCTGCTGTTTATGCTATTAGTGGTGCTCTAAAGGGTAATACTAAGGTTAAGACTGGTACGAAAGCATCTATTACAGAGGCTTAATTACGCTCTCTCCATCGGCGTTAAACTGATGGAGAATATATGGTGTGCTGGACGAATTGGTAGAGTCACCACCCTTTCACGGTGGAGTTTAAGGGTTCGAGCCCCTTGCACATCACCATTGTGGGATAAACTTAGTAGGTCTAAGATTCTCAGCGCAGAGAATGTCTATGAAGAATAGATGGGTTTCGATTACCCTATCCCGCATTTTTATATTTTTGAGGAATTGTTATGAAACTTTTTTCACGAAAACTATGGATGGATAATGAATATAATTGCGCTATTACAGACGAATTAAATGATTTGTCTGGATATATAACTGGATATAGAAATAAAACTAAAGCTTATGGTCATTATGTTTTGTTTGATGATGGTTTCGTAAAAGACAAAGTTATCCCAATTAGAGTAATTGGTGGAACTGTTGGCGCAATTAAAATTGATGATAGTTTAACTATTACAGATATTAACATTGATACAGAATATGTAGTAAAAACATATCCAACTAATGTAAATGAACTAATGAAGCATTGGATTGGAGAAGAAATTGAGGTAGATAAAAATGACGGACACGAAATTTTTTGAATTTAGTAAGAATGTTGTTCGTAATTATGTAATTAATCATTTGGATAAATCTGATACCGTACCTAATTTTGATGTGTATATCGTGTGGTATTGTAAGACCTTGCAGAATTGGAAAGCTCTTCTCTCTACCACTCTATTTGACGGTATGTACTATGAGCTTACTGTAAATGGAGACAAAGACGAAGCATACCTTGACGCATATAAGAAGGGGGATAATAATTGCATTAAGCTACCCAAGGAGTATGTGTAATGAGTGTTATTATACCTTTCATTCTTGGAATGTGGACTATGTTTGTCATTGATTATATCCGCAGTATAAACAAGAAGTAAAAAATAAACTTTAAAAAGTTTTAAAAAGGTCTTGACAAACAGAAATGTTTATGGTAATATAAAGACAAGCTCGAAAGAGCGCAACATGATGTTTATCTCATCGACTCTTACAGCAATTTTTAATAATATTCTTGCCGAGAAGCTAACTGTGGTTCGATTCCACAATCTTTTCCCTGAGAAGATTAGTCAAGTGGTAAGACAGCTTCATGAATTTATTAAAGAGTCGAGGACAAAAAAGTTATTAACCTATTGACAAATCAAAATCAATATGGTATAATAAATACATAAAGTTGGTTAATCGGTAACTGTGAGAAAGTAAGATAACTCACGGGGAAATGTAGTTCACCAGCCTCACTTACTTGGGGTGCGTAATATGTTGCTAAAAGACACCTTCCCAACTATAAACAAAAAAAGGTAGCGAGTGTGCCATTTTAACGGTTTTGGGTACACACCTTCTTATTAAAAGAGGAATAAAAAATTTGTTTTATTTAGCAAGAGTGGTTTTTAAAGTTCCCTGAAACGTGGTATGCCAATCACATTCAATCTTGCTATTTAAATAGGTAGAAGAACCTACTTGGTTTCTTGTTAGTACGCTCCTATTTTGAGTTGGAACACTTGAAAACCAGTAGAGTTCCCAAACCGAAATAATATGCGCCAGTAGCTTAGTAGGTAGCAGCAATTGCCTTTTAAGCAATAGGTCAGGAGTTCGAGTCTCCTCTGGCGCACCAATTGTTTGGTAGCTCCAAACTGATGTAGGCGATTATCGGCTTACCCTACAAAGAATAATAATGCTTGCTGAAAACTGCGGAATCGTTAGGTATACATGGCGACTTATGAACAGGACTATGACTCCTAAGTAGACGATGTGATAATCTAAGCAAGAAGCCGACAAAATGCTGGTGTAGCTCAGTTGGTAGAGCGACGCATTCGTAATGCGTAGGTCGGGGGTTCGAATCCGTCCTCCAGCTCCAAGAGAGAACCAACAGAATATATGGTGGAAATCCAGCGGACGAGGCAAAACTCGCGCGCACAAGGCAGTAAAAGTCGTTTGCCTATTCTCTTTTCCAATCACCAATGGCAAGAATGTGTAAACTTACTTTGCTCGTGTAATATTTGGTCTCCTCAACTACGATACAGTGAAGACTAAGCGAATGGTCGGTGAACTTTATACTAAACCCGACTACCATTTACCATACTACTTATCGACACTCACAGCAACTTTTTATATTTAAT
>ERZ1034925.881-NODE-881-length-11630-cov-20.727689_pt1 | contig 11630 bp, 11 predicted proteins | sample MGYA00520687_ERZ1034925 | MGnify/ENA primary metagenome ERZ1034925 (study PRJEB33766, sample SAMN09781758) | gut metagenome | biome: gut microbiome | host: Homo sapiens | place: Madagascar | study: EMG produced TPA metagenomics assembly of the PRJNA485056 data... | reverse complement strand
CTTTTTTTATTTAAAAAATTTTTAAAATGTTCAATTATATGATAAAATTATTCTTAATCGGAGGGTTGTATGTTAAAAGAGAGAGTCGAACAGTTAAAATCTGAATTAAATAAACATAATTATAATTATTATGTTTTAGATAATCCTACTATTAGCGATTTTGAATATGATAAAATGTTTGCTGAATTGAAAGAAATTGAAACTGCTCACCCTGAACTTGTAACATTGGATAGTCCAACACAAAGAGTTGGTTCTATTAGTACAAAGTTTGAAGAATACAAACATAAATATAGATTGTATAGCCTTGATAATTCATACAATCCTGAAGATTTAAGAAAATGGTACGAACGTGTTACAAAAGAATACGGACAAAAAAATCTAGAATTAGTTTGTGAACTCAAAATTGATGGTTTAGCAATTGCTTTGAATTATCAAAAGGGTATTTTTGCAACAGGTGTTACTCGTGGTAATGGTATTATTGGTGAAAATATTACTCAAAACTTAAAAACAATTAGAGCAATTCCTTTAAAATTGTTTGAAGATGTTGATATTGACGTTCGTGGCGAAATTTATATGCCTATATCATCTTTTAATAAATTGAATGAAGATAGTTTAAAAAATAATGAAAAGATATTCGCAAACCCTAGAAATGCAGCATCTGGTTCTTTAAGACAATTAGATAGTACAATTACTGCAAAACGTGATTTGTCTATGTTTACTTATACAGTAATTTTGCCAGATGGAAATAACACTATCAAAACTCATTGGGATAGTTTACAATATATCAAGAAATTAGGTTTTAAAACTAATCCTAATATTAGATTAGTTAAAGATATTGATGGTGCAATACAATTCTGTAAAGATTGGGAAACAAAACGTTTTGATTTAGATTATGCAACAGATGGCGTAGTTATCAAAATCAATAGTTTTGCAGTACAAAATGAACTTGGATATACTGCACGTGCTCCAAAATGGGCAACGGCATTCAAATTTCCACCCGAAGAAGTTTCTACAAGATTAAATGATATAGAAATAGGTGTTGGAAAAACTGGTGCAATTACTCCTGTTGCTGTATTAGAACCTGTTCAACTTGCTGGCAGTGTTGTATCTCGTGCAAGTTTGCATAATTTTGATGAGATTGAAAGATTAGATGTAAGAATTGGTGATAATGTATTCATCAAAAAAGCCGCAGAAATTATTCCGAAAGTAGTTAAAGTTGTCGATGATGAAAGACATTATAGTTTAGAAAAATATGTACCACCAACAACTTGTCCAAAATGTCATTCACCTTTAGAATATCGTGATGGTGAAATCGTTGCATATTGTTCAAATTATGATTGTCCTGCTGTTGCAAAAGCACGATTGGAATATTGGGTATCAAAAGAAGCAATGGATATTGATTTTATTGGTCCATCTGTAATTGAACAATTGTATAATTTAAAAATGGTTAAAACACCTGCAGATTTTTATAAGTTATCTCAACAAGATTTTATGATGCTTGATTTAGTTAAAGAAAAATCTGCGTTCAATATGTTTAATTCTATTCAGCAGTCTAAGAATAGACCATTAGGAAAGTTTGTTACGGCATTGTCTATTAGGCATGTTGGAAAAGAAACAGCAGATATTATAGCAAATGAGTTTAAAACTTTAGAGAATATTAGAAATGCATCGCTTGAAGATTTAGCAAATATTGAAGGTATTGGTGAAAAAATTGCTAAAAGTATTTATGACTTCTTTAAAGATAAAAAGAATATTGAATTATTAAATGACTTATCAACATATGGCGTTATTCCGTCTAATTCAACTCAAAATAAATCTGATGAATTTGCTGGTTTAACATTTGTGTTAACAGGAACTTTACAATCAATGACAAGAGATGAAGCTGGTGCTAAAATAAAAGAAATGGGTGGAAAAACTTCTTCATCTGTTTCTAAAAAAACATCTTATGTTATTGCTGGTGAAAATCCAGGTTCAAAATTTGACAAAGCAACATCTTTAGGTGTTAAAATATTGAATGAAGATGAATTTAAAGAATTAATCAATCAAAAATAGAACTAAATTATAAGGATTATTATGAAGAAAAATTTTAATGTTATTCAAATAAATGGTATTAAAGGTTTAATCATGGCTGGTGGGATTGTAGCATGTTTGTTCGCTGGTTTTGTTATGTTTCCAGGCATGGTTATGAAAACAGTTTGGAATTTTATTTCATCTAGTATTGGTATAATTCCTCAAATTGCAACATTACAAGGTGTTTTGTTGTGGGGAATTGTTGTTGTTAGTTATTTTGCATTCAGAAGAAAAGGTTTCATGGTTGAATTTAAATCAGCAGATGATTTATCACGTGATGAAATGGATGAAGTAATGCAAAGAATTCGTATGGAAAGACAATCTGACATTTTAACAAAAGCACTTATGAATGCAAAAAAAATGGAAGATGAAGCAAAAAAAGAACTAAAAAAAGACGAACATGAAATAAAATAAAAAATAGTCTTGACATTAGAGTTTGTTCCTAATATGATAATAACACTGGGTGCCGGTATAGCTCAACGGTAGAGCAACGGTTTTGTAAACCGTAGGTTGTAGGTTCGATTCCTATTACCGGCTTTTTTCAACTCCGCCCTTGTGGCTCAGGGGTAGAGCACTCCCTTGGTAAGGGAGAGGTCACGAGTTCAAATCTCGTCAAGGGCATATAATATGCTACTTTGACAATTTATGGGTAGATGCCCGAGTGGCTAAAGGGAACAGACTGTAAATCTGTCGTCGCGAGACTACGGTGGTTCGAATCCACCTCTGCCCAAATCTTTTTGAAGACTCTCAGCAATGAGAGTCTTTTTTAATTGTTTAGAGGTGTTTTCTCGCCACCGTGGTGGTTCTTCCTCCATTTGCTAATTCTATATTTTGTATAATTAAGAAAAACTTATCATAAAATGATACTTAATCATTTTATGTAACGCAAACGGAGTCCTTACCTCTGCCCAAATCTTTTTGAAGACTCTCAGCAATGAGAGTCTTTTTTAATTATCTATTAATTTTATTATAATATTTTTCTGGACTGCTTCGTCGTTCATTTCATTCACTTCTCGCAGTGACATATAAAATATTATTAATCAAGTGATAAGTGAAATTCGACCTTAACGTAATGAACCCTCATTATTTTATTCTGCTCTATGTTGAGCGAATTTTCGGTAGGGCGAAGGCGAAAGCCTAGCCCGTAATGTGGAGCGAAACCACGTTTCTGCGGAATCCCGAATAATCTAAGACAGCGAAGTGACAAAGTAGTCCAGAAAAGTCATGCTGAATTTATTTCAGCATCTCTTCTTAGACCTTGAAACAAGTTCCAAATAACATTTTCATAAATTAAAATTATTCATTAAATGCTTCTGGTGGTAATTTTACTTCCTCTGCTTCTTTTATGACATTAAATATACCTTTAACTTCTTCTTCGCTCATACCATATTCACATCTAGCAGAATAATATCCACTTTCAGCAGCAAAATACATTACATAAATTTTTTCATTATCACGTCTTACGTTTAGTTCTACATCACCATCTAATTTTAATTTAGTATTTATTGGGTATTTGTTATAATCGCCACTTGTATCTTCTCCGAATTTGTTTGATATTGTTTTTCTTACACAAACATTACGTTTTTCATCTAATGGGTAGTTGATTTCGTATAAACCTTTCATTGCACGAATTGAGTAATTTGATAATATTAAAGGAAATTCAAATCCTGCAATTTTAGATGCTTGTTGCGTGTTTTGTTCGCAATCACTCCAAGGATTTAACATTCCACATCTACTATGCCTAAAAAAACAAGCATTAGCAGACAATGTTGTTGTGAATAAAATTACTAATAAAGCACTTAAAATGGACATAAATTTTTTCATATTAATTACTCCTTTTATTATTTTTTAAGTATTGGATTTTTCGTATTTTGTGCAATATGTGAGTTTTTAGAATCAACTCTATCAGCCAAGAATGTTGAAAGTATTGGTATAAATGCATAATATATAGTACCTAATATCAATGTAGGTTTTGCAATTTTTATACCCTCTACATATTTACTTAAATTTTTGTCATTTTTATTAACTTCGCTAAACTTATTGATAAATTTTTCTGTTGGTTTATCTAAAACTTTATCAAGTAAATAACCGCCTGCGATACTCAATGCCGTTGAAATTGTTGCATTATAGATTAATGGTTTTTTACGAGTTTCATCAATTTTTTTATTGTGCTTTGTTTGCTGTACGAATGCTGCTGTTGTAATTGCATCTGTAAGAGCCATTGTATGCATTGCAAAATTGCTATCCTTAAATTTTTCAGCAAATTTTTGTACATGAGGATTATCCATAACTTTTCCCATACCTTTCGCTATTGGGCTAAGTTTAGGAGTACCTGTAAATGATACAGGTTTATTATTTGGGTTTATATTTATGTTTAAATCGTTAACAACCATATTATTGTTGTTTTGTTTGTTTTCTACAATTTTATTATGTTGTTTATTTTTAAAAATTGCACCCATAATAGGTGGAATCATTAGACAGGTCATAATTGATTTTGGAGCAGCAGCAACTGCACTAACTCCAAGTTTAAACATTTGAGATAAAAATTGATAACTCTTTGATTCTATTAATGGTTTTGATTTTTCTGTTAAATTTTTGATAGTTTCAGGTTTTAAATATTTTTCCGGATTTTTATCAATTTTTTTTGCATTTCTTGCAATAGGAATAGATGCTCCTAACATCAATACGTAACCTGCAGCAGATGATGCAATTGATTTTGCACAAGCTAATCTTTTGTTTTCTTTATCTGTATTTGGTGTAAGCATTATTGAAAAAGGTCTTACAAATGTAGATAAAGCAAGCGAAGTTCCAGCCGCAAACAAAGAACCATTGTCAGCTGCGAATTTTAATCCTTTTTTTAGAAGTTGATTTTTATAAATATTATTTGAAATTGAATTTACTTTCATCTATTTTTATTAGATAACATAAATAGTTAAAAGTAAATTGTATTTATTAAAAGATTAAGATATATGGAGATAAAACGTTTTTTTAAGTTAGAATTATCGGGTTGGAAACCAATCGAAGTTTTTGGTTTATTTTCAATTTTATGTTTTATTCTCATAAATGCATCTATCAAACATGATAACCCTATTGCTGTAATATCTGCAGTTTGTGGCATATTATATACTGTAATTGCAGGTAAAGGAAAAATTTCTTGTTATTTCTTTGGTTTATGTGGTTCGGGGTTTTATTCTTATTTAGCATTGCAGAATGCTTTGTATGGAAATTTATTTTTATATTTATGTTATTACATACCAATGCAAATTTTAGGGATTTTTAAATGGAAAAATAATCTAAACAAAAAAACTAATGAAATTGTTAAAACAAGACTATCGACAAAAGAAGGAATAAAATTGGTTATTATATCTGCTATTTTGTGTGATATTCTATCTATGATTTTATATTTTATCAATGATAGCAATCCGGCATTAGATGGAACAACTACAATGTTATCATTGGTTGGAATGTATTTGACAGTAAAAAGATGTATTGAACAATGGGTTATTTGGGCTATTGTTAATGCTATTTCGATTTTGATGTGGATTAAAATTTTAATGCATGGCGAAAAAGTTTATGCAACTGTTATTATGTGGAGTGTATATTTTATTTTAGCAATTTATTTTTATTTCCAATGGCGAAAAGAGTTGTATAACAAATAATTATTTTAGTTTAATAAAGTTTTCAATAATATTTATCCCATTTGTAGTTAATATTGCTTCTGGGTGAAATTGTACACCGTAAGTTTGCGTATTTTCTACTTCTAATCCCATAATTATATTATCTTTTGTTTTTGCATTTATTTTTAAAGGTAAATTTACACTAGAATTATCAACAATCAATGAATGATACCTTGTTGCTTGAAAACCTTGTTCAAAACTATTATAAATAGGACAATTTTTATCGAAAAAGATCTTTGTAGTTTTTCCGTGACAAGGTTCTTTTGCCTGTATTATATTTGCACCAAAATATTTTGCTATACATTGATGACCTAAACAAATACCTAGTATAGGTCTTGTTTTATAGAATTTATCAATAACATCAAGAGTTACACCAGAATTATCAGGATTTCCATATCCTGGTGATAAGATTATGGAATTAAAATTTAGTTTTGAAATCTCGTTTAAAGTTAATTCGTCATTTCTTATAACAATAGGTTCTATTCCTAGTATTCTGACATATTCTACAATGTTGTATGTAAAAGAATCATAGTTATCTATTATTAACATAATTTCACCTCTACAATTCCTCTTACAGAATTTATGCAATAAATCTTATCGGCATTGATAACGTCATTTTTATACAAGATTTTTTCTTTTAATTTATCTAATATTGATTGTCGATAAACACCATTTAACAAACCCGATGAAATAGGTGGTGTGTATAATTCTCCATCTTTTTTAATAACAATATTTGAACGTCCACCTTCTGTCAATTCACCTTTTTCATTAAAATATACTTCATCATATAGTTCACCATTTTTTATTTTATTCATTGTATCTTGATACCAAGGTCTATAATCTGTTTTATGGTATAAAAATAAATTTGAACTGTTTAGAATTTTATCTGAGAATTTAATTTTTGTAGTTTTATTTTCTTTTAATTTTTTATATTCAATATCATATTGTCCATTTTGTTGTAAAACAAGTCGCATTATTCCATCTTGTACAGATTTTAAATCATAAAGTGATTCATCAAATTCGTAATTAAAGAAATTTGCACTATTTTTTAGTCGTTCTAAATGTTCTTTAAAAAATAGTATTTTCCCATTTTGAACTTTCATTGTCTCAATTAGATTGAACTTTGGTAATTTGTATAAAAATTTTCGTTTAGTTTCTGTTTCTATCCATTCATCAATAGCATCAGAATCCCAAACAATTGCTCCACCAGTGTGACATAAATAATATTTTTCGTTATTCTTTTTTTGTAAAATTCTGATTGGTACACTAAAAATAATTTCTTCTGGTGATATGAATCCAATAGCACCACAATAAATATCTCTTTTAAATGGTTCTAATTCATCAATTACACGCATTGTAGAAATCTTAGGTGCTCCTGTAATTGAACCACAAGGAAATATACTTTCAAAAATTTTGTATAAAGTTACGTTTTTTTCTAATTCGGCAGTAATTGTTGAAGTCATTTGATGAACGGTTTTATGTGTTTCTATTTCAAATAATTTTTCGACATTAACAGTACCTTTTTTTGCAATTCTACTTAAATCATTTCTTAATAAATCTACAATCATTACATTTTCTGATTGATTTTTTATGTCATTTTTTAAAAATTCAATATTTTGCTCATCTTCTTCATTCGTTCTCGCTCGTTGAATAGTACCTTTCATAGGCTTTGTAATTATTTTATTATCTTTTATTTTGAAGAATAATTCAGGTGAAAAAGATAATAATATTTCATATTTATTTTTAATATACGTATTATATGGCGTTCTTTGATTTTGTAAAAGCATTTCAAACAAGTCAAAAGAGTTTAAATCTACATGAATTTCACTAGGATATGTATAATTAACTTCATAAGTTATCCCTTGCCTAATATAATCTTTAATCTTTGAAATATCTTCTGTGTAGTGCTTTTTTGATATTTTAGGTATTACTAAAGGTGCTAAATTATTATCATTTTTGCTTGGAGTATATTGTTTATAATTATTAAAAACTTCAAAATATAAAAGTGGTTCTTTTGAGTTATAATCTTGACCTAAAAATATATTTTTTGCTTCATATCTAATATAACCAAGCAAATAATATTTCTTTTTATATTCTTCAATTTTATTAAAAGCAGATTTTAACGAATTTTTATCAAAAGCTTCAATTATATCAATTGGCTTTCCAAATATTTTTTCATCATATATTTGCATATATTTACTCACAAATAATTCTTGCTAATTCATTAAAATCAAATTTTAAACAACTTAGTTCTTCACAAGATGTTTTACGTCTTTCCCATAAACATGGTTTCAGATTACAATTATCATGTGCTTTTAGAGGTATCACGTTTTCATTTCTTGGAACTAATTTTAAATCATCTGTAGGTCCAAAAATTGGATAAGTTTTAACACCTAACGCAACTGCAATATGTAATGGTGCAGAATCAGAACATACAAATTTTTCAGCAGAAGAAATTAATCTTGCTAAATCAACAAGGTTTTTAGTCATACCATAATAGTTTTCATAATTATTTGTTTGAGTATGTGCTTTTATTTCATTTATACATTCTTCATCATCTGGTCCACCAACTAGAATTACACGTTTTCCGTATGAAACAAGTCTATCAATTAACATAGCCCATTCTTTAGGTGTGATTGTTTTTATACAACCTTTATTTTTGCTCATTAAACTTACTCCAGGGTGGATAAGTATTGAGTTAGGTAATTTCTGTTCAGGTTGTACAGAAATTTGTGGTAACTCTGTATTATATGAAGTTACTGGTCTAACTAAATCATGATACATAGCACCTGCATATTGACTTTTGTTTAGTGGAATCGCTTTTGTTAATAATAACTCACTTAGTTTACCAGTGTTAAATCCATATTTTTTAGGTATAAATGTCATTGTTTCTATAATAGAAATCATTGGATTTGCACCAGATGAAATTATCATTTGGTAATCACCAAATATTGCTTTAGTTATAAGTCTGAATATTTCGCTATATTTATTTTTACCTTTTATATCAACAGTTATAACATCATCTATAACATCTGTAAGTTGTTGTATAGATTTACTTCTAGGTTCTAATGCTAAAGTAATTTTTGCATTAGGATATTCTTTTCTTAAAGAAATTAGTGCTGGTAAGAATAAAATTTCATCACCCAAACCACCAAAATTCATTGCTAAAATTCTCTTAATCATAACGACATTATAATACAAATGAAAAATATGATTTAATTTTTTACATAATGATACATAATATTGAACAGATGCAATCTTTGAGATATTCTGTTGATGTATTAGTTTATATGGATATATGATTATGGATTACAAAGAAAAGACAATTATCGATTTAAGCGAGGCAACTAATATTTCAGATTTAGTTTTAAAAATAAATTCAGAACTTGAATCAGATAATACAAGAGATAAAAATGTTTATTTAAACTTGGGTAAAGTTGATTTAAAACAATCTCAGCTTTTAAGTATTAAAGCATTGATTGAAACAATGGATTCAAAATTAGCAGGTATTCAAACATCTTCTGATATGACAGAAGCATCTGCAGTTGGTTTGGGATTACCTGTTGGAGATTTTTCACCAAAAACTACTCCAACATTTAGTGAAACATTTAAAAATACTTCTTCACAAGAAGAAAAAATTGAAGAAAATAATTCAAATGAGATAAGTTCATTTGCTCAATTGAAGAAAATGAATTCTATTGGTGATTTTGTTACTGATGCTCAAACTCTTCAAGAAGTTAATGATGAAAATTTGGAAGAAGAAACAAAAGAATTTTTAGATGAAGTAGATTCTGAAGAAGATGAATATACTGAAAAAACTTCAAATATAGAAGTTGAATCTAAAAATAACATAGATGATTCTGATTTGTTTAAAACAACAACTGAAGAAGAAAATATTTATGCAAAATTAGAAAAAGAACAAGGTTCAAAACCTTCAGAAGATGTTCAATCAGCACTTGATGCAGCATTTGGAGGTTTGCCACAACCTAAGCAAGAAGATGATGATTATGAAATTTTTGCAAAACCTCAACAAATGCAAGAAACATTTGAAGAACATGAAGTATCTGAAACTGTTGAAAAAACTGATGAAGGCAAGTATGTATTACTTGACACAGAAGGTATTACTCCAGAGGGTATAGAACTAATGAAATCAAACACTTCTGATTTACCTACATTATATTTGACTCAAACATTACGTTCAGGTCAAACAGTTTCTTATGAAGGCAATATTTTCATAGTTGGTGATGCTCACCCAGGAAGTGAAGTTATCGCAACAGGTGATATTACAGTTTGGGGTATTTTAGGTGGTATTGTTCATGCTGGTTCAAAAGGCAATACAGATGCTAAAGTTAGAGCATTAAAACTAAACCCTATTCAATTAAGAATAGCAAATTTATATTCTAGAAGAAATGATACAGTAAATGTACCTTATGTACAAAAATCAAATGAATTTACACCAGAAGAAGCTAGAATAGATAAAAATCAAATCGTTATATATAAGACATTAAGGAGAGAAGATTAATGACAGGCCGAGTAATAGTAATAACTTCAGGTAAAGGTGGAGTTGGGAAAACTACAACTAGTGCAAATATCGGAACAGCACTTGCGAAGTTAGGAAATAAAGTTGTTTTATTAGACACTGATATAGGATTAAGAAACCTTGATTTACTATTAGGTCTAGAAAATCGTATTGTATATACAATTGTTGATGTTGTTGAAGAACGTTGTAAACTTAAACAAGCATTAGTTAGAGATAAAAAGAATCCTAACTTGTCATTATTAGCAGCAGCACAAACAAGAGATAAAACATCTGTTTCATCAGAACAATTAAAAGAAATTTGTGATGAACTTAAGAAAACAAATGATTTTATTTTAGTAGATTGTCCAGCAGGTATTGAACAAGGCTTCCAGAATGCTGTTGCTGGTGCGACTGAAGCAATTGTCGTTACAACTCCGGAAATGTCTGCCGTTAGAGATGCTGACAGAATTATTGGATTATTAGAAGCCAAAGAAGAAATTGAAAGTTATAAACTTCTTTTAAACAGAGTTCGTCCACAATTAATTGAACAAAATGATATGATGAGTGTTGATGATGTTGTTGAAATTTTATCATGTGACTTGTTAGGTGTTATTCCAGAAGATACTCACATCATTACTTCTACAAACAAAGGTGAACCTATTGTTAATGATGAAGAAGCAATTGCTGGTAAAGCATATAGAAATGTAGCAAGAAGAATTATGGGAGAAGATATTCCTTTACTTGACTTAACTGAGCCAAAGGGATTTATCGATAAGATTAAAAACTTCTTTAAGAAAGGCAAGGTATAATAATGAAAGATATTTTTGCCAATCTTTATAATAAAGTTGTTAGTTTCTTTCATCAAACTGATAACGAAACATCTAATGCAAAAGATGTTGCTTGTAATCGTTTAAAATTAGTTCTTATGCAAGATAGAACTAATCTTACTCCGGCAATTATGGATAGAATGAGAAAAGAACTTATTGAGTTGCTTTCAAAATATGTTGAACTTGATAAGGAACTTTTGGATTTGAACTTTGAACATGAAGATAATCAAATGGCTTTAATGCTTTCTATTCCGGTTATCAGAGCAAAGAATGAAGAAGAAATCCAAGAAATGATTGATAAAGAGGAAGAAGAAAAGAAACTTCTTGAAGAAGCAGAGTCTGAAGAAGAAGATGATGATGAAACTTCTGAAGATAATGATGAAGACGACGATACTGACGAAGATGAAGACGATGAAACAGAAGACGAAAAAATCGAAAATGAAATCGATGAAGAAGTAGAAGAAGTTGTAGAAGAATGTATCGAAGAAGAAATTGAGGAAGAAAAAGAAAAAAAATCTTCTAAAAAATCAAAAAAAT
>ERZ1034925.880-NODE-880-length-11651-cov-9.189721_pt1 | contig 11651 bp, 10 predicted proteins | sample MGYA00520687_ERZ1034925 | MGnify/ENA primary metagenome ERZ1034925 (study PRJEB33766, sample SAMN09781758) | gut metagenome | biome: gut microbiome | host: Homo sapiens | place: Madagascar | study: EMG produced TPA metagenomics assembly of the PRJNA485056 data set... | reverse complement strand
ATTTTAAACTGCATTTTCTTTTGGTTGAAATTTCTACAACTGTTCAGTGATCTGTACACGTATTCTATATTAGGTTCAAATGCAGACATGTGCTGAATAAACCCTGGGTCAAATTGAACATTATCTTTTGTATCTATTGTCATTTTGTGCTCCTTTATTGAGTAGCTGGTAAGTGAAACGTGAAAAGTGAAAAGACCTTTTCGCTCACTTTGTTCGATAATTTATTTATGACACGCAGTGTCCGTAATGACCTTTTCGCTTTTCACGTTTCACTTTTTACTTATCACCTACCATTATATCATCTCAAACCTAATCTTTTTCTTGTGGTTATCCAAAACTTTTTGTTGGAATTTTTCATCGTACTGTAAACTATACCCGTTTGAAAAAGCTTTCACGACAGCGTTTGCAAATGTTCGTTTTGCGCTCCAGTATGATGTGTGAGCAAACAAAACTGAACGTTTTGCCCAAACACTTGAATTATCGTAGACAAAACCTGTCGGATTTTCAATTTTTATATCCGCAAGTTTTTCCATCTCTGCAATTGTCAAGTTCTTAGAACTTGGGAAACCAAGCGGATCTTCTCTGTAATTAACAGTGATGAAAAACAGTCCGTTTTCAATTAAATATTTGAGCATAAGTCTGTTGTAATATGTCAATTCGTAATTAGAATCCGACAAGTCAGAGTAGAACAAGACAAGTGGACTTGCAAAGTTTACGACTCCTTTGAATGTGTCTTTTGGTGCACAAGCCGTCTGGGTTGCCTCTTGCAAGTTTAGGTAATTTTGTTCTATCGAATTGTTGTCAAAGTTTTTTAAGACCAAGTGACCGCTATCTGAAACCATTCCGATATTAGCCTTTGATAGTGCCGAAATACAAGTGTTTTCGACAGGGTGAGTCTTTACAAAATTTTTGATATCTTCACTTACATCAATTGTGTTGAAAAGGTTTTCGGGATTGATATATGGTAGTTTATTGAACATATATTCATACGTAATAAATGTTCCGGCAGAATACCCGTAAAGTACGACTTTGTTCCCTTTTGCGGCTTCCTGTTTAACTGTTTCGTTCAAGTCATCAAGAATCGGTAACATATTGTGAGTTTTTTGCACCCAAATTGCATCGTGCAAATAAGCAGTCAACATTGATCGAACTTTATAAGCAATTGTTGGGCTGAAAGCTTTTGTAATATCTAGTTGAGCTTGCACGAACTCCAAATCGTTCTTGCTTTTGTCGCCCCAAAAGAAAATCACCGGCTCTTCATTGATTTGGTATTGAGTTTTGTTTCTTTATTTTTTTTAAACTTTTTCTTCATTACAGGGTGAAGTTTTTCGACCCCATTGACGTACCAGTTGCGCATTTTGGCGTCGTTGTTATTTGAACCGTTTATGTATACAAAACTGACGTTACTTTGCGCAAAACATACGCTTTGCAAGACTAATAAGCTAAAAATAATTCCAAAAAGTTTTTTCACAAAATCTCCTATTCGCTAATCTTGTAAGCTCCGGCAGCAGCTGCTCCGGCAACCAAGTTTGTTAAAATTGTGTATGCAATGAATTTAGTTTGAGCGATTTTCATTACATAGAAACCAAGTGCAACTGCAGGGTTGAATGCGCCGTAGCAAGTTCCGACAGTTGCCAAAATTCCAACTAAAACAACTGAACCGATTGCAAGTCCGAAGTACGAATTCCCTTCTGTTTTCTTAGATGTAGCAGTTTGCAAAACAACATAGCATAACAAGAAAGTAAATAAAAATTCGCAAATAATCATTGGAACAATGCTGTATGATGTTTCTCTTGCATAAGGCGGTACGGCAACGATATAACCTGTTAAAAGTGCACCTAAACTTCCTCCTACAAATTGAGAAATTATATATGCCGGAAAATCTTTCCATTTCAAAGCGCCTCTAATTGAAGCTGCCAAAGATACGGCAGGATTGTAATGACCGCCTGAAATGTGTCCGCCCATATAGACCAAAACCATTAATGCAAAGCCGATTGCTAGAGGTGGAAATCCAACTCTTTCGTTAGGAAATAATGCGCAACCGATTGTAAAAACGAAGAAAAAAGTTCCAATAAATTCAACAAAGCATTTTTTTAATAACTCTCTCATATAAAGCCTCCTATTTTTAGCAAAATTCTATCACGCAATATCTAATTATGCAAGAAAAGTTATGATAAAAAAAGACGCATATTATATGCGTCTTTTGGATTTACATGTGTTTTATTATTTTTTTTATAAATGATATTTTTTGGAATGGAGCATTAATAGCTTCAATTTTTTTTTGTCTTGCAATATTTTGGTGATAAGCTTTAAGCCAGTTTCTAATAACCTTAATCGGGTTGTGGACAGAAGGTCCTGTTTGTGTTACCAGTTCATTTAAATAAGTTTTTTCAACTGGTGATAAAACTTTTCTTTTAGACATATTGCTTACGTCTCTTCTATCGTAAGTGGCACATATTGCTGCATTGTAGTATGTTTTAATTCCCATATAAAACCTTCCTTTTTGTTGGGGTAACTCTACTTTTTATAATACACTGAACAAAAATAATTGCCAAAAAATTGTGGATTATTAAGAAATATAAAGGAAGTTTAATTATTAAGAAAGCTGAAATTTTAGTAACAATTCCCGTCATTCTGAAAGCTTAGAATATTAGTATGAGCGGTTAGCGAATACATAATATTCTTGCTATTCAGACTCTCTTATTAAATAAATCAGACTCCGGATCGCAGTCCGGAGTGACATTTACGTTTTAGTTGCTATTTGTGAATAATTGCAGTTTTTGTCTTTTTCAAAATCTAGCTTATCTATAAAAAATAAAAGGAAGGTATTTACCTCCCTTTTATTTTGCGCTTGGCGCGATTCGAACGCGCGACCTATCCCTTAAAAGGGGAGTGCTCTACCAGCTGAGCTACAAGCGCAAGTCAAAAATTGCTATTCATTTCGTCTGTGGTTTTATCTTAGCAAGAACATTTTTTAATGTCAACTGTTTTTTTATTATTTTCTTTACAATTTCTATAAAATTAAAGCCCGTCTTGAATAACGGGCTTTTTATTACTTCAAATGAATATATTTTTTTGCACAGTCAAACATTGCATTTACAAGCGCAGCGTTAGAATATATGTTCATTCCGTTGGTTTCAAGCACCTGTTTCATGCGCTTTTCCCACATTGAATAAATGTCGTCTTTGTTCAAATCCAAAACTTGTGCAATCATTGTTAATTCTTTAAAATCTATTGGAATTGGCAGTGATCCCCTCAAAATATCGACAATATCAAGTCGTTTTTTGCGAGGGAAAGATTTTAAGAAATTCACGACAGTCATGCCTTTTTCTTTCATCACGCTTTTGAAAAATTCAACTGAATCATCAATCAAAATCGGCTCTTGCGGAATTTTATACTCTTCAAATTCTTCTGGCTCGATTTCCATGACTGTTGCAATTCGCTCTAACGTTGTAGCTCTCGTCGAAAACGGAATGGAATTGTCTATAAGGTTATACACATAAGACAATGTAACCCCAATCATTTCGGCAAAATCTTTTTTGTGCAAAGAGTTTTTGTCTAAAAACTTTGCAACTTTTTCTGAACTCTTTTCTTGTACAATTTGTTTATTTTTCATAATTTAATCCTCATCTTTGGCATTTTCAAAATAAATGTTTTTTATCAATTTGTTAAGCGAAAGCATGGTAAACAGGTGTGGTAATATTTATTTACGTTAAAATAATAAATATAAAGGACAAAAGAATATGAAATTAATAGTAGGACTGGGAAATATAGGTGAAAAATACTGCTTTACTCGTCATAATGCCGGTTTTATGGTGTTAGACAAGTTGGCAGTAGATAAAGGGTTTTCGTTTAGAGAAGAGAGCAAGTTGAAATGTTTTCTTGCAAAAATCGGTGACATAATCTATATAAAGCCGACGACTTTTATGAATTTGTCTGGGGAGGCAGTCAGAGCGGTTATGGACTATTACAAGATTGATGTGAAAGATTTGTTAATCGTTTACGATGATATTGCGCTTGATTTGGGGAGAATGCGATTTAGAGCAAATGGTTCTGACGGTGGACATAACGGGATTAAATCAATTATTAAACATGTCGGGACAAAAGAATTTGACAGATTAAAAATCGGTATCGGTCCACAGCCTAATATTCCATCAGAAAACTACGTTCTTCAAAATTTTCCAAAAGAACAATTGGAAGAGTTGAAAGAAGTTTTGAAAAGGGCTGATGAGGCGATTGAATTTTATCTTGAAAATGGAATTCAAAAGGCGCAAAACAAATTTAATTAGCCCAGATGATTATTGATATTCCTATTTTTTATATATAATTAAGAAAAGATAGAAAATTAAGGAGTTCCAAATGAGTTTACAATTGGCAGAACAATATGAAGAAAATGAACAATATACACAAGCTTATGAAGAGTACAAAAAACTTCATGAACGTAATCCGAAAGATTTGAGTATTTTGGAGCGTTTGGGACACCTTTCAATGCTTTTGGATAACAAGGAGGAAGCAGCTGAATATTACACAAAAATTTTGGAATCTGATGCGACCAATGTGCTTGCGTACGAACAGTTGATGGATATTTATGTCACGACAGACAGGTACAAATATTATGTGTACAGAGGCAATATGCATTCTGTGGAACACCAACTTGAACATGCCATAAATGATTACAAAAAGGCTGTAAATTGTGCGCCAGACGACAATAGTATGCTTTCTGCAAGATTTGTGCTCGGAACGCTTTATGAACAAACAGGCAACAATGTTAAAGCGATTGATGAGTATTTGAAAGTAATTGACCATGAGGGAACGCACGAAGATGTTTATGTCAGACTTGCAAGTTTGTATTTGAAAGAAGATGCAATGCCGAGTGCGATTGAAGTTCTTGATAGAGCAAGAAAATCAGGGTTTGACACAACAAATGTTCGTGAAATGCTTTCAGATTTGTTGTTGAAAAACGGAAATCCGGAAAAAACGATTGAGATTACATCAGACGAGTTGACGAAAGTTAAATGCCTTTTAGATATGGGGAGAAAGTCTGATGCGATTGAAAAACTCCAACAAATGGAAGAACAGTATGGGCATATCGCACAATTTCATTCATTGAAAGCACAGTATTACTATATGAATGGCGAATATGACAAAGCTCTTGAATGTGTAAACAAGTTTGATGAGTTGGAAAAAAATTCTCCGTTGACCTATCAAATGCGTGCTCTTATTTTTGAAGAGAAGAATGACGATTACAATGCGCATATCAACTGGGGAAAATACAATATTGTTCGTGGCAATAAGGATATTGCGATTAACGAGTATTTGAATGCGTATCAACTGAAAAACGATGATTTGGAATTGTTAAATACACTTGCGATGCTTTTAGAAGAGTCAAATGACAAAAACCATGCTATGGAGTTTTATGAAAGAATTGCAAAATTGGACGAAACCGACAAAAAAGCGTTGGAAAAACTTGCAGAATTCAGAGAAAGTATTGGCGATTACAGAATGCAGGCTGAATATTTGTTGAAGCTTTACCACTTGGATAAACGAAATGCGTTGACTGTTAAGAAGCTCGGCGAAGCTTATGACAAGCTGAGAAACAAACCAGCTGCAATTGAATGTTATGAAAAATTTTTGGAAATCGGTAAAGGCAGTCCTGAATATTCAAAAATCCAACATAAATTGGAAAAATTAAAAAATTCTGACGTTCAAGAGGACGAAGGATTTTTGGATAAATTTATCAATTGGTTTAATAAGAATAAGATGTAATTGTAAAAAAAAATTTACATTATAGTAAATTTTATGATTTAGGTTCATTATATTGATAGATGTAACTATATAAAAAGGAGTGTGGCAATGGCAATAACAGCAGTTAATAGTGTTCAATTCAGTGGAAGTAAAAATGGATATGAAAACCCGATTAATAGAAAATCTGAAAAAAAATTAGCTGTATGGGGTTCTATTGGTGGAGGCACAGTGTTAGGCGCAACAGCTGCCGGTCTTACTACTTGTCTTACTGAAAAAGGTTCAAAGTATAGAGGTTGGAAAATCGGTGGAGTTGGTGTTGCTGCGGCATTAGCATATTTGGCTATAACTTTACCTGCAAAACTTTATAATACAAAGGTAAATGCTTTTGCAAGGGAAAAAGAAATGGACGTATTTAGCCGTGACAGAGATTTAAAATCTAATATCATGGAAGAAGTTAATAAAGAAGTTAAAGACGAAGATGTTAGTTTAGATCAAAAAATAAATCATTATACATCTGTGCAAATGGCAAATAAAGGAAATGGAATGATTATTAAAGGTGTATAATGAGAATTAGTTCTGTAAACACATATTCGTTTCAGGCTAATAGGCAACCTGAGCAACAAACCAAACAAGACAAGAATCCTATCTCCAAAACAGGGGAAAAGGCTAAACTTGCCAAAGCTACTTTTATTGCCGGACTTGGGTTTGGTACGAAATTGTTGTTTGAGCTTGTCGATGATTTTGATTTTGTTGGAGAAAAACTTGGACAAAAAGCTTCTAGAATTGTAAATAAACAAAATAAAAATGTTAGTAAAAACAAAAAAATATTGCTTACACTTGGAGCATGGACAGGTTTGCTTGCAACATTTATCACAGGTGCCGCATTTTTGTACACATTATTTAAGGTTCCAAAAATTAATTATCAAGGAAATATCAATGCTTTTCAAAAGAGCAAAGATATGGATATTTACATAAAAGGAAATTCTGCTGAAAAAGAAATATATACTCAGATGAATGAAAAAGCTAAGGGCGCAAATGAGGAAGAGAAAGCAAAATTAAAAGACCAATATATGCAAATGCAGATGGCAAAAAATAAAGTTCCTGATTTTGTAAACCTGAAGAAGTAATGACTAAGTGTAGTCATCTTGAAATTTGCTTAAAAATATGTTAGAATATGTATACAGTATATGGATTGATTGGGTATTGTTTGACAATATTGATAAGGAGCCAGAGTATGAAAAAATTTTTTAAGTTTCAAGAGTTGTTAAAAAAGAATGAGGTTCCACATCGTGGCTTGAGCGGCACGCTTCTCGGGGGGGGGCAAGCGTCACGGGGTACGTGATGTAGTACGAGGAGCTGATTTTGCAGCTAGGAAGCTAGGAAGCCAAGCAGCTAAGCTGGATTTAGATGCCAAGAGGCAAAGATGCGAAGATGCAGAGTCTGTTACAGAATTAATTTTAGAAAATAGTAGCGATGAATATGAGTCTATTGTAGGTTGGGCTTACCAGCCCAACAATGAAACTGAAACGGTCCATTCACCATTCACCATTCACTATTCACAATTCACTAAAAAAAACGCATTCACATTGGCTGAGGTTTTAATCACCCTTGGTATTATAGGCATTGTTGCAGCACTTACAATTCCTTCTCTTATACAAAAATATCAGATGAAGAATTTTGAAGTCGCATTCAAAAAACAATATTCAGTCTTAAATAATGCGATAAACTATATACAGCTAAATAACAATCTTTCAGAATGTTATGTTACTGTTATAAAAGTAATATATCAAGGTAACCTGGTTGATAATTATTCCGGAAACAATTCTGATTGTGTTGCATTGAAAAATGAATTGATTTCTAATTTAAAATTAACCCCTATTAGTCAATATTCTGGTTTTACGTCTAAATCAAAAGTTAGAGCAGATGGTGGTGTAATGATAAATGGTTCCATTGATTATTATTCTGCGTTGATGTATAGTTCAAATTTTTATCTTTTGCCTGATGGTGCAGTTGTGATGTTTTCAGACAGTGATGTTAGACCTTTTTTTTATAATGATTTAATCTTTATTGATGTAAATGGTGCAAAAGGCCCCAATAGATGGGGCTATGACGTGTTTTGTTTGACGTTGGTGTCAAAAAACGGGGTACTAAGACTGAGCGATGAATATGCTTCTATTGCCGAAAAAGGTGGAAAATTGCCGAGAACCATTCTTTTGAATGAAAAAGAAAATAATACAAATTTTAAACAATATGGAGTCTGGTAAAATAAATTAACATTCAATTTAATTTTGATATTATGTTGTGATAAAATTTATTTATGGACGAAAATACTCAATTTGTCCCGTTGCACTTACACAGTGAATTCTCTCTGTTAGACGGGGCTATAAAGCTTAAAGACCTATGTAATTTTGCAAAAGAAAATAACATGCCGGCTGTTGCTATTACAGACCATGGTGTTATGTATGGTGCTTTGGATTTATATTTAGAGGCAAAAGCTGCCGGAATTAAGCCGATTATTGGTTGTGAATTTTATGTTCATTCAGGGCCGCTTGATGAGCGTGACGCACACAACAACCCGAGATATCACCTTATTCTTTTAGCCAAAAATAATACCGGTTATATGAATATGGTAAAATTAGCATCTGATGCGGCTTGCAAGGGCTTTTATATGAAGCCTCGTATCAATTTTGAGCTGCTTAAAGAACGTCATGAAGGTTTGATTTGTTGCTCGGCTTGTTTGGGTGGCGAAGTTTTGCAACATCTTCTAAAAGGTGATTATGAGGGCGCTAAAGCGGTTGCAAAACGTTATAAAGATTTGTTTGGAGATGATTATTATATCGAACTTCAAGATCATGGTTTGGAAGAGCAAAAACGCACAAACCCTGATTTAATCAAGATTGCAAAAGAGCTTGATATCAAAATGATTATCACAAACGACTCTCACTATTTGAAAAAAGAGGACGCTGACTGGCATGATACATTGTTGTGTATGCAGACTCAGTCAATGAAAGACGAAGAAAATCGTTTCCATTTCCCGAATAATGAGTTTTATGTAAAAACAGTTTCTGAGATGCGTGATGCGTTTAAGTGGCTGGATTCTGAAACATTCGATCAGTGTGTGAAAAATACTGTGGATATTGCAGAACAGTGTCATGTTACAATCAAGTGGGAAGCACCGTTACCGGATTTTAAAGTTCCGCCTAACCATACGACAGATTCTTATTTAGAAGAACTTGTTATGCAAGGTTTGAAAAGAAAGTATGGCGAAGAAAATATTAATGACGAGCTCAAAGAACGTGTGAAATATGAACTTGGAATTATTGAAAAGATGGGCTTTTCGGCATATTTCTTGATTACTTGGGACTTTATCCACTTTGCCAAAACTCATGATATTCCGGTTGGGCCTGGTAGAGGTTCGGCTGCGGGGTCAGTTGTAGCTTATGCACTTGATATTACAGATCTTGACCCTATTCGTCACCACCTGTTGTTCGAAAGATTTTTGAATCCGGAACGTTTCAGTATGCCAGATATTGATACTGACTTCTGTATCGAAAAACGTGGAGAGGTAATTGATTACGTTGTTGATAAATACGGTGCCGACAAGGTTTGTCAGATTATTACGTTCAGTACGCTTGCCGCAAGAAACGCTTTCAAAAGTGTTGCACGTGTTTTTGGAATGGAATATGCAAAGAGTAATAAGACCGCTTCGTTGATTGAAGATACGATTTCAGGCTCAATGATTGAGGGCTCTGAGCTTAAAAAACTTTATGATGAAGATCCTGAAATAAAGCGAGTAATTGATACTGCCAAATGCGTTGAGGGCATAAAATGCGGTATTGGTATGCACGCAGCAGGGGTTATCATCTCATATAAGCCGTTAGACCAGATCGTTCCGGTTCAGCCTTCCAAAGATGGAATTATTATTACGCAGTACCACAGAGAAATCTTGGAAAAGATGAAGCTTTTGAAGATGGACTTTTTGGGCTTGCGTAACTTGACGATGATACACAAGACAGTCAAGCTGATTAAAAAATGTCAAGGAATTGATGTTGATATTAACCACATTCCACTTGATGACAAACCGACTTATGACATGCTTGTTCGAGGAGAAACGGTTGGGGTTTTCCAGCTTGAATCTTCCGGCATGACAAGTTTGGTTAAGAAATTGCAACCCGACGTTTTTGAAGATTTGGGTGCCTTGGTTGCCTTGTTCCGTCCGGGACCGTTGGGATCAGGCATGGTTGACGATTTCGTAGAAAGAAAACATGGGCGTCAGGCAATTACTTATGCACACCCGAGATTGGAACCAATTCTTAAAGATACTTACGGGACAATGGTTTATCAGGAACAGATTATGCAGATCTTCCAAGTAATGGCGGATTATTCGCTTGGTCAAGCCGATCAGGTTCGTCGTATGATGGGGCACAAAGATCCGGAAGCGATGGCAGCTCAGGAAGGTAAACTTATTGAAGGTTCTGCAAAATACGGTATGAAGGCCGAAGATGCGAAAAAGTTGTTTAATCAAATCCAAAACTTCGCTGCATACTGTTTCAACCGAGCTCACTCATCAGCTTATGCATTTGTATCTTATCAGACAGCTTATTTGAAATGCCATTATCCAGTTGAATACTTGTCAGCGTTGCTATCTAGTGTTGCGGGTGATCAAGAAAAAACACAGGCTTATATTGAAGAAGCTTTGAAATATGGTATTAAGGTTCTTCCGCCGGATATTAATAAATCGTTCTTGGAATATGCACCGGACGGCAAAAACATTCGTTTTGGCTTAGCATCTATCAAGCAAGTCGGTGAGGCGATTATTGAGGAAATTATCAAAGAACGTGAGGCAAATGGCGATTATAAATCGATTTACGATTATATTAAACGTCTTGACACGAAATGTTCAAATAAAAAGACTCTTGAAGGCTTGATTAAAGCAGGAGCCTTTGCAACTATTGAAAAAAGTCGCAAACAGCTTTGGGATAATATCGAATATATTACATCAACTGCAACGAAAGAGTCGAAAGCAAAAGAATCAGGTCAGGGAAGCTTGTTTGACATGCTCGGAGACACATCTGCGATAGAGGAAGCAAAATTTCAGCTTTCAGGTTCAGATGAGGAGTATGATGCAAGAACTATACAGAATTTTGAAAAAGAATTTTTGGGCTTTTATGTAACAAGTCACCCGTTGTCAACGATTAGGAGTAAGTTGCCGTTCTTGATGACACATAAGATTACGGAAATTCCAGAGCAACCAAATGACAAAATAGTTACTATTTGCGGACTTATTACGGCTGTAAAACAAATTCCGACAAAGAAAGATCCGACAAAATTTATCAGATTTGTGACAGTTGAGGATTTATCAGGCAAAATTGAGGTTATAGCATTTAATAGAACAATTCAGGAATATGGCGATTATTTGCAAAATGAGCAAAGGGTAATTATTTCCGGTAAGGTAAGCCGACGTTCTGATGATGAGCCACCGACACTTTTGGTGGAAAGCGTTAAGACGGTTGATAATTCAAATATCTTTACGATTACATTGTTGGACGATTTCAAGTTTGAAGAAATTGTCTTTATGAAAAATATTTTGTGTAAATTCCCGGGCTCTGATCCTGTAACATTCAAGATGAAAGACATGTCGGGTGATGTGAAAGTTCTTGTTTCATCAATGTTTTGGGTATCCAGTTCAAATGAATTGGTAAATATTTTGAACAAACAGTTTGAAGGACGATTGAAAATAGATATTCGCTCATTGGACAGCAACGAGAAAGAAGAACAGGCTGCGTAAAGATTTCTTATAACCTCGCCAAGAATAGAGATCGCAGTTGTTGATGAGCGATTAGCGAAGATTACAACTGCGGGAGAAGTGTTGATAAGATTATCGTAAAGAGTTTAATCTATCAATT
>ERZ1034925.877-NODE-877-length-11687-cov-3.800894_pt1 | contig 11687 bp, 14 predicted proteins | sample MGYA00520687_ERZ1034925 | MGnify/ENA primary metagenome ERZ1034925 (study PRJEB33766, sample SAMN09781758) | gut metagenome | biome: gut microbiome | host: Homo sapiens | place: Madagascar | study: EMG produced TPA metagenomics assembly of the PRJNA485056 data set... | reverse complement strand
ATCCAGAGAGGCAGCAATGAAGGATTTGCTTAACGCCGCTGCTGCTTCTGATGATATTTCTTTCAAAGCTGCTGTCAAGCGATTAGTTGACGCTGAACGCGAAAGTGAAATCGCAAGAAAACAGGAAGAAATTCTGACGGAAGATAACGAAAAGAAATTCTTAAAAACCTTGAAGGACGCTTTCCACGGCAGCAAGATTGCAACCGTAGCCGACGGTGTATACGTAGTTGAGCTTCCGAACGGTAACAACCTTTGGGTTGATACCAACACATCGCAAGCTGCTATCTTGGGTAAGATGACATATGAGCAGAAGAAGCAGATGCTGAGTGCGGCTGATATTAAATCATCTGGCTTTGTAATCCGCGGATATTACGGCAAGGAAACCGTTAACGAAGCGGGTGGCGAAGTGGTTGATGTAATCAGACTGACCGAGGCGGCAAATGATGCTACGGTTTATCACGAAGTCATGCACTTTGTTCACAGAACTTTGCTGAAACCTTCCGAAATAGAGCATCTGTATCGTTATTATAGATACAAACTCAAGAAGCAAACGGGCGAAGCCGCTTTCAACAAGCTCACGGAAGAACAAGTCAGAAAGCGTTGCGAAGAAATGGAGTGCGACGACTACGCTGCATTTGTGCAAGAGGACAAACGCCCGAAGAATCTTGCAGAGCGAATCGTTTGGAAGATTCAAAAATGGGTAGCTGGACTTGCCAAAAAGTTCGGCATAGATACCGACACGGGCATTTTCCTTTCCGTCAAGAGCGGTAAAATGTTCAACCGAGGAACAAACGAGAGCGGTAGAACGGGACGACAGTATAATGCGGCTATGTATAAAAACAAAGCCAGCGACTTCCCAAACTTTAAAGAAAAAGTTCTTAGTGGAGAAGTCAAACTGGCTTCTAAGACGTATTTTGCTTATAATGTTGATGGACAAATTATCAGAATCGCGGGGGATGCTGTTAATCATGTAGAAGATGAGCATCATCTGACTGATGAAGAATGGATTGATGCTTTATATGGGTTATCTGAACCAGAAGCAGTTTATTACGGGAATAAAGAGCAAGGTCAGAGAGGCAAGCCGATGGTGTTCAAAACTAGCGGAAGCAGAAGCTCCAAGTACGGCGTAGTGCTTGAATTCTCACCTAGCGGGGAAATCTACCTCAAGACACTTTACAAAGGCACGGATTCCAGTATAGATGATTCCATAAAAAAAAGAGGAGCTGCCGGGCGCTTCTTACCAGATGGTAAGTCCGCTGTTCCGAACAGTCATCCTCTATCTATATATAGTGTACAACAAGGTGTTATGGATGTCAACGAAAAAGAGGAACAATCCTACTCCGCAACTGAGCAATCAGATGGCAAGCTAAACTTCAAGGTAACTCCTATCGAAGAAGTAAATGGCAAAGCCTTGCCGGATGACTTACGAGCCGTGGTTGCCGAAGCCAATCGCGAGGCAGATGAAGCTGGTGTTAAAGCTGGCGAAATCAAAACCAAAATCAACAAAATGACCGACCGCGCGAAAGATGCAGTTGGTGGCATCTTTGAGGCGACATTGCGCAGTCCGAGCCGCCTTGCCGAGAAGAGTCCTGTGTTTAGAAGTTTCTATAACATCTACTCAAAAGCTCAAGAAACCCAAGAGAAACTTCGCGCTAGGTGGAGAAAGCAATTCCAGACATTCGTTGGCATGTTAAAAGACAACCAGCAATTCGACGATTATTTAGACCTTTTGCAGTCTGGCGAGATGGAGCAAAAGGAATATACGTTGAAAGAGCTGCAAGACGCTGGGTATGACAAGGATGTCGTCGAGGCTTATGTCCGCACACGCCAACTTATTCGCAACGTGTGGAGTTCAGTGAACGACGCACACAGAGGTCTGACACATGTTCGCGAAACCTTGAACGCAAAAGAGTTTAAGGCACTGATGAAGGAACCGTTTTTGGAGAATGTAGAAGTTCTCGTGTCCGACGGCTCCAAGAAAGATTCTAATGCCAAAAAATGGGTGCCAGCGTCAAAGCTGGAAAAGGTCGTAAATGGCGTAGAGTACGAGGTGCGCTACGATAAGCCCAGAGTTTACACAAGCTCCTCCAAGGAAGTTGTGACTCCAGAGCAGTTGAAAGAGCTGCAGAACAGCCCGTATGCTGTCGTGTCAGCGGTTGTCGAGAAGCGCATTGGCGAGGGCGGGCCTGTATATTACGAAGCCAAAGTGAAGCGTGTAGCTCCGCCGATTGGAAAAATCGCTGGTTATTTACCGCATATCTTTGAGCAGTGGATGGTTTTGGCAGAAACCAAAGACGGGCTTGTGCCAGTCGGAAGCGGAAAGAACTTGAAAGAAGCCTATAAAGTGGCTCAATATTTGCAGCAAAACGGCGGCGAAAAAGTCACCTTCCAAATCGCACCCAAGTTCTTCGACCCCAACAGATACTTGGGCGACGAAAACAATTCTGCTGTTGGCAAAAAATCTTCCCTTGTTGTCAGTGACGCAGAATATATCGCACTGCAAAGAGCCATTGTCGACAACTGCAAGATGAGCGTACCGGAAGCAAGAGATGCGTTGAAGGGTGTTGTTGGACGCACAAACCGCAACCGCTTCTTCGGCAATCTGCGCCACAGAAAAGGTAGAGTTGGTTATAACTCCAACGTCATCAACTCTTTGGACAGATACTTTACAATGTCGTCCAGATATTGTGCTTTGCAGCCAGCGAAGCAGAAGTCAATAAAACTGTTCGAGAGGACCTTCGGACGTTGGGATAAAGAGTATGGCGGCAAAGAGGCGATGGCTAACATCATCAAACGCTATATTCGTCATAACAACGGCACTCCGAACTATCTTGAATCCATGATTAACAGCATGATTGCCAAGAACGATTGGCTGTTGAAGAATCTGAACGCTAATTACGGCGACAGATTGGGTGTAGCCCTTGCCGGGAATATCAACGGATTTTTAAGCAAGAGCCTTTTGGGTTTCTTGAATGTATCGTCCGCCCTCGTCAATACGACGCAGTTGGTCAATACGGTAGCGCTGATAGGTGTGGAGCACACAGCGCACGGCATGTCGGCGCTGAAAAACATGAGTCTTTCCGACAAGAAGGTTTTGGCAGAGGTCGGCGTCCCTTATAACATCGGACTTGATACTCCTAGTGGCTTCTCTAAACGCAGAAGTGCTATCGAAGGCAAACGCCAAGGCTTTGCACGCTTGCGCTCTATGATTAGCAAGGCAGGAGACAAGGGCATGTACTTCTTCAAAAAAGCTGATGAAATTACAAGAGCTGTGGCTGTTTTAGGCGCGTACAACGAAGCGACAAAAGACAAGGGGATGAGCCACAAACAAGCTATAGCTTATGCTAGACGCATAAATCGTGAAGCCAACTTCGATTACGGCTCATCTGACGCTCCGGGCATCTATCAGATGTTTAGCGGAACAGTTCTTGGCGACTTGGGCCTGCTGTTCCAGAAATACCCTATGAAAGAATGGGAGCTGATGATGTCGCTTATGCCGCACTTTGGCAAAGGAACGAAAGCACAAAAGGCAAGATTCTGGGCAACATACCTTCTCATGGCTGGCTTTGCAGGATTGCCCGGCGGAGACTGGCTGGATGAGTTCTTGGAGAAAATACTGGGATATAAGCCATCCAGTGTTTTGAAAATGGAGTTGTTTAAAAACCTTGGAGATAACCCGGTTTCAAGAACGCTTGTATATGGCATCTTCTCTAATCTCGGTGTAGATATTTCCAGACGAGTTGGCATGTCTAGCATGTTCCCGGACTACGATTCTTTGCTGGGATATTTAGCAGGCCCTGCTGGCAGCGTAATCCCCGGCAGCATCGTCAACGCAATGTCTGGCGATTACATCAAAGCCATGAAAACAATTAACCCGGCTATGGGTAATATCGCAGAGGCGCTGCGCGGCTATAGCACTAACTCCAAAGGCCAAGTATCGTATAAGTACGAAGGCGCAGAAAGATACCTCAAGGGTATGGGATTTAGACCTGTAGGCCAGAGTTTGGCGTCGGATATGTCATCTGCGACATACGCCGAAAAAACACGCACTAAAGACAAAAGGCAGAAACTGTTAATGGACGCTGCGAGAAAGCGCGCCGATGGCGAAAGGCTTACCGCAGCAGAGATGACAGAGCTTAGAAAGAACGGCATAACAGGCGCGCAACTGAAAAAGGCTGTTGGTGATTTAACATTAACAACCACCGAACGCACGCAGAAATATATGTCGAAACAGCAGAAAAAAGATTTTGCTGATGTACCCACATTGGGTAAATAAAGTCGGGGGAGCCGTTACCTAGGAACGGCTGTATATAAAAGAGCCACTGCTTGCGCGGTGGCTCAAACTATTTTCTGAGAGGTGAAAAATGGACTTAGAGTTACTGAGCTTTTTGATTAGCGGGCTGGCGTTTGCGGGGGCTTGGCTGATTGTTCAACCGCAGAGAGTTGAGAACGATGCACTGCATCAGAGCATTGACAACAACACACTTGCGGTGAAAGAACTGACCAAGGTTATAAACGACATTCGTGTAGCACAGGCCACTACCGAGGAACAGTTAAATTCCTTATTGCTGCGCTATCAAGAGGTTAAAAGAGAGGTCGACGACGTTCGCAAGTGCTGCTGTTCCAAAGGTGTTGATGACTGATGTTCAGCAAGTTCAAGGACTATCTCGGAAAATATATTGAGGTAGCAAAGAACAAAGTCAGCGATATGCAGTCGCCTATTAAATGGATGATAATGTCGTACTTCGCTTTGGTGGTACTGTTAGTGCTGACATATTACGCAGCATGGTGCTACCAAGCGTGGCTCGGCAAAATCATAATGAGCGATTTGCTGGCGATAATAAAAGAAATGATAGGCCCCGCTATGATTGGCTTCGTGACATTTATCGCCGGGTGCTTTGTCGATGTAAACGGCAACGGCATACCCGACAAGTTTGAGGACGAAAAGGACGGTGAGAAACACGGACATCGTTGAAACAGATTTAAATTTTGACAGTTTGAACGAGCGCCAGAGCACAAACATGATTGTTGTACATCACACAGGCGACCCGTCAGACGATGATTTGTCTGCTGCCGAAATTCACGCATCACATAAGGCTCAAGGCTGGGCTGGCATCGGCTACCATTATGTCATCCGCAAGGACGGCACAGTGGAGCGAGGTAGACCTAGATGGGCTGTTGGTGCGCACGCCTATGGCAGAAACAGGGACACTATTGGCATCCACGTATGTGGCAATTTTGATATTGCAGAACCTACGGAAGCGCAGCTAAATTCTCTGTCTCAGCTTATAGCTGAGCTGTGTAACATTTACGGACTTATTGCTTCCAGCGATATTGTAGTCGGGCACAGAGATTTAATGGCTACGGCTTGTCCGGGTGAAAATCTCTATAATAAAATGCAGGACATTCGCGGCAACGCCGAATGGTATAGACTGCATTGACGAAAGCGAGGTGAACAGGCAATGATGGAGAACTTCAATAAACTTTTAGAGTACGTCACTGACAAGAAATTTTTGGCTGGACTTGTGTTGGGCTTTGCAGTAGGCTTCGGCTTATGATAACCAGCTGGTGACAAAAATGTGAGCAGTTCAACAGGGGGACAATTTGTCCCCCTGTCTGTTATACGAGGTAAAAAATGAATGAACTTAAAACATTTATTAAAAATAATCGCTCTTTGTTTATTGCTCTTGCTATCTTCTTGTGCATTGGTATCTGGTTCAGTTTCAGCGCAGGAAGCGGAGTACACGATAACGGAGACGGAGCTGACACTGTTAGACACGAGATTGGAACAGCTATCAGCCAGCAACATCAAATTAGCGAGGGATTGCAGAGTGCTGAAAGCAGAGCTGGCAAAGTCACAAGCAGCCTTGAGCGAAGCGCAAGCGCAAACCAAGAAGCTGCAAGCAGAGCTGACAGCATTGAAACAACAATCGAACAGCAACGAGCTGCTATTGCAGACTGCAAACAAATCGCTAGAACTGTACGAGAAAGAGGTAAAAAAGCAGCAACAAATAATTAAAAGACAGTACACTCTTGCTGGGGTACTGCTTGGAGGTGTTGTTGTTGCTTTGAGCAAATGATATAATATACCTAAGAATTTTGGCTTTAGGCGGTGAAATATGGAAACTGAGGTTAAAGAAAAAGTTGAAACTCTGCCAGCGGGAGTTATTGTTATGATGCTAGAAAGCTACAAAAGAGCTAACGAAAATCAGCAATTTACAATAGAACTGTTAATAGCTGGCTGGGTTTTAACTGTGATTTGCTTTGCGATTTTATGGTGTATTATGTCATAGAGGTTTTAACGAGAGGACAATTACACATGGACGAAAAGAGAAAGAACGCCCGAGATTGGCTTTACCAATCTACAAGGCGTTCTTTTTATGATGTGCTGGAAGAAGCCAAGATAACTCCACGCCAGCTTAAAATATGCGAGTTGAGATTTATTAAGGGCTTATATAATTACCAGATAGGTATGCAGCTAAACATATCAGAAAAAACCGTTGAGCGGGAAATCAGCACGGCGTACAAGGCTATAAACAGAGTTCTCATGGAATAACACAAGGGTGTACCGTTTTGGTACACCCTTATTTTTTTATGCAGTTACCACGTTTTCTCTGCTCTATATTTTGTTGATTCGACTTTTATTGTAGGGTTTAACAACTCAACAAAATGCTTTAATGCTCTATATTCCGTGGTTGTCAACTTGTCGTAAAGGCCAGCTTCATTTTTCATCCCTATGCTGGAATTGGCGGTAAACATATAAATCAGACGCTCTTCCCTGTCGGTGCAACTACTAATCTTTACGTCATATAATGTTGTCATAGTTAATCACCCCTCAAATTTAGCACGATACTTTTCAAGCCAATCTTTAACAAAACGGAATTCTTCTTCTGTCAAGAAGATGCTTCTGCGTTTTGCGTCATCGGGCAACTCTTTTGGTCGGCCAGCTCCTTCGCGAGCACCGCCCCAAGAGCCGCATTCCCATGTATCATCGACATGAGCTTTGCTCATTAGCTCCATTGCAAAGTTGTCGTTGATGGTATGGTAGGCACCATTAGTCGCTATCACGAATCGGCCAACTTTCGAGCGCATCAAGATTCCCCAACAAGGGCTACCGACGTTAGTGATTGCCAAGATAGGGATGAAGCCTTCTGGAAAAGGAGCTGGCCCCCAGAGCGTATTCTTAGCCCAATCGTTTATGGGGCGCACTTTAGCAAGTTTAATATCAGTTTCTGTAATTTTCATTTAAGCGACCTCCTTTTTGCTTTGTTGAGAACATTATATCACGTTATCTTGAATAATGCAACACTATTCAAGATAAAACCACGTTATTCCCGAATGGTGTAAAACAAATGTCGGAATGATGAGGGAATGTTGATAGAACGAATTTGCAGAAATATCGCAAAATATAAGTGTGAGGTGAGAACAATGTACGGACAACAATACGCACCAAATCCTTATACGGGAGCTGCGCCGCAGATGCAGCAGCGATTAAATTATTTGCAGCAGCAGATGCAGATGTATCAGCAACCGCAAATGCCTATGAGCCAGATGCCGCAAGCATTAAAAGGCAGAGTTGTGACTGGTATAGATGAAGCAAAGGCTGCTCAGATAGACCTTGACGGCAGCAGCACCTTCTTCCCATGCCCGGCGGAGGGAAAGATTTATGAGAAGTCTATTGACCTCAACGGGCTGCCTGTATTCAGAGTTTACCAATTAAGTAATCCGCAGGAGCAGAAGCAAGTTGTATACGCTGAACGAAGTTGTGTGGATAACTTGATTCAACGTGTGGATAAGTTAGAGAAACAGCTAGGAGGCATGAACCATGAACCCGATGCAAATAATGGCGATGTTACAGAATAGCGGTAATCCTATGCAGATGCTGACGCAAATGGCACAGCAAAACCCCATGATGGGGCGCGCTATGCAGATGGGCCAAGGCAAAAACGAGATGCAGTTGAAAGAAACTGTACGCAATCTTGCGAAGCAACGTGGCATGAGCGACGAACAGCTTCGCCAGATGCTATCTAATTTTGGCTTAACACTTTGATGCGCACAAGGTGTTATAAGATATTTTCACCGAAAGGAGTGAACAATAATGACTTTAGAAAACGGTGGCGCAGGTGTAGTACCTGTAATGGACATGAACCGCGGCTATGGCGACTGCATGGGCTTCGGCGGCGGCTGGTGGGCTTGGATTCTCATTATTTTCGTAATGATGGGCGGTTGGGGCAACGGCTGGAACAATCGCGGCAACATGGGTGCTGAAATCTTCGCGAACGGTTCTATGACGCGCGACCAGATTGCTGACCAGTTTTCCATGCAAGACATCAAAGACGGCATCCGCGGTGTTCAGAACGGCCTGTGTGACGGCTTTTATGCCCAAAACACTACCATGCTTAATGGCTTTAACGGCGTTCAACGTGACCTTATGCAGACAGGTTATCAACTTGGCAACCAGCTTGCGGAGAATCGCTTTTCGCAGCAACAGTGCTGCTGCGAAACTAACCGCAACATTGATGCAGTGCGTTACGAAAACGCGCGCAACACCTGTGATATTGTTAACGCAGTGAAAGAGGACGGCGAAAAGACCAGAGCAGTGCTGATTGCCAACCAGATTCAAGACCTGCGTGACAAACTCGCAGACCGCGACCGTGATTTGCAGACCGCTAACTTCCAGTTATCCCAACAGGCTCAGAGCGCTAACCTTATCGGTACGCTGAGACCTTACCCGCAGCCCGCTTACATTACATCTAGTCCGTATCAAAGCGTCGCTGCTAACGTAGCTGGCGCTTGCGGCTGCGCTTACAATGTAGGTTAAGACAAGATATGTGCATCAACTGCACTGTGTTTTAGGGACGGTGCAAGCCGTCCCTATTGCTTTAAAAAAGCAACAATTTTAAAGGTATCGAGAAAATACCTTTATTGCGTAAAGGGGTGAAACAAATGATTTGCAATCAAAAATCCGCATTAACGACCGTCGCAACCGCTGCGCAGACCGTGGCAGCGAACGGGTTCGTGAATTTTCCTACCAATAATCTACTGACTGGCGTGGCAATCGGGCACATCGCTGGCAGCAACGCCGTGAACTTGATTCGAGGCCTGTATCTCGTGACACTGAACGCCGACGTAACACCGACCGCTGCTGGCGACATTGGCTTGCAGCTCGTCCGCAATGGCGCGGCTGTGCCGGGAGCGGAAGCGACAGTGACAGGAGCAACTGGCGATACATATAATGTTAGCTTTGCTACGCTGATTCGCGTTTTGCCAAGTTGTTGCGTAATTAACAACAACTCCATGCTGCAAGTACAGGCGACCGCCGCTGGCACGATTACTAACGCTTCTCTGAGTGTTGTAAAAATGGCATAAGGAGGCAGACACCATGCACAAGCTAGAGAAATACTGGGAGCAAGTAAGCGCCAACCCGGAAAAGATTAAGGAAATGGAAGAAATAGTTTGTGAAGCGTTGGAGGAAATCCGCGGCCGCTGTCCGAGATTGTTTTGGGACACTGCATATAAGCTGCATTGTGTGGCTTATGGTCAGCACTTCGATGAAGAACTGGCGAAAAAGGCAGTATCTAAAATGAAAAATGTTGACGGCACATGCGGTGAACATTGGACGTATGAGCAAACTAGCCAACTTGCTGACCAGCAAGGGATTCAATGTAAGGCTGACTGGTACTACGTTATGAATATGCTGCATAGCGATTTTGCGGAAGTTCTGGGGAATGATGTGAATAACCACGTCAGAATGGCCAAAGCCTATATGTGCGACCCCGATGCTGCGGAAGGCAAAGTGTTTGACCTGTGGATAGCGGGCATGAGAGCAAAAAGAGAAGAATGAATTGAAACCACTATAAGAGCAGCCTAGTAAATTTGCAAACTAGGCTGCTTTGTGGTTCAAATTTGGTTGCAGATAGTATGAAAAAATAGGGCAAAATAGGGCAAATAAGATAAATAAAACAAGGCTCCCGAAAACCTCGAAAGCCTTGCTGTACAAGGGGTTGAGCCGTGTCAGTGATATTTACCACTATTTATTCGTAATCAGTAGGTCGCAAGTTCAAACCTTGTCAGTAGCTCCATTGAAAAACCGCCTAGGAATGGTATTTCTGGGCGTTTTCTTTTACCCAAAAATCAATCAGTAGGTAGCGTTTTGGTTGCAATGTGGTTCAACTTTTTTCGGTTGTTGAGGGCAAAGCAAGGCAAGATGCGGCAAGAATATCTTCATGGTTGCTGTTTCCCAAGCTGAAAACTTTCTCTACAAGCGATGGCATTTGGCTGTCATAGCCGGGAATAGCATGACCATAGAGGTTTAAGGTATGACTTGGACGAGAGTGTCCCAGACGCTTTGCTACTTCTAATATAGGCACACCTGCGGCAAGCAGCATAGACGCATGAGTGTGGCGCAGACAATGGAATTTCCTGTAAGGGATTCCTGCTTTCTTCAATATCCGCTTCCATGTCTTGTCAATGTTGGTGGTTAAGCACGGATTGCCTTTGGCGTTTCTGATGATTTCTTCGTCTTTAAGCGCATACGCCGCTTGATAAAGTTCTGCCATTATATTCTTCGGCAAAGGAATCCGCCTGTATCCTGCTTTGGTCTTTGGCGGTTGGAGTTTTGCTACGCCATTAACTTCCACTAGGCTTTTATTGATTTTTATAGCGTTTCCGTCTAAATCCTGTGGCGTTAGGGCCAATATTTCTCCCATCCGACAGCCAGACGCGATTGCAACGGAAATAAGCAGATGATGTCTGCGAAGTCTTGCGTCGCTGTTAATGGTTTCCATAATTATATTCAGCTCTTCGGGAGAGAAAATCTCTACTTCTTTCGGCTCAGGCTTGAGCACTTCTACTCCAGTCATAAAGTCTTTTTCTATCAGCCCTGTTGCAATGGCTTTTTTTGAAGCACGGCAAAGCAACTTTACCAATCTGTCTTTCATGCCGTCTGTCATGTCTGCATTGTTGATGTAAGATTGGACTGCAATAGGCGAAAGCTTTTGCAGTTCTACGTCTGCCAATGTTTCGTTGATATGCGCAGCGGTGTTAGCGTAGTTCAAGAAGGTCTTTTCTCTCACTTTAGATTTAGCAAATACACTGAGATACTGCAAAATCCATGTGCCTAGAGTTATGTCGCTTTTTGCAACATAATTACCCTTTATGTATTTTGCTGCCATGCTTAAGCGCCAAGCGTTCGCCTCCACTTCCGTGTCGAACCTTTTGTGCGTTCTGTTACCTTGCGGGTCAGCGACAGAAGCGTGCCATTTGCCTCTGTTTGTTTCGTAATATATAGAGCCTTCTCGATATTTTGTCATAATTTTTTCTCCTTTCTGACAAAAACCGCGCTCAAACCCCCTTGTTACTTACTCTATGGTTCTGTTAAAATATAAGTGTGAAGTTCATTCGGCATATCTCCATTTGGAGTCACAATCCCTTCTTTCTTTATTTATAGTGTTCGCAAAAAAGGCCTCCGTACACCGGAGGCCTTTTTGCTTTTAATCTTTAATTATTCCCCCATGGAAAAGGTTTGCCGTATATAGTATTATCGTAAATAGCTCGTAAAATATAGCTTATCTGAGAACGATATTCGCTATAATCTATCGGATGCCATTGTTTGGACGGAGCGTCCATTGACCTTGTTTTGCCATCGGGTTGAATGGTAACAATCCTTCTTGGATATTCTAATCCAC
>ERZ1034925.876-NODE-876-length-11694-cov-9.191511_pt1 | contig 11694 bp, 12 predicted proteins | sample MGYA00520687_ERZ1034925 | MGnify/ENA primary metagenome ERZ1034925 (study PRJEB33766, sample SAMN09781758) | gut metagenome | biome: gut microbiome | host: Homo sapiens | place: Madagascar | study: EMG produced TPA metagenomics assembly of the PRJNA485056 data set... | reverse complement strand
GTTTTAAAATAGAATTATATACGATATCAGATACTGGGGAAAATAAATGTCCTTATTAGGAAAATACACAGACAACTTAATAGAAGATGAAGAGCAAAACACAGGTTACACAACACCCGCAGTGCTAAAAGACGATGAAGATTTAAGCTTGAAAAAATCAATCTTGATTTCAGCTATTCTTCACCCCACAGCACTCGGAATTTGGGGACTTGTAGTTTTAATTCTTGCAATGATGGGGATTACACTCACCATCTTTGAAAAACCAAAACCAAAAACTAACGATATTGAATTTGTTCTTGTAGACAAGGAAGAAACACCTATAAACAAGAAAACACCTTATCGTGCAGACATAAATTCACGTGCAGGCGGTCATCACGACCCGACAAGAAAGGTTTCAATGCCTTCTCCTGCTCCTGGTGCACCAAAACAACCGACTCAGGCTTCAAAACCAAGTCCAAAACCGGCAGCACATCAAAACCCATTACAAAAAATAGTTAAACAGGTAACCCATCAGGCACAAACTCCAGTTCCGGCAAAGAAATCGGCACAGACATCGCCTGCTCCGGGGCCTAAAAAAGCAGAACAGGCAAAACCTGTTCCTCCAACAGCACGTCCTTCATTGAAACCACCTACAACTCCAAGACCAGTTGCAAAACCGTCTTCACCATTTGCAGTACCGGTACCAAAAGGAGGAACTGGCACAGGAAGATATTCTACAGGGCCAATTAGTGGGTCTGGAACATCATCTAAAGGTGGCGGTGGCGGCGGAACATCTTCTGCCGGAAAAGGTTCACACCTTGCAGGACCTTCACTTGCTCCAACAGGTGGCTCAGGAACTAAAATCGCCAAAGGTGGCGGTGGTGGAGGAACCGGAGGTTACGGCAACCCTGGTCCTGGAAACCCAAATGGCAGACCTGGAATTGACGCAGTCAGAGAACCTGATTTCGGCCCATATATGCGTGAATTACAAAGACGTATCAAGATGAATTGGGATCCACCAAAAGGAAACGAAAGCAAACGTGTAGTTTTGTTATTCAAAATTGCAAAAGACGGACGATTGTTATCTTGCAGTGTGTTCAAGTCATCAGGACTCCCTGGAGCTGACAAAGCGGCAATAAGCGCAGTTCAAGCAACAGCACCGTTTAGACCGCTTCCGGCAGAATTCAAGGGATCAAGTATTGATATTCAATTTACGTTCGACTACAACGTATTTGGAGCATCAGGATACCATTAAAATTTTTCGAGCAAAGCGAGCGTAATGAACTTTTCACTTCTCACGTTTCACTTTTCACTCGACTAATATAAAGATAATCACAAAAGAAAGAGGATAAAATTATGGAACTATTATGGAACTCAGTTGCAATGGACTGGCCGGTATTATTACCAATTTTGATTTGTTCAATTTTGGTAGTCGGCGTTGTAATCAACAGATTTTCTTTTTACAAAAAGAACAAAAGAGATGTTGTATTATTCATTCCTAGACTTCAAAAAGAATTAGTAAAAAACAACCTTGATGGTGCACAGAACTTGGCTATTCAATGTGGCGGTGTTATCGGAGAAGTTACAGAAGAAGCTGTTAGAATTTTCTCAGAACAGAAAAAAGGGTTTTCTCGTTCATTCGATATCGCAGCGTCTTTAGCATCAAGAAAATTGGAAAGCCACTTAACAATCTTAGGTACAATCGGTGGTGTTGCACCATTCTTAGGTTTGTTCGGTACAGTTGTAAGAATTCTTTTCACATTCCAAGATTTGGCAGCACAAGGAAACCAATCAGCAGCCGTTGCATCAGGTATCGCATCTGCATTGATTGCTACTGCTTTCGGTTTGGGCGTTGCGATTGTCGCAGTAATCTTCTACAACTCATTCCAATCAATCGTAAAACGTTATGAAGATGACTTCCAATTAATCAAATTGTTGTTCTTGAGCTTTGTAGATTCAAACGACGAATCAACAACTCCTAGCAATGCGAATATATCTTTGTAAGAAAGCAGCTATGCAGCTAAGAAGTTAGGCAGCTATGCAGCTCAGATACCAAGAGGAATAGAGGCAAAGTCCGTTACAAATGCGACTCTCGTCATTGCGAACTATTTAGAAAAGTAAGTTGGGTTGGTTAGAAAGCCCAACATCATAAATAACTAAACCGAAACGGCCTTTTCACTTTTCACGTTTCACTTCTCACAAAAATCAGGTACTACCTGACAAAAAATTAACAAGGAAACCCAAAATGTCAATGAAAAACAGCAAGGGCAAAGAAGCTCTGTTCACAGAAATAAATATCACACCATTAACAGATATCTTTTTGGTACTGTTAATCATAATGATGGTTGTTGCTCCAACATTCCAGTCCAATGATAGTTCCATAACCGTTCCGGAGATAAACAGCGGTGTTTCTATTGAACAGAAAAATGCAACCGTATCAGTTACGAAAGAAGGAAATATATTCCTTAACGGCACACCTGTTACAGAAGAAAACCTTGCAAGTGAGTTGACAAATCTCAAACCGCAACTTGAAAAAGCTGAACTTGTGGTTAAGGCAGATGAAAAAGTTAAGAGTGCAAAGATTATGGAGATAATGAATGCAGCGCAAGATGCAGAATATAAAAAACTTATCGTTGCCGGCGAACCTTTAAGTAAAAAAGAACAGAAAGAATTGGAAAAGGGTAAGCAGCTAGGCGGATAGTTAAAATCGTCATTCTGAGGGAAACAACTATTGATAACGAAAAGGAAGAAAAGTAGGTTGGGCTTACCAGCTCAACATCATAAACAACTAAACCGAAACGGTCTTTTCACTTTTCACGTTTCACTTCTCACAAACAAATCAGGCATCGCCTGACAATAAAATCAACACAAGGAAACTAAAATGTCCAGAAACAGAGATACATTCAACGAAATTAATATCACACCATTAACAGATATCTTTTTGGTACTACTGATCATCATGATGGTAATTGCACCAATGCTAGATCAGCAGGGCTTAAACTTGACGGTGCCTGAAAATGTTGCACAAGAACAAGTTCAGAAAGAAACTAAAATTATGACAGTAATGGTAGATTCTGGGGACAAATATTACATTGAAGGTCAAGAAGTTCCGGCAAATGAGTTGGAAAGCACTATTAAAGCACAAGCCAAAAATTATCCGGACGGCGTTTTGATTAAGACAGATGCCGATTCAACCCATGGTGCAATGGTTAAAGTAATGGATAGTGCAAGAAATTCCGGCATAACAAGTATTTCTGTTGACGAAATTTAAATTATCACACTCTGCTGAAATCCAACAAACAGAAAGTTCCAGCTAGACATTCCATTCAGGGTTTTTACCGTCAGCAACATCAAAAAACTTATTCATTCGTTCTGCAACAGAAGGTTTTTCATTGGGCTGAAAAATAGTGTTCGGTTTAGTCATATCAACTTGACTTGCAAGCGTATCAAGCTTGTTAATTTTCTCTCTAATCGTTTCAAAATGTATTGCCATATTATTCTTCTCTCTCATATATAAGAAAAAATTTTGAACAGGCAAATTTCAAAAAAACGAGATTTGTTTACAAAAGTTTATTAAAAAATCCGACACGGGCAGCATTAACAATAGATTCTGAATAACAAGAATATTATATGTTCGCTCCTCGCTCACATTAATATTCTAAGCTTTCAGAATGACGTATCTCGTTACAGAGAACTACGTGCGTAAAAACTTTACACCAAAACCTGATGTATGGACGAATGTCGTTACATAGGGCTACGTGCGTAAAAACTCTACACCAAAACCTGATGTATGGACGAATGTCGTTACATAGGGCTACGTGCGTAGCACCGCTTCTTAGCTGCTAATTCTCCCTCACCTGCACTCGTAACACTCGCTAGTCGCTCGTGAACGATTGCTTCCTCTCCCCGTTGGGGCGAGGTTTCTAGACGATTGCCCCACCCCCGAAGGCTCTTCTCCAATTTTTAGACATAAATGTCCCCCTCTTTACAAGTATGCACAACCTAATTTTAAGATATTTTTAAAAACTTTTCAACTTATAACCAGTTTTCAGCTTCAAATTCTGCAACCAGTTCACAAATTTCCATTTTTGAGTTATAATAAAGAAAGTTATATAGATAAAAGAGGGCGGTGTTTTAATGAATAAAAGTCAAACAGCAGGAATGTACATTGTACTGGCAATAGTTGTTATACTATTTGTCTCATCAGTATTTGTTTCAGGACCGACTACAAAGGTTTCTGAAATTTCATATTCGAATTTTTTAGAAAGACTGAATAAAGGTGAATTCAAAAAAATTGAAAAATCTGACGATTTTCTTGTTGCAATTCCAAAAGTTCAACCTGAAGCAAAAGAGCAAAAAACCGTTGCACCAACTATGAACAACCCATTCGGAGTACCAGAAACTGCAAAGGCTCCAACATTAAAATACAAAGTTTTGACTCCAACATTTGATCCTGAATTGATGAAAAAACTTGATGCTTCTGATGCTGATGTTCAAATTACACGAGCTTCCGAATCATCTAAAACTATCGGGAATATATTGAGCTATTTGCTTTTGCCTGTTTTATTCTTGGTATTCCTTGCTGTTATGGCGAAAAGTATTCAGGCAGGCGGTTCTCAGGCAATGTCTTTTGGTAAAAGTAAAGCAAAAATGCTTTTAGACAGCAAAGTTAAAACAACCTTCAAAGATGTTGCTGGCATTGACGAAGAGAAAAAAGAACTTGAAGAAATTGTTGACTTCTTAAAAAACGGCGACAAATACATAAAACTTGGCGCAAGAATTCCCAAAGGAGTACTTCTTGTAGGCCCTCCGGGAACAGGTAAAACCTTGATGGCAAAAGCCGTTGCAGGGGAAGCAGGAGTTCCATTCTTCTCTATAAGCGGTTCTGACTTCGTTGAAATGTTTGTCGGTGTTGGTGCAAGCCGTGTTAGAGACTTGTTTGAGCAAGCTAAAAAACATCAACCATGTATCATCTTCATTGATGAAATTGATGCCGTAGGTCGTCAAAGAGGCGCCGGAATGGGCGGTGGACACGACGAAAGAGAACAAACTCTTAACCAATTGCTTGTTGAAATGGACGGTTTTGACGAAAATACAAACATCATCGTAATCGCCGCAACAAACAGACCTGACATTTTAGACAATGCGCTTTTAAGACCTGGACGTTTCGATAGACAGATTTACATCAACGCACCTGACGTTCGTGGCAGAGAACAGATTTTGAAAGTTCACGCAAAAAATAAACAGCTTGAAGCAGAAGTTGACCTAAAAACTCTTGCTAAACGTACCCCAGGATTCACAGGTGCAGACTTGCAAAACTTGCTAAATGAAGCAGCTCTACTTGCTGCAAGAAACAACAAAGACAAAATTTCAATGGGCGACATTGATAATTCAATCGACAGAGTAATTGCCGGTATTGAAAAGAAAAGCAAAGTTATGACTGACGAAGATAAAGAATTAACTTCATACCACGAAGTTGGTCACGCATTGCTTGCAAAACTTTTAAAAGATGCTGACGAATTACACAAAGTTTCAATTATACCACGAGGCTACGCACTAGGTGTTACTTGGACAAAACCAAAAGATGAACAAGTTCACACAAACAAAGCAAAACTTCTTGCTCAAATCACCGTATCACTTGGCGGACGGGCAGCAGAAGAAATCGTTTATGGTAAAGACAGAGTCAGCACAGGTGCATCACAAGACCTTATCAACGTAACAAATATCGCAAGAAAAATGGTTACAGCATGGGGTATGTCTGACAAATTAGGCAATATGGCTTATGGTAAAAACCAAGAAAACGTATTTATGGGCAGAGATTTCGGCCACCAAAGAGATTACTCCGAACAAGTTGCGTTTGAAATCGATGAAGAAATGAAACGCATTGTTGATGAAAAATATGAAGAGGCTAAAAATCTTCTAAGCTCACACAGAGATATGCTTGAAGCTATTGCCAAAGAACTTCTCGACAAAGAAACAATTGACGCAGAAGAATTCCAAGACATTATGGATAGAGTTCGTAACAACGCTTAATTAAAAAGTAGCACCTATCATAACAGATAAGCGCCACTTAGACTTCTAAACAGGTTACGGTAGTTCGAGCTACCGCCCCGATGTTTTTAAAAAAGCTCTACTGGTAATAGAGCTTTTGATTAAATTGATTTTAGCAGTAATCAATTAAGGGGTGATACGGTTGGTTAAGTTCTCACGGAGCTTAGCCAACTCCCTCGTTTTTATTATAACTTATTTTTCTCAAATTTCAACCACTTGAAATTTTGTATTACCATTTTTTAGAAATTGTGCTATCATAATTATATGTTTTATTTTGAAAAAATCAACGGAAAAAGAATTTTAAAAAGCACTGTATTAGATGGTTTAAATCACTTTTTTACAACTCGGGAAACCGTTATAAAAACCAAAGAACCAGAATTTGAAAATATAGTTGCAGAAAACCAACGAGACATCTGTGAGTTTTTGAAAATTGAAGAACAAAATCTTATCCACCCATCGCAAACTCACACGTCGCACATTGAAGTTGCACGAGTCGGGAAAAATTCTTATCCCGACACTGATGGCTTGATTTTGACGAACAAAGAACAGGCTGTCTTTTTGAACTTTGCAGACTGCACACCTGTAATAATTTTTGACCCTAAAAATTATATCGGAGCTGTATCTCATGCCGGTTGGCGAGGAACCGCAGGCAACATCGCATCAAAAACCGTTGAAAAAATGGTGCAAGAATTCGACTCAAATCCAACTGACTTAAAATGCGCAATCGGCCCTGCAATCTCTTTTTGTTGCTATAACGTTGGCGAAGAAGTCTTAACTCAACTAAAAGCAACTGTGAAAAACTTTGAAGGGTTATCAGAAATTCGACAAGGCAATATTTTTGTCGATTTAAAAAACATCAACAAACAACAACTTATTGAAGCTGACGTAAAACCTGAAAACATCGATATTTGTCCATATTGCACAGTTTGCAACAACGATTTGTTCTTTTCTTACCGAAACGAACACGCTACTACAAACCGTCATAGTGCAGTTATAAGATTATAAGTTACATTGTCGGCATAGCAATGCCGACCTACAATAAACACTAACCTAAATTTCAATAAAATTCCTCAGCAGTTCATGCCCGTATTGGGTTAAAATTGCCTCTGGGTGAAACTGAACCCCATATATCGGGAATGTTTTATGTTCAAGTGCCATAATTGTGCCATCTTGAGTTTCAGCTGTAATTTTTAAATCCGGTGGCATAGAAGATTTTTCAACTTCTAATGAGTGATATCTAGTGACATCAAAGTTTTTCGGCAAATTTTTAAAAATTTTTGCATTTTCACATACAAAAATTTTTGATGTTTTTCCGTGAATTGGATTTTTCGATTTCACAATATTTGCACCGAAAAACTTTGCAATACACTGATGCCCAAGACAAATTCCTAAAATCTTTTTACTTTTATAAAATTCTTCAATCACTGCCTTGGAAATCCCTGCGGTGTCAGGATTTCCCGCTCCAGGGGAAATTATTATACTGTCAAAATTCAACGACTTTAATTCATCAATTGTCACTTTGTCATTTTCAAAAATTTTTGGCTTAACCCCAAGTTCTTCCAGATATTGGACAATGTTGTACGTGAAAGAATCGTAATTATCAATCAAAATCATAATTCCACCTCAACCATTCCTCTGACAGAGTTTACGCAAAAAATCTTTTCTGCTCGTTCAATATCGGACTTATACAAAATTTTTTCTTCACATTCGCCACTAGCAAGAAGTTTTTGTCTATAAATTCCATTCAATAATCCACAACAAACAGATGGCGTATAAAGTTTTCCGCCAATTTGCAAGACAATATTACTTCGTGCGCCTTCTGTAAGTTCTCCAAGTTCATTAAAATAAATTTCATCAAAAACTTCTCCGTTTTTGATTTTTTGAAAACTGTCAAAATACCAAGGACGATAAGTCGTTTTGTAGTATAAAAATTCATTTTTTGAATTCTGGACAATCGGAGAAAAGTTGATTTTGAAAGTCTTTGAAGGCTTAATTTCTTTTAATTCTGTATGAATTTTTCCGTCTTTGTCTAATAAAATCCGAAGCATTCCATCTTGCAAATTTTCATATTTTGGACTGGAGAATTCAAATCCGAAATGAGTCGCTGCTTCTTGCATTCTTGTAAAATGCTCGTTTTCAAAAAGGATTTTTCCATTTTCTACTCGTGCAGTTTCAACAATTTGAAACTCATCATTCAAAAATTTAGTTTTTGTCAAAGTTTCTTCCCACTCATCTTGAATATCAGAATCCCAAACAATTGCACCGCCCACACGGTATTTAAAACTTTTTTGTTGATTATTTTTTTGCAAAATCCGAATTGGCACACTAAAAACAGTTTCCTCAGGCGAAATCATTCCAATTGCACCGCAATAAATAGCACGAGCTCCTTTTTCGACATCTGAAATTACCTTCATAGTACTAATTTTTGGGGCTCCGGTAATCGATCCACAAGGAAAAATCGCCTTGAAAATATCAAAAAGTTTGACATCGTCTTTTAAATCCGCCTCAATTTGCGAAGTCATTTGATGAAGAGTTTTGTGTGTTTCAACTTCAAAAAGTTTTGAAACATTGACAGAGCCAACCTTTGCAATTCGTCCCAAATCATTGCGCAACAAATCAACTATCATTACATTTTCTGCACAATTTTTTTCATCATTTTTCAAAAACTCAATCAATTTTTCATCTTCACTTTTATTTTTTCCTCGTTTAACTGTCCCCTTCATCGGCTTTGTCACAATATGATTGTCTTTTAATGTAAAAAATAATTCAGGCGAAAACGACAAAACAGTATCATATTCGTTTTTCAAATAAAAATTATAAGGCGTTTTTTGCTTGCTCAATAAAAAATCGAAAAGTTCTAATTCATCACCATCATACGGAACATCAAAATCATAGGTATAATTGACTTCATACGTATTTCCAAAAGAGATTTCTTCCTTAATTTTTTCAATCGCTTTTGAATATTCACAAAAATTTACACAAGGAGTCGGATTTAGTAGCAATTTTTTTGTATTTCGTTTTTTATATATATTATAGGAGTCAAAGACTTCAAAATACAAAAGTGGGAAAATGGAACTTTCATTTGAAAAAGCGTTGTAGCGCAAATATCCAACGACATAAAACTCGTTTTTCAACTCTTCAATCTTTCTAAAAGCAGTTTTAAGCCCGTCAAAATCAAATGCCACAATAGTTTTCAAAGGATTTGTAAAAACTTTTTCACCAAAGATAATCATAATTCAACTATAACAAAATAGGCGGTATGTGTAAATGAAAAAATTATCAATTTTATTTTTAATAATGTGTATGTTCTCATTTATTCTGCCCGCCAATGCAAGAACAATTCGTCCCAAAGGCAGACGAGCAGGGCACTCAACAACAATCGTTCGCTATTATCCGATGCCAAAACCGTATTTGGGAGAAGGAATGGAAATACCAAACAAAAATCGATACTATACACACGATATTTCTGAAATGCGAATAAAAGGGACAACCAGAACAAGTTCCACAACATGTCGTTCTTATAAATAATTAAAAGAAAAAGGTTAGTAGGTATATGAACAAAACAATTTTAACAGCTCTTATATGTCTTTTGTGTACAGTAATTCCGGCAACTGCCGAAACAACAAGTTACAAAATCCGTCAAGTCGGCGACTCTATGGTAATTGTACCTTATTATAACTATACAATGCCACAGGAAGAATTTTCATTTCCGCAAAGGCCGACAAACATTGAGTCTGCGCCTGTAAAAATCCCTTATTACACAAACAAACTTCCAAAAGGCAAAAACAGAACTCGTTCCGTTTAAGAGATTATTAAAAAATAATAAATTTTTGTTGAGATAATACATTGATACTATATAATGTATTTATGTAGAATTACGAGAATTATGAGGTAGAGAAATGTCACACAAACATCATAACAACAATCCGTTTAAAAACTCTGATATAGATGAAAATGTAGAAATTAAAGAGGAAGAAAAAGCGGAAAAAGAGGAAAAAGTTGACGAAAAATCTTCTGAAAAGAATGCTGAATTTACAGCTTTGCAAGAAAAATATGATACACTTAATCAGCAATATTTAAGACTTGCAGCAGATTTTGAAAACTTCCGAAAAAGACAAGAACAAGAAAGAGAAAACTTGTTAAAATTCGGGACAGAAAATGCTTTGAAAAAACTAATCGAAGTTTTGGACAACTTTGAACGTGGCAAAAAAGCATTGGAAAAAGTTGAAGATTGCGAAAAAGTTAAAGAAAGTTTCGACTTGGTACACAAACAAGTTATTGACGCTTTGACAAAAATGGGGCTTGAAACTATTGAAACAGAAGGCAAAGAGTTTGATCCAAACTTCCACGATGCAGTAATGCAAACTCCAACTTCAGAGCACCCTGAACATACAATTATTAACGAATTACAAAAAGGATATAAGATGGGAGATAAGGTTTTAAGACCTGCTCTTGTTAATGTTGCTACCGCTGAAAACTAGCTTTCAGCGGTAGTTTTTTGAAAACTTTGCCCTCTAGGATTTACATGCTAAAATAGAATTAAAATTGACTAACTGGAAATAGGGAAAAATATATATAAAATGACTGATTACTATGAAATACTCGAGGTTTCAAGAGAAGCCACTAAAGAAGAAATAAAATCGGCTTTCAGAAAAAAAGCCAGAACATTACACCCCGATGTAAATAAAGCGCCTGATGCGGAGGAAAAATTTAAAGAACTCGGCAAGGCTTACGAAACATTGATGGACGACAACAAACGTGCAACTTATGACAGATACGGCGAAGATGGGCTTAAAAATGCCGGATTTGACACAGGTGGGCCGTTCTCAGGCGGATTTGGCGACTTGAACGACATATTCAGTTCATTCTTTGGAGGAATGGGCGGTTTCGGTTTTGGCGGCGGCGCACATGACCCAAACGCTCCTGTTGAAGGCGACGACTTAAGACTTGATATCGAAATCGATTTTAAACAAGCCGTTTTTGGTTGCGAAAAAGAAATCAAATTTGACCACCTTGAAAATTGTCCTGAATGCGGTGGCACAGGTGCAGAAAAAGGTTCTCAACCAATAACTTGTCCGACATGCCATGGGACAGGTCAGGTAAAACAGGTTACAAGAACTCCACTCGGTTCTTTTGCGCAAATCACAACTTGTCCTGATTGCCAAGGCAGAGGCCAAAAAATTTCTCAACCTTGCAAAGCTTGCAAAGGTCACGGCAAAGTTCAAAAAGAAAAGAAAATTAACATCAAAATTCCGGCAGGTGTCGATAACATGTCAAAAATTCGTGTTGCAAGAGAAGGCGATGCAGGCACAAACGGCGGACCAAATGGAGATTTGTATGTAGTACTTCACGTAAAACCTTCAAACGATTTTAAACGAGAAGGCAACGACGTTTATTCAAGATTGGATATTTCACCAGCACAAGCGGTTCTTGGCGACGAAATTGTCGTAAAAACTCTTGATGGCGAACAAAAAATCACGGTTCATGCCGGAGTTCAGAGCGGAAATTCAATCAAAATCAAAGGCGCAGGGGTTCCATATATCCAGAGACCTTCTCAACGTGGCGATCATATCGTTGTCGTTGCAGTAAAAACACCTGTAAAAATTTCTGATGAAGAAAAATCTTTATACAAAAGATTATATGAACTTCAAACAAACAAAAAAC
>ERZ1034925.872-NODE-872-length-11736-cov-5.848643_pt1 | contig 11736 bp, 10 predicted proteins | sample MGYA00520687_ERZ1034925 | MGnify/ENA primary metagenome ERZ1034925 (study PRJEB33766, sample SAMN09781758) | gut metagenome | biome: gut microbiome | host: Homo sapiens | place: Madagascar | study: EMG produced TPA metagenomics assembly of the PRJNA485056 data set... | reverse complement strand
GGTTATAACAGACACATTTGCTCCGGTTTTGAACAATCTTACAGCCGCATTAAACGGCACAGCCTGGACTGCAGCTACAGATTACACTTACAATGAGGCGACAGGCACATTTTCGAGCACTGCAGGTGCAATCACTGTTCCGGCGGCAACCTACACACAGGATAGCACAACCGGAGCGTGGGTTGTCACACCGGGTGAGAGCACACTTGTCATCACCGGAACAGTGTAGCGGCAGAGGTGATTAATTTTAAGAATTGTTTAATTTAATGGATAAAAGTTGAAATATTGATACTAAATATGTAAAATAAATATAGCTGTTTATGAATAAGATGATGCAGATGATCATCAGCAGTTTAAAATGATTAACCGGGGGATAAGACAAATGAATAATGCACAGTTAGTGATAGACGAAGTAAAAAAGGCAGTAAAGGGCAAGGATGATTGTATCATCAAGGCATTTGCTGCCTTTTTGGCAGGTGGACATATACTGCTTGAGGATGTGCCGGGAGTGGGAAAGACTACGCTTGCAGTAGCCTTTTCAAGGGCGATGGCTCTTGTAAATCACAGAGTACAGTTTACTCCGGATGTGCTGCCTGCGGATATACTTGGCTTTTCGATGTATCAGAAGCAGACAGGAGAGTTTGTGTACCGCGAGGGTGCCGTGATGTGTAATCTGTTTCTGGCAGATGAGATTAACAGAACAAGTCCCAAAACACAGTCTGCGCTCTTGGAGGTTATGGAGGAGGGAAATGTCACTGTGGATGGAATAAGCAGGAAGGTCCCGGAGCCGTTTATAGTGATGGCTACTCAAAATCCAAAGGGCAGCGCCGGTACACAGCTGTTGCCGGAGTCACAGCTTGACAGGTTTATGATATGTATGAGCATGGGATATCCTTCACATGAGGCTGAGATGGATATCGCAAAGGGCAAAAGTGTGAAGGCTGATGAGTATACGATAAAGCCTGTCATGAATGCACAGGGACTTGTTGAGATGCAGAAAGAGGTCGAGCAGGTGTTTATACATGACAGTATTTATTCGTACATTGTGGATCTGGTTGATGCGACAAGGACAAGTCCGTACATTGAGCTTGGAGTTAGTCCGAGAGGTACGATTGCGTGTGTTAGGATGGCAAAGGCATATGCATATCTGAGTGGGCGAAGCTACGTCATACCATCTGATGTGGTTTCTGTATTTGCGGATGTGACAAAGCACAGAATCGTGCTAAATACCAAGGCGAGAGTATCACATGTATCAGAGCTTTCAGTGATAGATGAGATACTAAAGGCTGTTAAACAGCCGACAACTTATGTGAAAAAGGCAGGTAATCGTGATTAGTTTTTTGATAGGAATAATTACTGCGGCAATAGTTTTTTATATGTCGATGATATACGGTAATGCTGCGCTGGCACTGCTTGGCTGCTTTATGTGTGTATTTATGGGGCTGACATTTATAGCATTGCTTGTAAAGGCGCACCGGGCAGTGGCAGCTATAAACATTCCGATAGCTATCGCCACACAGGGCGAGAGTATCAGGGTGAGTCTTTCATGCCGGCTGAAGGAGGCAGGCTTTAATGGTGTAAAATACCGTGTAACGGTGAAAAATAATTTATCCGGCGAAAAAAGTACAAAATGGCTGTCTGGAGGCTGTGATTTTTTGTACAGCGTGAACCTATGCGGCAATTATGAATTTGAGCTTGTAAGGATAAAGCTATATGATTTTTCGAGGCTTTTTTATGTCACGAAAAGAGTTAAAAAATATGCAAATGTTGAGGTGATGCCGCAGATTGATGAGATTCCTGTGAGGATAACGGACAGAGTAAGAAATTTCTTTGGGGATTCTGATATCTATGATGATATAAGACCCGGATATGATCCGTCGGAGGTGTTTGATGTCAGGGAGTTTCAAAACGGTGACAGGCTGCAGAGTGTGCACTGGAAGCTTTCTGCAAGGACTGATGAGCTGATGGTAAAGGAGAACAGCCTGCCAAAGGCATGTGCGGTGGCCATAGTAGCAGATTTAAGGGGGATAAAGAAGGGCAGACAGGCGGATGCTTTTATGAAGCTTCTTGTCTCACTTTCCTTTTCGCTTATGGATCAAAAATGCTCTCATTATGTGGCGTGGTATGATACCGCCATAAACGACATTGTGAGAGCCAGAGTGGATGACGAGGAGGGCTTTTACATATTTTTGAACAGTTTTCTTAAAATAAAGCCGGATACAAAGAATGATGCACTTTTTTTGTATGAGGAAAAGTACCGGGCAGAAAAGCTTGTGTGTCTGCTTAGCGTGGACGGAAGACTTCAGATAAAAAGGGGAGAGGAGATAGTTGGCAGAGCGGATGAAAAAAACGAGATTGTCATTTAGGAAAAGCAGATGGCAGAGATTTGATGCAAATGAGATAAAGCCTGATTATAATAATGCATTTACAGTGTTTGGTGTCCTGCTTACTGAACTTGCCAATGCAGCTGCAGCAGTACTTCTTACGGTGTGTGCAGTGTCTGTTGTGAATACGACCGTTTCACATGTGAGATGCCCATATTATGTGTATGTGTGGCTGTTTATTTTTTCGGTGATAAGCGGCTTTATAAACAGGCTTACATCGCTTGACACAAGAAAATGGGTGCGCCATGCGATAAATACGGGGCTGCTGCTTGTATTTCTGCTTGGAGTGTTTATTGCAAACTGGCAGGCTGCAGAGCATATAAAAGACGGCTTTTTGTATGTAAAGGGCAGGTATCTTGAGATAATAAATGTGTACTATGGCACTTCATTTGTCTGTCCAAAGGGCGATAAAGCCTTTGCGGGGGCATTTGTTGGCTTTGTATCGTTTATAGTTATGCTTTTGCTGGTGACACTGGCGGTTCAAATTAAAAGAAGACGCATACTCACATTATTTCCAACGCTTATGCTTGCGGTACAGCTGTGCATAGGCAAAAGCCCAAGTGTCAGCGAGGTTGTTATGCTCACACTGTGTACACTCTGGTGTCTTATCGCAGATGGCAACGCACGCACAGTGGCAGGGCGTGATGGATATGGCGCTGCACAGGGCAATGAGGCTTTAAGGATTGTGCCGGCGTTTTTATACATGGCAGCAGTGTCAGCAATACTTTTCATATGTGTATTTGCGTTTGAACCTCTTGCTGATACACTTGCCGATAAAAAGCCACAGATGCTTGCCTTTCAAAAGGATTTGGAGGGTAGCGTAAAGTCATTATTCAGCGTGGGAATTGATTTACAGGATGGCACGGTTAGTAATCACTACCCAAGCTACAGTGAAAAAACAGTGATGACGGTAGAAGCAAAGGCAGGAGCGCCTTCTAATATTTACCTGAGAAGCTTCTACGGTGATACCTATGAGAATGGCAGATGGATTAAAAAGTCTGATTTTTCCGGGATGGAAAAAGAGTATCATGATGCTTCAAGGATGACAGCCTGGCAGACTACAATCGGATTAGCCACGCTGCTTGATGGTTATTATGATGATGAGACCAATCCTGCCACCGAAAAGTATACAATCACGATGGAGAAGCTTTCCACCAAATACACCTATTTGCCGTACTGTATCGACCCATACAGTATAGATGCCAAGGGTGATATAGATTTTGACGAAGACTTTTTTATCACAAAGGATAAAGGAACAAAGACTATCGAGGTGTCGGCGTGTCCCGGTTTTTTCGATGGTAGTCTGGAAATGTCTATCCTTGAGCCGGAGCAGCCTCTTGAGGTCAACAATGATTTCTATGCGGCATACAATGATTATGTAATGGAAAACTATACTGAAAAGCAGGGCGGTGACGGGATTGTTGCGGAGGATGCGAAGCTGCTTCTTAGGACAGGACAGCTCACAAGTAATATGATGTACACAGGCTATATAAGAGAAAATGATGCCAACAGGATTGCGGCAGCTCAACTGGTGCAGCAGTTTCTGACATCGAAGGCTTTTAAGTACAGCAAAAATCCTCCTTCCGCAGGCGGCAAGGATGTGGTTGAAAATTTCCTCTCAAATAGCAGGCAGGGCTTTTGTGTGCATTTTGCATCGGCTGGCACGATGATACTCAGACAGATGGGCGTTCCATGCCGCTATGTAAGCGGATACTGTGCAAAGGAGGACAGCTTCAAATCCGGTGAAAATGATGAGGATATATGTGAGGTGAAGGATTCGCAGTCGCATGCCTGGGTTGAAATATATCTGGATGATTTCGGATGGATTCCGGTGGAGATGACACCGGGATATTTTGAGTATGTGACAGGTGAGAATCCGTTTGACTATATTGGTGTCAAAGGCGAGAAAACGAATGCCGGTGATGCTTTGGATGATACTGAGAATATGAATGATGCTGCGGTAAATGAAGATAATGCATATGAAGATGCAGCAGATCAAGATGCAGAAAATGAAGATACAGAAAATACAGATGTAAAAAATGATGGGAGTGAGAAGGCTTATGGTTCACAGTCAGGTGCGGATGAACGTACAGATGCTCAGAACTCAAAAACGAGACTTCATATACCACCGGTGATTTTAAAAACCTCACTCTGTGTGATTTTTCTGACTGCACTTACAGCCATCATAGTTTATATCAAAAGGCGAAGAAATATTTTGTGGGAAGCAAGACTTGCAAAAAGGGTGAAAAAAGGCCGTTACAGCAGGGCAGCAATAATGATAAACAACCGCATCTACAAAGGACTGGGACATCCTTCAAAAAACAGGACAGATGAGCTTTATCTGGCTAACCTTAAGGAAAAATACTGCGGACCGGATTATTGCGGAATCCACTGGGACGAGTACATGCGCATCATACAAAAGGCTGTGTATTCATCAGATGGCATCACTAAGGAGGAATGTTTTATGGTGATGGAGACATGGAGGCGTCTGGAGAAAAAAGACATTAGACATAATTCACAAAAAAACATGTATAAAAACAGCATGATTAACAAAAAATAAATTCGAGGCGAAATTGTGTTGAAATGATAAATGTTCTGTGATATAAACTTAAACAGACGTGTTACTTTTAGGGAGGCATTTGTCGTACATAACTTTTAACAGGGTTAGTGTATGATAAGTGCCTCTTTTTTTGCCACTGGAGCAAAAAGAATGATAGGTGCAAATCAATACATACCCGCATTTATAGGAGGAAAAGCTCATGAAAGACAAAATTTTTGGTGTCCTGCAGAGAGTAGGACGAAGCTTCATGCTTCCAATCGCAATCCTTCCGGTAGCAGGCTTGCTTTTAGGACTCGGAAGCTCATTCACCAACACCACAACAATTGAGACCTATGGTTTACAGTGGCTGCTCGGAGATAAGACTATACTCCATGCACTTCTTGTAATCATGAATGCGGTCGGAAGTGCCATATTCGATAACCTTCCGCTCATTTTTGCGGTCGGAGTAGCAATCGGAATGGCAAAGAAGGAAAAAGAGGTATCAGCACTTTCAGCAGTCATAGCATACTTTGTTATGAATGTATCAATCAATGCGATGCTCAAGATTTCCGGAAAAATCCTTGCAGACGGAAGCATTGCTAAGGATGTGCTCGATGGAACCATCACATCAGTATGCGGTATTCAGTCGCTGCAGATGGGCGTGTTTGGCGGAATTATAGTAGGACTTGGAGTGGCAGCACTGCACAACCGTTTCTACAAGATTGAGCTGCCGAATGCATTGTCATTTTTCGGTGGAACAAGATTTGTGCCTATCATCTCAACAGTGGTATATCTGTTTGTAGGAATCTTAATGTACTTTATCTGGCCGACAGTGCAGAACGGAATCTATGCACTCGGAGGAGTGGTGACAGGAACAGGATATTTCGGAACACTTCTCTTTGGTATTATAAAGAGAGCCCTTATTCCATTCGGACTGCACCATGTATTTTACATGCCGTTCTGGCAGACAGCAGTCGGTGGAACGATGGAGGTTGCAGGACATATGGTTGAGGGAGGACAGAACATCTTCTTCGCACAGCTTGCAGACTCTGCAAACATCGCACATTTCAGTGCCGATGCCACAAGATATTTCTCGGGAGAGTTCATTTTCATGATTTTCGGTCTTCCGGGAGCAGCACTTGCAATGTATAAATGTGCAAAGCCGGAAAAGAAAAAACAGGCAGGAAGCCTTTTACTTTCAGCAACACTTGCATGTATGTTTACAGGAATCACAGAGCCTCTTGAGTTCTCATTCCTTTTCGTAGCACCGGCTCTCTTTGCAGTACAGGTAGTGCTCGCAGGAAGCGCATACATGATAGCGCATATTTTAAACATTGCTGTAGGACTTACTTTCTCGGGCGGATTACTTGATTTCTTCCTGTTTGGTATATTACAGGGCAATGAAAAGACAAGCTGGATGCTCGTGATTCCGGTTGGAATAGTATATTTCCTGCTGTATTACTTTATTTTCAGCTTCTTAATAAAGAAGTTTAACTTCAAGACTCCGGGCCGTGAGGATGACAATACAGAGACAAAGCTCTACACCAAGGCAGATGTAAACGCAAGAAAGGCTGCTAAGGACGTAAAGTCTTCTGACGGAAAAGAAGCAGCTGCAGCAGACGAACTCTCACAGACCATATCACGAGGTCTCGGCGGCAAAGCCAATATCTCAGATGTGGATTGCTGTGCGACAAGGCTTCGTATCACAGTAATTGACCCTGACAAGGTAAACGATGCGCTTCTTAAATCAACAGGAGCATCAGGAGTCGTGCACAAGGGACAGGGCGTACAGATTATCTATGGACCAAGAGTAACAGTGATAAAATCAGACCTGGAGGATTATCTTGCGAGTGTGACAGAGGAGCACTTCGAGGATGATGCAGCAGAAAATAATACAGCAGGCGCAGATGAAGCAAAGAATGAAAATGCAGCTTCAGATAAAGCACAGGAATCTGATGTGAAAGCAGAAAAGGAAGCCGGCGACGTAAAAGAGCCGACAAGCACAGTCATCATCTCAAGTCCTATGACAGGAATTGCAGCAGACCTTTCAACAGCGCCGGATGAGGCATTTGCAAGCAAAATGATGGGTGACGGAGCTGTAGTTACACCTGAGGAGGGAGTTGTTGTAGCACCTGAGGATGGAACGGTTTTATTCGTTTTTGATACAAAGCATGCTTTGGGATTTACAACCGACTCAGGAATTGGTATGATAATCCATGTAGGAATTGATACAGTAAAACTCGAGGGTAAAGGATTTGATGTACAGGTTGAGGCAGGTCAGCATGTCAATAAGGGCGATGTGCTCATGAAGCTTGACCTTGACTACTTAAAGGCAAACGCCCCATCAGTTACCACTCCTGTCATCTGCACAGAGCTAAAGGATAATCAGAAAATCCGCCTCATCACAGACGGAGCGATTAAGGTGGGAGAGCCTCTCTACGCAGTTGACACCTACGAGAAGTAATAAAGTGTCAGGGGAATGATATGTATAGAATCACAAAGGTCTTAAATCACAATACAGTGCTTGCGGTAAAGGACAAGAGCGCAAGGGAATATCTTATAGTCGGAAAGGGTGTGGGCTTTGGAAAGAAAATTACACAGTCTGTCGAGCCGACAGAAGAGGATTCACTGTATGAGCTGACCCAGACAAGGGACAGAGGTCCGGCAAAGGACATAGTAAAATCCATCGAGCCGGAGTATCTTGAGATTGCAAACACACTGCTAGATGATGCAGAGCGTGAGTTTGGACATATAGACAGAAGCATATTGTTCCCTATGGCAGATCATATAGCATTTGCTGTAAAGCGTATGGAAAACGCAGAACAGATCAGCAATCCTTTAAACGATGACATCCGTGTGATGTTTTATAAGGAGTACAAGATAGCTGAGAATATACGCCGCATACTAAAGGATAAAAAACAAATTGATATAATTGATGATGAGATTGGCTACATTACTCTTCATATTCATACATCCTTAAACAATTCAAAGGTATCGGATGCCATGGAGATGGCGGCAGCAGTTCGAAAATGCGCCACATTTATAGAGGAAAAGATTGGAAAGCACATAGATGTCACTACTATGGCATACAACCGCCTCATGAACCATATACGCCACATGGTATCAAGAGCTACGACCGGAGAGAAATTAAAGGTTGATCTCAATCAGTTTATCGAGAAAAATTACCCGGAGTCATTCGCACTGGCAGGTGAGATATGTAAGGAGCTTGGAAAGGACTTAAATCATGAGTTTTTGGACAATGAGACAGGCTATCTTGCCATACATATCGAGCAGATTAAGTGCGATGAGATGGTAAGTGAATAATAAAATGTGAAAACCTTCCTGCACATTAAGTTATGTGTGGGGAGGTTTTTTCGTGAAAAAGAGCAGCACCGGAAGAAATGAAAGGGGATTTGCGTGAGAAAATGGATATAACGAATGGGGATTTGCGTAAGATTATGTACAAATCTCCGTTAATGTGGTACACTACATAGTTGTATCAACAAACATCCGATACACAAAATACATATGAAATCAATTTAAAGGAGATATATATACCATGAAACTCGGCATAGTCGGACTTCCGAACGTCGGAAAGTCTACATTATTCAACTCACTCACAAAGGCAGGAGCGCTTTCAGCAAACTATCCTTTTGCTACAATCGACCCAAACGTAGGTATTGTTTCAGTGCCTGACGAGAGAATCGTAAAGCTCGGAGAGCTCTATCACACAAAGAAGGTTACACCTGCAACAATCGAATTTGTTGATATCGCAGGTCTTGTGAAGGGAGCCAGTAAGGGTGAGGGACTTGGAAACCAGTTCCTTGCAAATATCCGTGAGGTAGATGCAATCGTACACGTAGTGCGCTGCTTTGAGGACACAAACATCATCCATGTAGATGGCTCTGTAGATCCTGCAAGAGATATCGAGACAATCAATCTTGAGCTTATTTTCTCGGATGTTGAGATTCTTGACAGGCGAATTGCAAAGATTGCAAAGCAGGCAAGAATGGACAAGACACTTGCAAAGGAGCTTGAGCTTGTCGAGGCAGTAAAGGCTCATCTTGAGGACGGAAAGATGGCCAGAACCTTTGAAGTGCCTGATGATGAGGATGCACAGCTTTGGTTCAAGGGCTATAATCTCCTTACAGCAAAGCCTACCATCTACGCAGCAAACGTATCAGAGGACGACCTCGCAGATGACGGCGCAAGCAATCCGCATGTTGCAAAGGTAAGAGAAATGGCAAAGGAAGAGGGCGCAGAGGTATTTGTTATCTGTGCACAGATTGAGCAGGAGCTTGCAGATCTCGATGAGGACGAAAAGAAGGAGTACCTTGAGGATTTAGGTGTTGAGTCAAGCGGTCTTGACAAGCTTGTAGCAGCCAGCTATTCACTTCTCGGACTGATTTCCTTCCTCACAGCAGGAGAGGATGAGTGCCGTGCATGGACTATAAAGAAAGGTACAAAGGCACCACAGGCAGCAGGCAAGATACATACTGACTTCGAGCGTGGCTTCATCAAGGCGGAGGTAGTCAACTATCAGGATCTTCTCGACAACGGAAGCCTTGCAGCCGCAAGAGAAAAGGGCATCGTAGGCATGGAAGGAAAAGAGTACGTTGTTAAGGATGGAGATGTAATTCTTTTCAGATTTAATGTATAATTTTATGAATAAAACGCTTTTATAAGCACAAAATCAAAAAGAAACGCATAAGATAGACCAAGGGAGGTCTGTTTTATGCGTTTTCTGGATTTATGCGAAAAAGAGGTTGTGAGCGTGGAGGAGGGCAGGTTCATCGGACATGTGCGTGACCTTGAATTTGACCCGGTCTGTGGAAAAATCTGTGCGATTATCGTGCCGGGACCGGGAAAATATATGGGAATATTTTGCAGGGATTACGAATATTGTATTCCATGGGTTAAGATTGTGAAGATTGGACCCGATATAATATTGGTAAATATATGTGAGTCTGATATGAGGCGTAAGCTGTTGTGATAAAAGAGGTAAATATTCAATATCATTGATAACAAAAAAGTGATAAAAAAGACAAAATCAGTACAAAACATATTGACAACAAAAATTAGTATAGATATACTAAAATATGTATAGGTCTTTTTAAATACAGATGATGATTTGAAGTATTATAATGAGAAACAAAGATATTTTGCTTCTTCATACTATATGATATCTACGGAGGGTACAGCATGAAGTGTCCATTTTGCAGTAGTGACAACACAAGAGTAATAGACTCAAGACCGGCTGATGACAACAGCTCTATCAGGCGCAGAAGGCTGTGCGATGATTGCGGAAAGCGTTTCACTACATATGAGAAGGTGGAGACAATCCCACTCATCGTTATAAAAAAGGACAACAACAGAGAGCAGTATGACCGCTCCAAGATTGAAAAGGGCGTGCTTCTTGCATGTCACAAGAGACCGATTTCAGCAGATACAATCTCAAAGCTTGTAGATGAGGTCGAGATAGAAATCTTTGCCAGAGAGGAAAAGGAAATCCCTACATCACTCATCGGAGAGCTGATTATGGACAGATTAAAGGACCTTGATGCGGTAGCATATGTGAGGTTTGCATCGGTTTACCGAGAGTTTAAGGATGTCAATACCTTTATGACAGAGCTTAAAAAGATGCTTGACACCAAATAGTGTTTAGGCAGCAGGATTTATTTAAAACAGGATGGGAAGGTGCGTATGAACATTTCCGGTATTCGCCCGAGCGAAGGCTTTTATTCATACAATTCCATAAGATTAAATGAGCTTAGAAACAGCCAGATTATGAGTTCGAAGCAGGCAGTGGATGACACAGCTTCACAGCAATCCATTGCTGATGATACGGCTGATTACAAGGCTGCAAGGGCAAGGCAGAGCTTTACCTCGCTTGATTATGCAAATACATATGATTCCAATGCGAGCTATGAGCTTAAGGGTGCTGACAGTGATATCAGCACACTTGATGTCGCAAAGGCTGTATCCGATTTAGACAAGGATAAGGTATTGCAGCAGTATCAGCGTTTTGTTGGCAGTGCGGATGTCACCGTTATGCAGCAGGCAGCCTTGAATGAACAGATTAACAGGGAGACAGAGAATTTTATACTATGAGTTTTTTATACCCGGGAGAGTACATTGACTCGACATACAGCATAGATTTTGATAAATTATATAAGGAGGGCTACAGGGGCATTATTTTTGATATCGACAACACCCTTGTGACTCATGGTTCGCCTGCTGATGAGCGGGCGATTGCTTTGTTTGAGCATCTTAAGGAGCTTGGATTTTCGTGCCTTGTGCTCTCAAACAACAAAGAGCCGCGTGTGAAGAGCTTTGCTAAGCAACTTGGGATAAAGTATATCTACAAAGCAGGAAAGCCCAAGCCATCAGGCTATCGTACAGCAATGGAGATGCTTGGCACAGATACGAAAAACACTCTTTTTGTGGGAGATCAGATATTTACAGATATCATCGGAGCTAATCTTACGGGCATCAGATCAATACTTGTAGCACCTATTGACCCGCATGAGGAGATACAGATTGTGCTTAAGCGCTTTATTGAAAAGCCTGTAATTGCATGCTACAAGAGGCATTTAAAGAAAGTAAATAAATAATTTTTAACTAATAATTTAAAATTTGGAGGCATATATATTATGAAGATTGCAATCGGAAACGATCACGCAGCAGTTGAGCTTAAAAAGACAATAATGGAGTACGTTGAGAGCATGGGTCACGAGGTGACCAACTTCGGCACAGATTCAAGTGAGAGCTGCAATTACCCGGAGTATGGTGAGAAGGTGGCTAATGCAGTGG
>ERZ1034925.867-NODE-867-length-11821-cov-4.937192_pt1 | contig 11821 bp, 10 predicted proteins | sample MGYA00520687_ERZ1034925 | MGnify/ENA primary metagenome ERZ1034925 (study PRJEB33766, sample SAMN09781758) | gut metagenome | biome: gut microbiome | host: Homo sapiens | place: Madagascar | study: EMG produced TPA metagenomics assembly of the PRJNA485056 data set... | reverse complement strand
CCATTGATTACATCAAGAGACGCATCGAGCTTCGCATACTTACAATCATCGGGGAATGTTGTAAATCTCCGAATGGCAGAATCAATAACACTTCTTCCGTGAACCGAAACTTGAATAGGACAAGTTACCCAACCTTTGCAGACGTCTTTTCTATAGTTTGCGTCGTAATATCTGTGATAGCAGTTGACGGTCAGTACATCTCCTCCGCCGTCATCAAACGCATCGTGTCCATAAATCAGGTCGATAGACATCCTCATCTGATCTTTTTCGTCGTCTCCCGCGAGCCAAATTCTTGTGGGAATGAATGTGCGATAAAAAATTCCCGTGCTTTCTCCGTATTGAATATCAACATTTCCTTTTACTCGCACTCTTTTATCGGTGAATTTAGGATTGTCCAGCAATTTACGCAGAACAGATATAAAGTCTCCCTCAAAAATAAACTCGTGGTCTTTCGAGGGGTCTTTGGCTTCTCCAGGCGTATTGAGGTTGATGCCAAACTTGCGGAAGTATGCTACACGAGAAAGGGTGTCGGGATTTGCTCTGTCATCAAACGCTACCTCCATCTGCTGACTTTTAGCCCCGCCTTCTGCTTTTGACTGTGTAAAAATTTTCATCTTACTTGAATCAACAGAGCCATCGGCCTTACTCCAAAATCCTGCGCGAACCTGCATAATATGAGAGTTGCCACCGTTGATTGCATAAAACTTAAATGTCTGATTTGTCCACCCAGAATCATACCGTTTTTCTTCAAATGTTTTAAATTTTTCTGTTTCTTTTTCGATTTTTTTCAGCTTTCCTACAAAATCAAATGTTGCTGCCATTTTAAAATCTCCGTTTCATTAATATATATTTTCGTTTATTTTGCGGTTTCTTTCACCGCTATTATATTATAACACACTATTTACCCCTTGTCAAGGGGTTTTCAAAAATTTTTTACTCGAAGTCTTTGTACTTGATCTTACAAATCAGTCTCTTACCAACCCTATCTCGAAGCTCAATCTTCGGTCTGCCAACAAGTCCCTCAATTAGCGCCCCGTTTTTCGCAATCAAACTCTTACGATTATGAAGAACATATTCAACGCCTTCAGCGATTGTTCCTTCCAGAACAATCGGCACAATATCGATTCCAAAATACTGCGCAATATCTTCAACCGATGAACGAGGCTGATAATTTCCCGCAATCATCACATCAAAGAGAATGAAATCAACGTCGTCGCGATAACCACCGCCATTCTGAATCTTTGGACCATATCCTTCTCCGAAAAGAATTACTTCGGTTTCGCCAAACTTCTGCTCGAACAGCTGCGCATTTGTTTCACCACCAAAAAGCTCGTTCATTCGATCAAGGAGCGGAGCCGGGATTTGTGCCCTATCAGTGCGTCCACCGAAAGTTACGGTGTGCCCATCCCAATATGCTCGCATTGAGGTGCCGTCACATTTCTCCGTAAAAGTCCACGGGAGGTCTTTACAAAACTCCAGCGTCGGATTATTAAACTCTCCGATAACGAGTTTCTTTGTTTTCTCGTCACGGCGATAAACCGTTTCAATCTTATTATACTCGACCATCGACATTTTCGGAATCCTCCTTGTTCTCTTCAAGCTGTTTTGTCAGTTCCTCAGCTGTCACAAAATCCTCTGTGCTGTCCGGGATGTCCCACGGAGACACAAACTCCCCTTCGTCATTCTTGACAAGCAGGTCGGCAAACAGATCAAACTCCCATCTCGGAATCCGAACCTTTTCTCCGTCCATCTCACGATATCTTTCGTCTTCCGCAAGACAAACAAGAGAGCTTGCATTCTCCTCACGATCAAGGTGGAACACATCGTCTTTATGTTCTTCGACCCACTGCCAATACTCCTCTCGGAAGTCCTCCCGCTTTCTCTGTGAAATCTCCGCATAATTTAACTTGACCTCGATTCCGTTCGGAAACTTGTCGGGGTTGTCATAATGGGCCACTCCCTTGGATGCCATTTTTCGAATATCCTCGTCGCGCACATCTCCGTGGCGAAGACGCTGAACCATCAGGAACTGCTCAAATTCATCTTTGGTCAGTGGACGCTTTGCCTTGCGGTTCAAATCTTGAAACATCTTGCGACGCTGCTGTCGATTTGGATTATAGTTTACATTATTATTCTTGTCTGCAGTTTGAATAATTGCTTTCAATTATCTTTCCTCCTTATTTTTTGTGGACTGTCCCACTTTTCGGACTTATTATAGCATAAAACTTCATCTTTGTCAAGGGTTTTTTGAAAAATTTTAATCAATAAAACGACTCTTTTATTTACTTCGTTAAAATGCACAAAAAAAGAGGGGTATAAACCCCTCTTTTGTTTATATTTTTAAAAAAATTAGACATGTCTACAACGGGTAATATAGTGATTAGGTACTATTTTTCTGACTTTTTCTCGAAATTTTAGACAACGGTAGGGTCTCTTCAGCGTTATAAGGATAAACCTTGTTTGGAAAATAAGACCAAAACTTCGCGGGAGTTGCAGGCTCGTTATTCGCTCCGAACATTTCGGTGAGGTCGAAAACTTGTGGTTTGAAAACAAGTCGATCTGCTACATAGCCATTTTTTACCCAACAACTGAAAGAAAGATCACCGTTGTCTGTTTGCTTAAATATTACGCCTCTAAATGGATCTTTTGAACCAAGCCCTTTCACTCGTTCTTGTTTTGCTGTCGCGCCTCCAACCCCAAAATAATAATTATTATTCTGTTCAGAGCCCGCTGTGTCGTCTTTGGAACATCCACAAATTAGATATTTATGATCTGCTTTTACTGAAACTATTCCGCACGAAAAAGATGTATTCGCGCTTGCAGTCCCATCAACGGAGAACGTACCGTTACCAGTATTCGTGACGGTTAGCCCATTTATAACAGCACCATCGTTCGGGAAGCTTTCCTTGTTTATAAGTTGATTCCAAGTTACTGTTTTACCCATATAGCGTTTTCTTCTATAACTTGTTAAAAGACCGCTTTCATTTACAAAGGCTCCATCGGTGGGACGGCAGTAATATTCAAGCAAAAATGGGCCTTTCCCCAACAAATCGTTATAACATAAAATTTTGTTATTCCCTTTTGGCATCGGAAGTGCTTGAATTTTTGGATTTATGTCACACTCATTTGAGTAAAGCGCCACATCATTATTTGTCAGGCTTGCTTTTAGAACTTCAACGTTGTGAATATTATTATTTCGCAGATATAAGGTTGTTCCCAAATAGGATGTTTTATATGAAATCCTCATATCGTTAACATTGTTCCACACATTATCATATGTGTCATATGTGTAAGCTCCCGCAAACGAAAGTTCGTTAACCGAATGTGGAAACAGAGAAGCTACGAACATGGAGTGCTCTCCGTCTGGCTCATATTTCCAGTTTAGGTCCTTCAATAAATATTTTAATTTTTTTTTGTTATTTTCATCCCCTATGTCTAATTCATAATATAATATTACATCCGAAAAGAATGCTTGAATCTCAGCATCGGAGTGATGTAGTATAAAATTAGTATTTAAAAAGCAAATTCTACCATTTACATCACAAGCAATTGTATCCGAAAGTGGAGTCTGCGGTTTAATGACTTCATCAAAAGACCCCACACCATACTTTGCACAATTTATAACAGGGGTTTCGCCAGAGTTGGGTGCCTTAATATTTAATATTGACTCCGTCGTCATTGCGTAACCTTTATCTTGACCTGCATTCCACGTCCATTTTATGTTACCAAGATTCACACTTCCAACTCTCGCAATTGCCTTTTGCGATGAAAATATGATTTCATCATAAATTTTTATTCCAGGCAATTCAACAGACTTCATTCCCTCATTAAAATACGTTTGAGACGGTATGTTTACTCTTTTTGTTGAAACGATTTGACTTCCGCCTCCCTCTATTAACCCCGCCTCTAAAAACAATGGCTTTATACTTCTTAACGTAACCCGTTCATATTCTGCTGAATAGTCATAATCAAAACTCTCAAGAATTTTTTCAAACGATTTTACATCTTTTGGCTCGTTTCCAGCCCCAAACATTCGAGTTAAGTCGCAAACCAAGAAATTCCTTAAAACAAAACCATATGCTTGAACAGCTTGTCCATTTATGCGAAAGCCAGAAATTTCATTGAGGTTGCTTTGAGACGCTTTTGCTGTTATTATGATCGATCTTTTTATATATTCGTTTAAGGCAAACTCTTTTACTTTAACAGTATTGCCGTCATTAGAAGTAAATCTGTCCTCAGAATAATATGGGAAATATGCTTCATTTTTATTCTCCGGGGATTGGATTGCACTTTTGAGCTTTACTTCCAAAGAAATAAAATATTTATGGCCCGACTCTATTCCAACGCTCGTGGTCTCCACTGTGTCTCCTTGGTAAGATATTCCCGGAGAGTTAGCTGCGTTAGCAGAAATTTGCAACACATCTTCCGCTGTGCCCTCTACACTCGCGTTTATTTTTTTCCAACAATTGGCTCTTATGCTCTGATTATTGACATATTGGTTCCACGTAAACTTTATTGTTTTTCCGTTAATCTTATAATCCTTAGAAGGAAAACCGGCACATAGCCACGCTGTTTCGTTGCTTTGATCGTTTGGATATTCTAATGTCGCAACCGCCCCAAGCTCCTTGTACGTTTTATGTTTATAGGATTTATATGTTCCATTTGTTTCTGTGTTTGCTATAATAATCTCCCCCTTTCTTTATTCTTTCGGATTAGTCGGCTGACAATCCGCCCCTTCTATTTCTTTCAGGGCCTTTTGTAAAAACTTTGCATCTTCGTAAAAGTTTTCCTGTTTTGCTTCTGCTATGTCTTGAGGAGTTTTAATGTCGCCAATCGCAACAAACATTTCGACGGCGGCTTCATTATGTCTACCCATCCACATAAGGGCATCCGCTTTAATTTGATGAATTTTCCAATCTCGCCACATAAAATCGACGTTACGCCAATCATAAACCCTGACAGAATTTTCTTCCATTTGTTTCAAGACTTCAAAACACTCTGCAGGGCGATTCATATATGCAAGTTTTTGCGCAAGCCGAACATACGCGTCGCGGTATGTCGGGTGCAACTTGATTGATTCTTGATAGCAGAATTCGCAATCATCATTCGCTCCAATTTTATCATAACTTTCTCCAAGTAGAACATACAATGCCGGTTCCATAAGCATATCATCAATTTTTTCTATTTTTAATTTGGCCAGTAGATAAGACCCCCATTGAATCGTTTTATCATACATTCCACGGAATTGATATTCTCTAGCCAAATAGAATAGTCCATATTTGTCTTCTGGATATTCTTGGGCACGAAGCTCAAGCAATCCAAGATAATTACCGCGACTCTTGGTCTGATCTGGATAATGCCAAAGCCAAATTTTTTCACTTGACATTCTTGCCGTATTAGGAAACATCTTTTTATATTCATCTGTATAAACTAACGTTTCATGAACAGGATATTTCCATTCTACGCCAAATTTTGGGTGTCTGTGACACTTATTATAAGGAAAATATCTTTTTGCCTCGCCTGTTTTTTCATCACTGCTCCATGCATAATAATAGAAAACCTCACCAGCATCAGGAGTTTCTTCAACGACTCGCCGAAGTTCTTTTCCCCACCCGCTCACTAACACTTCGTCCAAATCGGTACAAATACAAATATCTGTGTCGGCCGAAACCAGATTCATGCTATCATTTCTCGCGGAATCAAATCTCCACGGGGAATAAATTTTTTGAGAAAACACAAAATTATCTCTTGGCATATTTACGTTATCTGCAGCTTCGTACAAAAGATCCATCCATCCGTTTTTAGACCCAGTGTCCAAAATGCAGATTTCATCAGCTCCATTTCCTTCATCCCACATAGAGGCCACCCATCGATCGAAAAACTGTTCCTCGTCTTTCATAATAGCGTACACAGAAATTTTTAATGCTCTTTTATCTTTCATAATAATCTTCCTCCTACTTTGCTTTTGTGCGATTTACATACTCATTTAGGGAGTCTCTATAATCTCGTAGAGTCCGCAATGGCAGGTCTCTCCGACTCGCCCTTCTTTTAACATTTCTCGGAAATTAGCGCATGGGCATTTTGCTTCAGGAACTTTTTGGATAGCACAACAACAATACCCGTTATTGTCCTTAATTGCTTCTCTAATTTCCGTCACAAGATCCTTATCTTCTGTAAATTTCGCTGTCACCATAATCTCTCCTCCTCGACTATGAAATTTTTTCGGCGTATTGATTTGTTGACGCCAATTCCACGCCGAGAATTGGATCTATATGATGCGGCTCGTTTGGTTTGAACCGTCCAAATTTAACAATAATGTTTGGAAATTTTTGAAGTTGTTCGATTTTGTCTTCGATTTCTGATTTGTAATAGCCGGTGTAGAGAATAACAGGATCTTCATTTGTCTCCCGAAATTCAGAGACAAACGTTTTAACTTCTTCAAACTGCTTAAATGGCTCAAAACCAGCAAAACATATTGCTTTTGTAATGGGATTGTTGTTATATGTTTGGATTAACATAATGTTCGGAATTTCATACGTTGGTTTATTTAACCAAGGTTCATTTTGACACACCGTGATTGGAATTCCGCTCTCGATACAACACTTGAAGTCACAAGTTATTGTGGCAATTAACAAAACAGGATATTTGTAATATTCACAAGATTCATCAACATATGTTTTCAGTTTCATAGTATTCTTATCTTTCTTTCGCAAATTATATTTTTTATGTTCTTCTCTATGACACTTCGCACAATAGGTAATTAAATTATCTAAAGATGTAAATCTATCATCATTAACAACATATGAATACATAAGTTCTTGCCACCCATCTTTTGTTCGATCTATTTCCGGATGGTCTTTTATAATATTATTAACCACATGCATAAAAGGTATTTTATGATGAACATGTAAAGCACAATGAATTTTACCACATTTTTGACAAGTATACTCGTCTCTTTTGGCGGCCTTAGTAGCTATATTAACTTGAAAATATTCGCGACATAGGGCATCCAATGATGTTTTCCCATTTTGCCAATTTGGATGCTTTGAACCGATCATTATTCCTATTTTTGATTCTGCATCGCCGCGAATATGAATCCCGAATAATTGTAACGCTTTTTTTACAACTCTTGTCGAATGATTTAGTTCTTCTGCAATATCTTTCGCACTCCGCCTTTTAGTTACATACTCTTCATACAACCATTCTTTATTATTTAATAAAGGATTTTTTTCAATATTTTTAGACGCAAATTGAGATTCTGATAAATTTCGCGACGAAACGCCCTGTCTTTTTAATTCAGATAAAACACATCGATGATTAACTCCATATAATTTGGCAATTTCCGTACTCGACATTTTTTGATTAATATACAATTCTTTCAAATCGATATCCTTTAATGGCCGGGATTGGAAATACGGACGCACTGGAATATTATTTTTCTGGAGATGTACTCTAATTGTATCTCCACTACATCCAAACATTTTTCCTATCTCTGTTAGAGTCTTTTGTTCATCTATATATAGTTTTCGAAGAATATCCGGATTTTCATATGGCTTTTTGTCTTTTCTAACTTTTTTAAGCGGTTCTCTGTGGAGATTATGATCAAATGCTGCCCTTTCTATAGTCGATGGCTTGCATCCGTATAAAGCAGCAATATCTTCAGTTCTCATTCTTTGGATGATATACTTCTCGTATAACCAATCATAATCTAACCAAGGATGTTCTTTATTCTTACTATATCTATTCTTCGGGTAATTCACAGTTGCTTCCTGTCCTCAAACTCCGCTCTTTTGCCTCGATTGAAATTATCAATACAACGAAGGTATCCTGTAATTCTCTGATATTTAGAAAGTCTTTTCCCACATTTTGGACAAGCATCAACATGGTCAATCACATATCCGTGATCTGGACAATAGCGAGAGATTGGAGATAAGCTCATATAAGGAACTTTATATTTTTCGTTCATCGCCCGAACAATTGTTTTTGCTTGTTCTCCACTAATTGCGCCCTCAAGATAGCAATGAATAACCGTTCCGCCAGTGAATTGAACCTGTAAACTCTCCTGATGTGCGAATGTATCATTAATTGTTTTGATGTCTTTTACCGGAATATGGCAACTGTTTGTATAATAACAATCTTCTCCTTGCCCTTGTGTGAAAATATCAGGATAATCCTTTCTATCTTTCAGCGCAAATCGATAACACGTTGATTCAGCGGGCGTAGCTTCGTAATTGTATAAGCAGTTAGATTCTTCTTGGTATTCCAAAAGTTTAGCTCTAATATGATCGCCGATTTCAATCGCAAAAGATTTACCTTCGTCTGAAAGAATATCTTTTCCCATAAAGTTCACACAACATTCATTTTCTCCAACAACACCGATTGTTGAAAAATGATTATCGAGCGTTCCAACATATTCTTTAAACGCGGGAATTGCGCCGGTTTCTAAAATGTTTTTCTGAAGCCACTCGCGTTTAATATTTAAACTATCTTTTGCGATATCAAGATATTCATCAAGAGCCTGGTAAAAACCATCTTTATTTCCTTTATTTTCATATGCAATTCTCGGAAGATTGATTGTTACAACGCCAATGGAACCAGTCGAATCGCCAGAACCGAAAAGACCGCCGTTTCTTCTACGAAGCTCTTTCAAATCAAGACGTAAACGACAGCACATAGAACGTATATCGCTCACATCCATATCAGAATTGAGAAAATTGGCAAAATATGGAGTTCCGTATTTTCCAGCCATTTCCCATAGCATTTCATTGTTTGGATTGTCCCAATCAAAGCGTTTGTGAATATTATATGTAGGAATTGGATATGCAAAAAGTTTTCCTTGAGAATCGCCGTTCAACATAATCTCATAAAAGGCTCTATTAATCATATCCATTTCTTTTTGACAATCTCCATAGGTTATATCATCAACATATACTCCTCCAATAATAGCCGGATCATCTATAATATCATCTGTTGGGGTGAGGTCAAATGTTAAATTGGAAAAAGCAGGTTCTGCTCCGCCTCTGGAGTTGCTGTTAATGCTATAAATAAAGTTTTGTATATCCTGTTTGACTTGTTCATAAGAAAGATTGTCTTTTTTTACAAACGGAGCAAGTAATGTGTCAAAACTATTAAACGCAACAGCTCCCATAATTTCATTCTGAAATACGGTAATGAGATTTGCAAGTTGGTTTAACGCGCTATCAAGGTGTTTTGCAGGAGCGGATACGGGAATATTTGGAATTCCACGAACGCCCTTTAAAAGAATTGTACGAAGAGAATATCCGCAACAATATAATGTTAAACCGCCAAGATCGTGAATATGAACATGACCACTGACATACGCTTGTGCAATTTTTTCCGGATATACTTCTCGAAGCCAATAATCTTTATATACTTCTCCGAGAACATATTTTCCCATTCCACCATAACTAAATGGGGAATTAGAATTTTCTTTAACTCTCCAGTCTGATTTTTTTAAATATGATTCAACAATTGTTTTACTACTCTTCATACCCTCTCACCCCATATATTCATTTATCCATTTGATAGTGTCCTTATACCCATAAAAATTATCGTCTACCATTAAAATAGGCGCAAAATCAATGTTGTGTTCCGCTCCAACCTTGCACACGGTCTCAATATCGTAACACAATTCAAAATTAATATTTTTTGATTTTAATAGACTTTCAATTCTTGCACATTTCGGACAACGCTTTTCTTCCGGAGAGTTTAATGTATAAAATACGACTTTCATCTTCAATTACCTCCCCGTGCTTCCAAATCCGCCGGTGCGCTCAGCTTTGTCAGTCTTTTGCGACAGGAAGCGATCATCGTCAGTTACAAGATAGCGCAGGAATACACACTGGCTGATCCGGTCTCCAACCTTTACTTCAAACGGTTCAGTTCCGTTGTTGACCAAGCAAACGGCCAAATTTCCCCCGTCCCCCGGATTACCGTAATACGATGCATCCACGATCCCCGTACAGTTTCTCGGGACGACACCCTTCTTGCATCCAAGACCAGACCTTGCATAAATCATCAAAACATTGTCAAAAAACATTGTCGCACACACATCTGTCCAAAATGTATGCGATTCTCCCGGCTGAAGCACGCAATCTTCTTTTGAGTGAAGATCATATCCTGCACTCCGAGAATCGCTTCTCTCCGGGAGTTTTGTTTCCACATCAGGAAACTTTCTAAACTCCTTACTTACTTCTTCAAATCTTCTCATAAAAACCTCTACTTTCTGTTGCCTTCACAACGTATATCGCTACGAGAACGAGTAAATTGTCTTACCCATTCTCGTAGCATAGTATATCACAAAACCATCTTTTTGTCAATGGGATTTTAGAAAATTATTTTGTAAATTATTATTCAGCGGCTTCCACCATTTTATCCGCATACGCACTCCAGTTAGCCGCTGTCTTATAGGCGTCAAGAGCACCTTTGGGAACCACTATTTGCAAATCTGCAGCGGTATTACTGAAAACATTAGAACCAATAGTAGGCGGAGTAGCGGGAAGCATTTTAATTAAAGATAAGTTTGTACAATTATAGAACACACTATTTCCAATGTTCGTTGAACTGTCGGAAATCGTAATGGAGGTCAATCCTCTACAGGCGGCGAACGCATTATCGCCAATGCTCGTTATACTGTTGGAGAACGTAACGGAGGCCCAACCGTTGCAACCGGCGAATGCATACGCACCAATGCTTGTTACACTGTTTGGGATCGTGAAGGGGATTAAGCTGCTACAACCCTGAAATGCATACTCGCCAATGCTCATTACATAGTTCGGGATCGTGATGAAGGTCAAACTGCTACAATTGGAGAACACACCATCGTCAATTCTTGTTACGCTGTTTGGAATCGTGATGGAGGTCAGGTTTCTACAACCATTGAACGCATTTTTGCCAATGCTCCATAGACCTTTTGGGATCGTGATGGAGGACAATTTGCCACACTCTAAGAACGCCATTTCGCCAATACTTGTTAAACTATTTGGGAGCGCAACGGAGGTCAAGCTACTGCATTTGTAGAATGCATTATTGCCAACGCTCTTTACACCATTGGGGATCGTGATGAAGGGCAATCTACTACAATAGGAGAACGCGTTCTTGCCAATACTGGTTACGCCATCTGGAATCATGATCGAGGTTAATCCGCTACAATCCTGAAATGTACCTTCGCTAATTTTAGTCGCTCCTTGCAAGTCTTCTTCTGTTACCTCTGTTATGGTTTTATCGACCAATTTTGCGAAAGAACTTTTTTCGTTGCCTCCGCCACTTTCCACAGCATTCTCCCATTTGCCATCTTTATATACAAGTGTAGGCTCACCGCTCTCAATAACAACCGAACCATCCGCAGGAATTCCATATTCTTTAGAAACTGCAAAAAACTCAGGATTCATAGGTCTGTTTGCAGAAGGAAGATCGTCTATACTATCGTTAGTGCCCATCTTAAGCACCATACGATAACTATCGCCGATTCTATCCCAATCAGATAAAATTATCATGTTTTTGTTTCCTTTCTATAATATTTATATAATGTCCAAAAGGCAATCGAGCGGGCGCGTAGCAAAAGCCCTGACCACCCGCTCGATTATAAAAAAATTATTCTATTGCCGCATCTTCTGATGCTTCTTGCATGGTCTTCTTTATCTTTTTAGAAGCCTCAGACTTCTCCGTTTTTGCTTCTACTTCACGACGAACCTTTTCTTCTGCTTCTCTCTTTTCACGCTCTGCCGCCTCTGCTGCTGTCTTAGCTGCTTCTGCTTCGCGGCGCTTTTTATCTTCAAAGAGTTTGTAGATTCTCTTCAAA
>ERZ1034925.859-NODE-859-length-11914-cov-5.140231_pt1 | contig 11914 bp, 5 predicted proteins | sample MGYA00520687_ERZ1034925 | MGnify/ENA primary metagenome ERZ1034925 (study PRJEB33766, sample SAMN09781758) | gut metagenome | biome: gut microbiome | host: Homo sapiens | place: Madagascar | study: EMG produced TPA metagenomics assembly of the PRJNA485056 data set... | reverse complement strand
TGCTTTTTCTTTGTAGTTTTCTTAGAATAATTCATACCTGCCTCCGAAAATGTTATTACATTGATTATATCAAACATGGACACAAAAAGCTATCTTTATTCAAAGATGTATAGAATTTGCGACAAAAATCTGATATGATAAAAGGTAGTGCAATTGCAGGTAAAAATGAGGATATGAACAGATGAACGAATATAAAACAATAATAGAAGCAGGTACGGGCGAGATCGTAGAAAAGAAGTCGCATTTCATCGGATATGTAAGACATACGGAATCGGAAGAGGAAGCACTTGCCTTTATCAATGAGATACGGAAGAAGCATTATGATGCAAGACACAATTGTTTTGCATATTGCGTGGATGGAGAACAGCAGACACAGCGCTTTTCGGATGATGGCGAGCCGGGTGGAACGGCAGGAAAACCAATACTGGAAGTGATAAAAGGAAACGAATTATGTGATGTCTGTATTGTGGTTACGCGGTATTTTGGAGGCACACTGCTTGGAACCGGAGGACTTGTCCGGGCATATACTGATGCAGCCAAAGCCTGTATTGAGAATACACAGGTGCTTGCCAAAAGAAGAATGATTCCAATGAAGCTTCATACCAATTATACGGATTTTGGAAAGATACAATATCTGTTAGCAAGTGAGGAGATTCCGATCCTAGATAGCGAGTATGGAGAAGATGTGTGTGTACATGTTGAGATATTTGTGGATGATGCGGATAAAGTGAAGAAGAAGTTGATCGAAGTGACGGCAGCACGGATTATAATAGATGAAGAAGATGCTGTATTTTCTTTTCATTAGGAGGGTGAAAATGTGAAAGGCAGATATGTTTTTTTGCTGATGATGAGCATATTATCGCTGACCGGGTGCAGTGATCAGAAAGTATATGACGCTGATTCGGAGGAGGATAATGCCCGGATCGTGTTAGATACGACTGAACGGGACAACAAGAAAGAGAAGACAGATTTCTCAAGAGGAGACTTGTATACCATGTTTGAGGAAGTGAATAACGAAAATGTGGTCGACTTCGAATATGGTGATTATAACAAGGATGGAACACATGAAGCATTTGTCTTAACAAATGATAATGGATACAAATTATGGTATATGCATGATCAGGGTTGTGAACTGGTCATAGAGAAGTTTACAGAGGATGAAAAGATATCGGTGGATAAGGTGGACTATTCAACCAAATCGTATCTGTTTCTTCATCGTGTGGAGAATGGAAAAAAGAATACGCTTGTGTATACCCTTGATAATGCAGACGGGGTATTGGAACCCAATGTTTCAGGAAAAGGATATCTGTCTGAGGAAGGTAAGAATAATCTGGTACTCCGGGTGTATAGCGGTGAGAAAGGCACCGATGGATACTGTGACTATTATCTATATTATAATCCGGACGAGGGATTTAAAGAATATGGAGGGATTCCGATTGCGGAGGAACAGTTTTTGGAATTTGACGGAGCAGCGGAGATCTTAGCGGATCTGCACAAAGAATATGAAGGATATGACTTAGACATTTCCTATCTGTACCGGTCCAATCATTATATCCATCTGAATATTACTTATTATGATGGAAGCAAATTGCAATACAAACATACAACATTGCAGTATGACGACACAAAAGTTACATTGACAGGAGCATTGATAGAGGAAGGAAGAGAAGAGACTGCACATATACTTGGCAGTGCAACATTTCCGACAGCATTTAAGCATCCGGATACGATCAGAAAGGAATAACAAAACATGATAGCAAAATTCAGCGTAAAGAAGGCATATACGGTAATCGTAGGAATTATATTGGTATTGATACTCGGAATGGTAGCATATACCAAAATGACGGTGGATTTGCTTCCGGATATGGAATTGCCATATGCGGTTGTTGTTACGTCTTATCCGGGTGCAAGTCCGGAAGCGGTTGAGACATCCGTAACGAAACCGGTCGAACAGGCAATTGCAACGATTGATAATATTAAGAATATACAATCGATATCTTCCGAGAATTATTCCATGGTGATCCTTGAATTTAACTCAGATACCAATATGGATACGGCAACCATTGATATGCGGGAAAAATTAGATCAGGTCAGCGGGTATTTTGATGATTCCGTCAGTAGTCCGATGATCATGAAACTGAACCCGAACATGATGCCGGTCATGGTAGCGGCGGTAGACTTAGACGGGGCAGACACCGTTGAATTAAGTGATTATGTGGAAAATACGGTTTCTCCGGCAATCGAAGGGCTGGAAGGAGTCGCTTCCGTAACAACAATGGGTACGGTTGAGGAATCGGTTCAGGTGATCATACGGAAAGATAAAGTTGCAGCTGCCAATAAGAAGGTGAAGAAAGCATTAGATGACAAATTTGCGGATGCACAGCAGGCATTAGATGATGGGAAAAATGAGATCAGCAGCGGAAAAAGCCAGCTTGCACAGGGACAGAAGACGGCAAGTGAGCAGTTTGCCAAAGCCCAGATGAAGATGGATGATGCCAGATACGAACTCCTCACATCAGAAAAGGATATTCAGGCTGCCAGGAAACAGTTAGATGAACAGGAAAAGACGTTAAAAGAACAACAGAAACAGGTGGCGCAGGGAATTACATCATTACAGGAGCTTCTAAAATCATATCAGACACTAGTTTCCCAAAAGACACAGTTAGAGGCAGCAATAGAGGCAGATCCCTCCAATGCGGCAGCAAAGGCACAGTTAGAAGCTGTCAATGCGGCAATAGAACAGATGGAAACAAAACTTGCCGAACAAAAAGACCAGAACGATAAAGCCCTTACATTTTCATCGCTTTCTACATATATAACCTATCTGCAGTCAAGTGCAACGCAGATCCAAGACGGGTTAAGCGAAATTGCAAAAGGAAAGAAGAAATTAGACAAGGCGCAATCGCAGATCACAAAAGGTAAAAGCAAAGTGAATGAAGGTTATTCACAGTTAAAGACCAAAGAAAATGAGACAAACAGTGAGATGACCAAGGCACAGGTTCAGTTAGAGCAGGGAGAACAGAAACTTGCCGAACAGGAGGAGAATCTGGACAGTGCAAAGGATTCTGCATATGACGGAGCAGATTTAGACAGTATTATATCTGTTTCTATGATCGAAGGAATGCTGACGGCTGAGAACTTTGATTATCCTGCCGGATATGTGACAGAGGATGACGTGGATTATCTGGTACGTGTGGGAGAAAAGTTTGATGATGTGGAGAGCCTTTCTGATTTTGTGTTGCTGGATATGGGAATGGACGGATTAGATCCGATCAAATTATCGGATGTTGCAGATGTGATCGAGGTGAATAACAGTGATAAGATCTATACAAGAGTAAATGAGAATCCGGGAGTGATCTTATCCATTGCGAAACAGAATGAATATTCCACGAAGACGGTATCTGACCGTATATCTGACAAATTTGATCAGTTGAGCAAAACGGACAGCAAAGTAACATTTACAACATTGATGGATCAGGGAATGTACATTGACCTGGTTGTTAATTCAGTATTAAGCAATCTTGTTTATGGTGCAATGTTAGCTGTGATCATTTTGCTTTTCTTCCTAAAGGATATCAGACCAACAGGTATTATTGCGGTGTCCATTCCGGTTTCGGTTGTGTTTGCGATCGTATTGATGTATTTCAGTGGAATTACATTAAATGTCATTTCTTTATCCGGTCTGGCATTGGGTGTTGGTATGTTAGTGGATAATTCGATCGTTGTGATCGAAAACATCTACCGCTTGAGAGGAGCAGGATATTCCGTAAAAGATGCGGCAATTGATGGAGCGAGACAGATGACAGGTGCAATTACAGCATCTACATTGACTACCATCTGTGTATTTTTGCCAATTGTGTTTACAACCGGAATTACCAGACAGTTATTTACGGATATGGGACTTACGATTGCATATTCCCTGCTTGCAAGTTTGATCGTTGCGGTAACTTTTGTTCCAATGGTTGCTTCTAAGACATTTGATCATGTATCAGAAAAGAAGAACAAAACAGTGGAAAAGATCAGTGACTGGTATGCAGCACATCTTCCTATGATTCTCGACCACAAAGGAATTGTATTGTCGTTGGTTGTTGTTTTGCTGGTTGCGTCTTCTGCACTTGCGTTAAGCCGGGGATTTTCTTTCTTCCCATCTATGGATTCTACACAGATGTCTATGACATTGACAATGCCGGAGGACACAAAAACATTACAGGAAACTGCAGAACTATCAGATAAGGTGATCGATTCGGTATTGGAGATCAAAGATATCAAAACCGTTGGAGCAATGGTGGGAGGAAGTTCCATGTCGATGGTAGGATTGGGATCGGATGATTCTTTTGATACGGTCAGCTACTACATTGAATGCAAAGAAGATAAAGAACACACCAATGACGAGATTGCGGATATGATCATGGAAAAGACAAAAGACTTTGATTGTGAGATTACGGTTTCTGCATCTACGATGGATATGAGCAGTATGATGACGGAAGGCGTTGTGGTTCAGGTAAAGGGAAAAGATTTAGATGAATTGCAGACGTTAGCGCAGACAATCGGAGAGAAGCTTGGCAAAGTAAAGGGACTTACAGAGATTGACAATGGACTTACGGATGCCACACCGGAATACCGTCTGGTGGTTGATAAGGATGCCGCTGCAGCTTACGGACTTACCGTAGCACAGGTATATCAGGCGGTTCAGACCAAATTAAAAGAAAGCTCGTCGTCCACAACACTTAGTACGGCAGCCAAGGATTATCCGGTATATGTAAAAGATGAAGAACAGGAAGCATATACATTAAATGATGTAGAAAATATTGAGATCGAGGGCAAAAAGGGGGAAGAGACCAAACAGGTCAAGGTGAAGGAGATTGCAGATGTGGAGGATGCACAGTCCCTTTCATCGATCAACCGGTTGAATCAGACACGGTATATCTCCGTTTCTGCAAAAGTGAAAGATGGATATACGACCACATCAGTTTCCAACAAAGTGAAAAAGACACTGGATCAGATTGATCTTCCGGAAGGATATATGATTGAATATAACGGAGAAAATGAGACAGTTATGGAATCCATGAAGCAGGTAATTCTGATGCTGGTATTAGCACTTGCATTTATGTATCTGATCATGGTAGCCCAGTTCCAGTCATTAAAAGGACCGTTTATTATCATGTTTACGATCCCGCTTGCGTTTACCGGTGGATTTGCTGCATTATTTTTCGCAGGAAAGGATGTCAGCATTATTGCAATGATCGGTATGGTTATGCTCTGTGGAGTAATTGTGAATAATGGTATTGTATTTGTAGATAGTGTTAATCAGTTACGGGAAGAAGGTTTCGAGATCAGGGATGCGATTGTCCTGACCGGTAAGAATCGACTCCGGCCGATCGTAATGACGGCACTTACCACAATTCTCGGTCTGTCTACAATGGCAATGGGAATTGGTATGGGTGCGGATATGGCACAGCCGATGGCGTTAGTCGTGATCGGAGGTCTTATCTATGGAACAATTCTTACGTTAGCGGTTGTTCCATGTATTTATGAGAGCTTTTACGGAAAAAGAAATAAAATACACAACAAAAAGAAACCGAAGGTTGAATAGTATACGATAAAAAAGAAAGACTGGAATAACCTGTTAAATTGTGTTAGAATGTCTGTGTTTGCAATCAGGATTGCAGATAATGTACCAAAACAGGAATGGGAGAGTTTGCTACTTATAGATAGAAACGAAGGAAAAAGAGGTGTCACAATGAGAATTGGATTGGATGTAGGTTCTACTACATTGAAGTGTGTCGTGTTAGATGACAAAGATCAGATTGTGTATAAGGATTATCAGAGACATTTTTCTCAGATCACAAGTAAGACAGTCGGAATGCTGAATGATATTAAGCAGCAGTTTCCGGATGAGAAGAATATGAGTCTTACGATATCCGGATCTGCCGGAATGGGAATTGCAGATACGTTAGGCATTCCTTTTGAACAGGAAGTATATGCAACCAGAGTTGCCGTGAACAAAGTGATTCCGGGTACGGACGTTGTAATTGAGCTAGGTGGAGAAGATGCAAAGATCTTATTCCTGACAGACGGGTTGGAAGTCCGGATGAACGGATCCTGTGCAGGTGGTACAGGTGCATTTATTGATCAGATGGCAACCCTTTTGAACATGGAAGCAGGACAGATGAATGAAGCGGCAAAACATTACGAGAAGATCTATACAATTGCCAGCCGCTGCGGTGTGTTTGCCAAATCCGACGTTCAGCCGTTATTGAATCAGGGCGCGCAGAAGAATGATATATCAGCCAGTATTTTCTATGCAGTAGTGAATCAGACGATCGCAGGTCTTGCACAAGGACGTGAGATTGCAGGAAAGGTTGTATATTTAGGGGGTCCTTTGACATTTTTATCCGAACTTCGTAAGGCATTTGATGCCACATTGAAGTTAGAGGGTATTGCACCGGATAATTCTCTTTACTTTGTGGCAATGGGAGCAGCACTTAAGAAAGATACCAAAGTGTTTGATATTGATGAATTGATCGGGAAGATTGATGGGTATACAGCAACCGGCGGATATGCAAGCTGTCAGCCGCTATTTGTGTCGCAGGAAGAGTATGACGAATTCATTGCCAGACACAAGAAGAATTCAGATCATATTAAGAATGTGGATACGCTGGTTGGACCTGCTTATCTTGGAATTGATGCCGGATCCACGACGGTCAAGGCAGTTGTAACAGACGAGAACGCAAACATTTTATGTTCGGAATATCTGCCAAATGGTGGGAATCCGGTTCCGATCATCAAAGAGTTTCTGGATAAATTATACCAGAAGTATCCGGATATTCACATTGAGGCCTCTGCGGTTACCGGATATGGCGAAGAGATGATCATGAATGCGTTTGGCGTGGATTTTGGTATTGTTGAGACCGTTGCGCATTTTACAGCAGCAAAGAAATTCCAGCCGGATGTAGACTTTATTATTGATATTGGTGGTCAGGATATCAAATGTTTCCAGATCAGAAACAATGCGATTGATAACATTTTTCTGAATGAGGCTTGTTCATCCGGATGTGGTTCATTCTTACAGACATTTGCCGGAGCACTCGGTTATAAGATTGATGAATTTGCCGGATTAGGATTGTTTGCAGATAAACCGGTTGATCTGGGATCGCGTTGTACCGTGTTTATGAATTCTTCCGTAAAACAGGCACAAAAAGACGGTGCTTCCATTGAGAATATATCAGCTGGTTTATCCATATCCGTTGTTAAGAATGCATTGTATAAGGTAATCCGTGCAGCATCTGCCAAACAGCTCGGCGAGCATATCGTTGTACAGGGAGGTACATTTTTAAATAATGCCGTGCTTCGTGCGTTTGAGCAGGAGATCGGTCATGATGTAGTCAGACCGGAGATGGCAGGAATTATGGGTGCTTATGGTGCTGCATTATATGCACAGCTAAACAGTACCGGTAAGAGTACGATCTTAGATGCAGAGGGATTGGCAGGATTCAAGCATGAGATCAGTATGACAACCTGTAACGGTTGTAACAATCATTGTAAACTTACGATCAATACCTTTGATAATGGAAGAAGATTTATCAGTGGTAACCGCTGTGATAAGCCGACGGCAAAGAAAGCAAAGGGACCGCAGTATGATCTGTATGCATACAAATTACAGTTATTAGAGGAATACCGACATTCGGATATTCCGGCGGATCAGGCAAGAGGTACGATTGGTATACCAATGGGACTGAATATGTATGAATTATTGCCATTCTGGTATACGTTATTTACCAAATTGGGATTTAATGTTGTAACGTCACCGAATTCATCCAGAAGTCTGTATTTAAGCGGTCAGCATACGATTCCGTCAGATACGGTATGTTTCCCTGCCAAATTGATGCATGGACATATCGAAGCGTTGTTGAAAGAGAATGTAGATGCAATCTTTTATCCTTGCTTAAGTTATAATTTTGATGAAGGATTGGGAGATAATCATTATAATTGTCCGGTAGTTGCATATTATCCGGAAGTATTAGAAGCAAATATAAAAGCATTACGGGATGTTAAGTTCATTTATGAATATTTAGGAATCCATAGAAGAAAAGATTTTACCAAAAAGTTCCATGCAGTATTGGAGAAATACTTTGGCAAAATGAAATTCTCGGATGTTGCGATGGCATGTAATTATGCATATGAAGAACATGAAAAGCATATGCGTTTAGTGCGCATGGAAGGAAGAAAGTATCTCCGGATCGCAAGCAGAGAGAATAAGCCTGTGATCGTGTTAGCCGGGCGCCCATATCATTTGGATCCAGAGATCAATCATGGTATTGACAAACTGATCTGTGATCTTGGTGCAGTTGTTGTTACTGAAGATTCTGTATCGGACATGGCACCACATGTGCAGACGAAAGTACTGAATCAGTGGATGTATCATTCAAGAATGTATGCCGCAGCGGAGTATGTTGCGGATGAACAGGATCCAAACCTGAATTTAGTACAACTTGTATCATTCGGTTGTGGAGTTGATGCGATCACAACGGATGAGGTAAGACGTATCTTAGAGGAGAAAGACAAGATCTATACACAGATCAAGATTGATGAGATCACGAATCTCGGAGCAGTAAAGATCCGATTGAGAAGTTTGTTTGCTGCAACCGGTCAGAAAGGAGCAAGGTAACATGAACGAGATAATGAATGAAAATCAGGACAATGATATGATCCAGGTGCATGTTGCATCCGGTGAACGTGTGGAATTTACCAAAGAAATGCGCAAAGAATACACGATTCTGATTCCGGATATGCTTCCTGTACATTTCAAATTGCTGAGAAATATCTTTACTTTACATGGATACCGGGTTGGACTTTTAAAGAATACTGGGCGAAAGGTAGTAGATACCGGCTTAAAATATGTACATAATGATACCTGTTATCCGGCATTGCTGGTAATTGGTCAGATGATCAGCGCATTGCAGAGTGGAAAATATGACGTCAATAAGGTTGCATTGATGATTACACAGACCGGTGGCGGCTGTCGTGCATCCAATTATATTCACCTTTTGCGTAAGGCATTGGTAAAGGCCGGACTTGGACATATACCGGTAATTTCTCTGAATTTATCCGGCTTAGAAGGCAATAGTGGTTTCCATCTGACATTGGAAATGCTCTATCAGGCATTGATCGGTCTGACGTATGGTGATCTGTTTATGTTACTGAAGAATCAGGTGCGTTCTTATGAAGTGAACAAAGGCGATGCAGATGCGTTGATCGATAAATGGGTAAAAGAATTATCCAATCAATTCCGTCAGAGAAAAGGTTATACACCAAAGGGTATGGAACGGAATATGAAAGCGATCGTGGAAGATTTTACAAAGATTCCGGTCAAAAATGTTTCTAAGACAAAGGTTGGCGTAGTCGGAGAGATCTATGTTAAATATTCATCAATGGCAAACAATGATTTGGAGAATTTCTTAGTGGATCAGGACTGTGAAGTAATGGTTCCGGGTGTCATGGGATTTATGATGTTTAAGATTGATAACCGGATTGAGGATATCAATTTATATGGTGGTAATCCGGCAAAGAAGAAAGTTTGTCAATTGTTAATGAAATATTGCGAGATGTTAGAGAAGATGCTGTATAGTGCAGTATCTGAAAACAGTGAGTTTCTTCCACCATCCAAATATGCACATATCAAGCAGTTGATCACCGGTGTTGTCGGACTTGGCAACAAGATGGGTGAAGGGTGGCTTCTTACAGCGGAGATGTTGGAATTGGCAGAGAGCGGATATGGAAATATCATCTGTGCACAGCCATTTGGGTGTCTGCCAAATCATATTGTAGGAAAGGGTATGATCCGTAAGGTTAAGGAGATCTATCCAAAGGCAAATATCGTGCCGATTGATTACGATCCCGGCGCCACGAAGGTTAATCAGGAGAACCGGATTAAATTGATGCTGGCAGTTGCAAGAGAAGAGGGAGACATACAATAATTATTATTGCAATGTAACAAGCCATATGAAAAAACGGAAGAATTATTGGTGAATGTGACGAAAATTCTTCCGTTTTTTTGTATAATAGGTTAGAAAGACTTGGTGGATTCTTTTAGAATGGCATGATATAATGAACACATAAGAAAAATAAGCCACTACAGAGCAGGCATTTGTTTTTCTTGTGCCATTATTTCAGAACAAAGAGGGACTATATATGGATAATACGATAAGATTAACTAGGAAAAATGAAACCTTTTTAAAAATGGTTATTGCACTTACGGTAGTTCGAACGATCCTTTCCGTATTAGAGAAGAAAGCAACTGCAAGTGGAGCTTTTTTGATTGTTCAGGTTATTCTGTGCCTTGGATTGATCGGTGGCTGTGTATTTATGTATCTTAAGATGGCAGACAGCCCGTTGATCCGTTTTATTGCAGGTGGAGGTTATATATTAGTAGCTGCTATTTCGGTATTTAATCATGGAAACATTTATAATATGCTTCCGTTTTGTGCCATCATTGTTGTCAGTATGTTGTATTTGGATACCACATACAGCCTGATTTGTGCAAGTGCAGTAGATGTGGTGATGCTGGTCAAAGCAATTATTATGTTTGCTTCGGGACAGGGTGCACAGGGAGCATCCTGGCTTGTTGCCATTGTATTGTTTGTTATTATGACATTGTGTTTATATCAGACAGCAGAGAATGTTGTCAGAGAACAGGAGACGGATCAACAGGAGATCAAGTATCATTTGATGTATCAGGAAGAAGTGACGCAGAATATGGTGAATGTTGTGGAAAAGGGCAATCAGCATATTGAGTTACTCCAGTCGAAGTTAGACAGTTTCCATGATGCAACAGATGAGGTTGCAAAGAGTGTGGATGCCATATCTTCCGGCGTTACAGAGACTGTTAAGAATATGGAAAGCCAGACGGACATGACAGCGCAGATCCGTAATATCATTGATAATCTGATCAGCGTGAAGGATCATACATTGGAATCGACCAATGAGGCAGTGGATGCAACGGAGCAGGGTGGTAAACTGGTAGAACAGTTAAAAGAGAAATCTGACGCAATTGCCGTTGCAAACCAACAGGTGACAGAGGTTGCACAGGAATTACAGGACAAGATCAGTTCTGCGGAAGAGATTACACAGATTATTTATCAGGTATCTTCCCAGACGAATCTGTTGGCATTGAACGCATCTATTGAGGCAGCAAGAGCAGGAGAAGCAGGAAGAGGATTCTCTGTAGTTGCAGATGAGATCCGGAAACTTGCAGATAATACGAAACAGTCTATTGATAAGATCACAGATCTGTTACAGGGAGTGACTAAGCTGGCAGATCAGACTTCGGAACTTGTTATGAATTCTGTTCGGGCTTCAGAGGCACAGGCAGAGGATATTAACCACGTTACCGGTGCATTTGAGAGTATTGCCGGTGTGGTTGATGTATTACATAATAACATGACAAGCTTAGACGAATTAAGTAGTAATCTGCAGGAGAGTAATACGGTCATTATTGACAGTCTTGCAAATCAGCAGGCGGCGAGTGAGGAGATTGCGGCAAATGCACAATCGTCTGCAGAATTAAGTGAATGTAATCTTGAAGATCTGGGCGATGTAATTGGGGAGTTGAATGAGATTGCAGAGATTATTGGCAGTCTGAGTCAGGTTGAAGGAATGGAAGATAATTCACAAGCGGCAATGCCGGGTGCAGGCAGCTTTGTACCACCAAGTCCTGAGAGTTTAGCGGCAGAGGCAGGCGGATTCGTACCACCAAGCCCGGAAAGCCTGGCAGCAGAAGCAGAATGTACAACAGATGTGGAAGAGTCCGATCCATCGGAAGATTATGAGGAACCGATAGAAGAATCACCGCAGGATGTGGGTGAAGGAGACGAGCAGAAGGATACATCGGAAGAATATGATGACGATTGGGGAG
>ERZ1034925.858-NODE-858-length-11927-cov-13.473551_pt1 | contig 11927 bp, 9 predicted proteins | sample MGYA00520687_ERZ1034925 | MGnify/ENA primary metagenome ERZ1034925 (study PRJEB33766, sample SAMN09781758) | gut metagenome | biome: gut microbiome | host: Homo sapiens | place: Madagascar | study: EMG produced TPA metagenomics assembly of the PRJNA485056 data set... | reverse complement strand
CTACTGATCCTCAGTCTCTCGACGTTTTTTCTAAGCTGCCTATGCGGCAGTCAACCTTCGATGATTACAGGTAAGCTCAGATCTACGTTTCTAAGCTGCCTATGCGGCAGTCAACTCGTTCTACTGATCCTCAGTCTCTCGACGTTTTTTCTAAGCTGCCTATGCGGCAGTCAACTATATGGCAAGGATGCTCCGGCTCATTATAATTTTCTAAGCTGCCTATGCGGCAGTCAACAGTGGTCAACAAGACCCGGAACACCATACACATTTCTAAGCTGCCTATGCGGCAGTCAACTCAAGATCCGTTTTTTTGCTTGTGGTGAATATTTTCTAAGCTGCCTATACGGCAGTCAACTGACCATCACCAAGGCAGACCTTGAATATCATTTTCTAAGCTGCCTATACGGCAGTCAACCTTCACTCCGGATGCCTTCAATACCATCTTGATTTCTAAGCTGCCTATACGGCAGTCAACTAAAACAAATGGCGCTAAAACAATATCGGATATTTCTAAGCTGCCTATACGGCAGTCAACAAGGAAGTCGCGCCGTACATCGGCAAAGTCATGTTTCTAAGCTGCCTATACGGCAGTCAACTCCCACCCCTGCGGGTAGTTGTAAACCCGCTGTTTCTAAGCTGCCTATACGGCAGTCAACGAGCCGCTTACCTAACTTCTCGTTTTTCAGGTTTTCTAAGCTGCCTATACGGCAGTCAACTATTAGTGAGCTGCGCCTTCGCCGTTGTGGTATTTCTAAGCTGCCTATACGGCAGTCAACGATGAGTCGCAAACCTGGCATTGCGCATGATTTTTCTAAGCTGCCTATACGGCAGTCAACTTCATTTGTGGCCTTTCGGCTTTCACACTATCTTTCTAAGCTGCCTATACGGCAGTCAACAGACCCAAAGTAGATCACCTCACTTTAGAAGTTTTCTAAGCTGCCTATACGGCAGTCAACGTCGTTTCCCCTGATAGTCGCCTTCAGCGTCCTTTCTAAGCTGCCTATACGGCAGTCAACGTAATTACGGTGAGACCATGGTTGCCGATCGATTTCTAAGCTGCCTATACGGCAGTCAACCCTCGCGCCGCGACCCGCGCACCGTTGTCAGGTTTCTAAGCTGCCTATACGGCAGTCAACCACAACAAAAAGACGCGGTAAACCGCGCATGATTTCTAAGCTGCCTATACGGCAGTCAACCGTTAAGCGGAAAATGAAAAAGCCGCCTTGGCTTTCTAAGCTGCCTATACGGCAGTCAACAGCCGTACGCGCACCGTAATCAAAGCCAGCACTTTCTAAGCTGCCTATACGGCAGTCAACCACAACAACAAGACGCGGATCACCGCGCATGGTTTCTAAGCTGCCTATACGGCAGTCAACTAAACCGCTGGTAATGACTTCACATTCGTCAATTTCTAAGCTGCCTATACGGCAGTCAACCCGATTCAGTCCGATGTAAATGAACTTCTCAATTTCTAAGCTGCCTATACGGCAGTCAACAATATTTAACAATCCAATCATGTGCTATGCCATTTCTAAGCTGCCTATACGGCAGTCAACCATTCGGGGCGGACAGTCGAGCGAGGGCGTGTTTTCTAAGCTGCCTATACGGCAGTCAACAACAATCCAATCATGGGCGATACCTGGACGACTTTCTAAGCTGCCTATACGGCAGTCAACATTGGTTGCCGTCTTGCACATTCGCGTTCGTGTTTCTAAGCTGCCTATACGGCAGTCAACCGGCAGGTGCTCATCATCAAAAGTAAGAGTAATTTCTAAGCTGCCTATACGGCAGTCAACAAAAGATGATCAGAAATGTATAATGGGCCATAATTTCTAAGCTGCCTATACGGCAGTCAACATGATCGTCCTCACTATCATCTTATTATTTTTTTTCTAAGCTGCCTATACGGCAGTCAACCGAAGGTCCGTTTTTTTGCTTGTGGCGAGTATTTTCTAAGCTGCCTATACGGCAGTCAACTGATGTTCAACTTTTCCTTAAACGGCTTCGGAATTTCTAAGCTGCCTATACGGCAGTCAACGATGTCCAACTTTTCCTCAAGCGGCTTCGTAATTTCTAAGCTGCCTATACGGCAGTCAACAACGGGAAATCAGAAATGTATAACGGGCCATAATTTCTAAGCTGCCTATACGGCAGTCAACAAGTAACATTACCAATAGTATGAAAACCATAATTTCTAAGCTGCCTATACGGCAGTCAACTAGGCTTGCACACTCTCGACAATGGGCGGTCATTTCTAAGCTGCCTATACGGCAGTCAACTAGGCTTGCACACTCTCGACAATGGGCGGTCATTTCTAAGCTGCCTATACGGCAGTCAACGAATGCCATCGGAAGCACTCCTTTCTGAAAACTTTCTAAGCTGCCTATACGGCAGTCAACATCAAAATATTAAGATTCGGTTTTTCGCGTGTTTTCTAAGCTGCCTATACGGCAGTCAACGGAAGTAGAAGAAGCAACGCCGAAAGCGGCGATTTCTAAGCTGCCTATACGGCAGTCAACCGGATTCTCGTTTACAGCGTCCGGAATATCTTTTTCTAAGCTGCCTATACGGCAGTCAACAATACTTTGCAATCCAATCATGGGCAATACCATTTCTAAGCTGCCTATACGGCAGTCAACGATCGGTGTTGGCAAAGATACGTTGATGAAATGTTTCTAAGCTGCCTATACGGCAGTCAACCGGAATTGCATACGCTTCCGAAATCCTTTCTTTTTCTAAGCTGCCTATACGGCAGTCAACAACGCCTTCAGTGAAAGGCGTCATTCCTGCAATTTCTAAGCTGCCTATACGGCAGTCAACGACCTCAGATCCGAGGAGAGTTTCTCTCTTTTGTTTCTAAGCTGCCTATACGGCAGTCAACGAACCAGCCGAAAGCCAAAGCAAGGAGCAGAATTTCTAAGCTGCCTATACGGCAGTCAACCTGCAGAAGAAAGTGAAAGAGCTTCGGCGCCATCGAGGAAAAACCCATCTCCATCTATTTTACCCAAAGTTTCAACAGGGCGCAAGAAAAGCCGATAGAATCGGCTTTTCTCGCATTGGTCAAAAATTTTGGTCAAAATTCCGGCACAGATGCACTATCACTCAGGCCATAGGTGCTCAGTGTTCCGGACTGCTCTATCTGACAGGGTGTCTTCTTGATGAAGAGGGAAAAGGTCTGCGCGGTAGATAAGCTTTTCATCTGTATGAATGGCAGATCGTATGTCTCTTTTCTCCGGCCAAGCAGACCGAGCGCGTCCTCATAAGAGACGCCTTCGTGCCGCCGGACGTAGCGGCGCGCTTTTCTCTCCACGGATTCATCCGGCTGATATCGGCTGTAAATGCTATAGCCGGTGATGCGGCGTTCCACTATTTTTCGGATTGTTGTCAGGTGTACATAGTCAGAAAGTCGTTCCAGCCTCTGTTCGAGGTGCAATCTTTCCAATTGTTCTGCCGAGGGAGCGAGGATACGAATCTTATTTCCCAGTCCTTTGTCCTGATACGCCGGGAAGGCCAGCGCGGTCTTCACCATCCCTTCTCTTCGTTGTTCTTCAGCCAGTGCCAGATGCAGCTGGGTGAATACCTTCGTCCAAAGAAAGGATAGCGAGACTTCACCATCTGGAATGAGGGTGATATCCTGATAGTAGTTCATATTATTCCTTTCCGCTTGCTCCAAAAACGCCGCCACGAACAAGGACTGCCATGACATAGTCTTTGTCCGTTTCGTTTTCAGGTGCCGTTCCGGTCGACCAGTTATCAAAGAGTGTATAGAAATCTACTTTCTCTTTCGGAGAGCGGAAGGCTTTCCCGAGTGTGGTCACAGCGCCGTATGGTTCTACCGCGATCGGGCCAAGGCCAGACACGCCATACTCCGGATACCATGTATCGATGGTACGCAGTGCATTTCCGATCTTCTGAGAGTGCATGGCCGCCATGCCATTGACCTGATACAGCACCTTGCTCTTTTTCCCGTTCCCTTTGTCAAGGATCAGTTCTTCACTCGGGTATACCTCCTGTCCATGTCCCATCAAAACGCAGGCTTCGATCTCAAGCAGCAGATAGCTGATCCTGCCGCACAGTGCATCAGCGATCCTGGCAGAGAGCTGATCCAGATCAGGGCTATGCTTATCGAAGTTCTTCAGGCTGTAGTCATATCCGTCAAATGTCATGGTCTCCCCGGATGGCTTGACACGTACAATGACTTCGACTTTTTCTGCGCCCACGCGATTTCTCCAGAAGAATCGTCCACTGGCGATATTGGTGGCATAGCGATGTGCCAATTCCGAGAACCCGCTTTCCTCGATGTAGTCTTCGACCATTTTTAAAATGCCTTGGCCGTGTTCCTCTTCATTGCATACGGATGGATGCTGTACCCCGGACAGGACTTTCAGTGTAAAGCGAAGCTTTAATGTATCCTGATCCAGCTTCAAAGAGGCGCTGTCTACGGTCTGCAGATTGGCCTTTTCTACTTCTGCATTGAGCTTCATCGGATCATTCTTGACAGCTGCTTTTAAGCGATTGGAGATGGTCCCGCGCACCGACTTCTCGATCAGCACGATCGGCTCTTCTTCTGTCTGTCTTTTTTCCCAGCTTGTACCATAGAGGAAACCATCGGATGGGACCAGTTTCTTCTCAAATGCCAGTACGCTTGCTAATGCAATTTTCTTGTTTGCCATGATTGTTCTCCTTTTTATTTTTCGTTTTTACAAATATACAGATCATTGCCTTCATCATATTCGTAGTGCCACATCAGGTCTTCGACGGAAGAGAATCGAAATGGCATTTTGAATTCGCCCAATGTGATCACAGGTTCTGCGAAGCGATGCGAGACATTCGGATCTCTCTGCGCTTTCACCTTTCCCAAGCGGGTCAAGCCTTGGAATCCGACAACAAGGGGGATGAGCCAGCCAGCTTCTTTTCGCTTCGAGGTCCAGGCGCGTACTTCATTTTCTTCATTGATCTCTGCTTCATGGTGGATCGTCAGAAAAGAGAGGAGTGTGTCCAATGTATCTCCCTCCCCATTTTCTGCCTGTTCCAGCAAATGGCGTCTTTCAATCACGGCGAAACCGGGCATCAGGCGATGGAGGATCTTCTTTTCTTTCTCCGGGTGTTCCTCGCTGATAAAGTATACAACGGGCGTTTTGAAGGAAAGTATATCTCCTCCTGCTATTTTGAGAGAGGGAAGTGTCTCTCCGACTGCCTGCAGCAGTTCCTCTTTGTTATCGGCAGAAAGGCCGCTGCATTTGACCAGCAGGGATACTTTGAGATGGATCCGAGGGTCTTCGATAAAGGGTGGACGTTCAAATGTATTCCCTCCCTTTTTTCTAAGCGGATTGGATGAGATGGCTATAGAGTAATGGTAATCCCCAGGGTTCTTATAGACCTGCAGGCGGCTTTCATGGCTGATCACGCCAAGGCTGATGAAACGGACTTCACGCAAGGATTCTGTCAGCCGCACTTTTCGCTCCAATGCATGCACGGCTCCCATCCACGCTGTCATGGCAGGAAAACCGATGGTGCAAAGGCTGCTTAGTGCATTGGCATTTTGTATCTGTATCTCCGGCAGCAAAAGGTATGTCATGATTCGTATCTCACCTCATCTTTCAGTACGATCTCCATTTGGTCCTTAAAGTTGCGCCATTCCGCGTCTCCCAAGGAGACGGCTTCTTCTCCCAAGAGTTTTTCATAGGAGAAAACTACCCATCTGGCAAAAGCAGCTGCGATCTCACCTGTCCAGGAGGTCTCCAGGCGCTCTTCCATGCAAGCATCGTCCAGCCAGATCTTCTGTGATCTCGGAAGTGCTGTATACGTCTCCTCTTCGCTCCATCCAGCAGCGCCTGCTCGGATCTGATAGGCGACCCAAAGGACGGCGTCGATCATCTCATCCACCAGATCGTGGATGGCCTTTCGTATTTCCATGGTATTCCGCTCTTGTTTCATATAGGCGTGCAGCCGATACAGGGCGCTGCTTTGTGATTTATACCAGATGGACTCTTTGAAGAAGTCCGATCTCGGCACCCTGACCTTCACCTCACGCAGAGATGGCGGCAGGGAAGAGAGAAGATAGGCCTTCCCTCCGCACCGGGAATTCAATGCGCTGATATTCTGCGGCTTGGTCCCTCCAAAGCCTATCATGGTGAGTCCCGTGACTTCTTCACAGGGCTTTCCGTAGTTCTCTGATTTCTTATTGCAGCAGTCTATTTTATGGCCATTGATCGCTCGGATCCTCTGATACATTTCCAGCGCGAGGCAGGAGGATGGCATGACCGACAGCAGATGATATTCTCCCTCCGCGATCGGGAAGTAAACCTGTCTAAGATGCGTATCTGTCGCTTCCGGTTCCTTTTGGCTGTCTTCCAGCATCTCTTGGACTTTCTTTTGCAGCTTTTCTATGGGGAGTGACAGCAGTTCCAGTTCTTTCTCAAGTTCCTTGTCTCGTGTAATGACTGCCTCCAGCACATTTTTATCGGGAGTCACTGGACTGAGCAACAGACTGGCGCTTCCAAGATACTGCGCCGGTGTCAGAATATCCAGACTGCAGGTGCTCCCTCCGGTCGTCACATAGCCTGCCACTTTTTTCGAATGGCTGCATACGGTGGTCTTGATGTCCGGATTCGTAAATTTTCCGACATGACTGGCCAGATGACATTCATTCATATGCATGACCATCGCGTCAAACCAGTCGGCTGGTGTTTTCCCCTTTTTTGCCGCACTTTCTATGATGTATTCGTGCAGCGATGTCACTTCTTTCTTTTCTTTTGCCACGCTTATCCCTTCCTTTCTTCTTCCTTAAATAATCCCAGCTGATCCGAATACAGCCAGTGGGTATCCCCGGACGTTTTCGGCATGGTGATTTCTCCATACTTTCTTTCAGCCTGCTCGATCTGTTCCTCTTCTGACCGGGGATCTTCCATATCAATCATCTGTCTCACAGACTTTGCATAGCTTCGCCGGATCCACAGGCGACGTTCCATTTCTTCTGTCATGCCTTCATAATCATCGATATGCAGGATGGCCTTTCGATCGACAAGGCTGCCGTGGTCATCAAGTTCACAGAATGTTTCTTCTCCATCAGTATATCTCACAGTGAGCTTTACGTCTTCTATCGCATTTTCGCGGAAACGCCTGAATTCCATGGGAAGTCCAGTCAGCCACCAGTATTCATCGAGCCAGCCATGCATAGATTGTGGGCCTACGTCTGAGCGGCTGTTGAAATCCATCATCGTCCGGTGTTCGAGATCGATGAGCCGGCTTTCCGGATGGAGTTCCTCCGACTTCCGGATCCTCGGCGCGGCATCGATGCGGCTTGCCAGATCATTGACATCGATCAGCTGTCTCATATCATGGCTTTTCAGCTGGTACTTCCCGACTTCATAGCCGGGCCATTTGAAGGCTTTCGGTTCTCCCTTCAACCCGCGAAGATTGTACTCCATCACAGCCACATTCGACGCTGCCTGATCTTTTGCAAGAGTGCGATGACGCATCACGCGTCCGGAAAGCTGGATGATCGAGCGATAGGAGGAGGGCTCGATCACCGCCCAGTCAAAGTCATGGTCTCGGCCGGTTTCTTCGACCGGTGTAGCCACGACGAGGAAAAGGATATTTCCTTCCCGGCTCTCATCGATATGACGGCGAATGACTGGGTCTGTCAGCTCCGCGCTCTTTCCTTCTTCCCCCTTGCGGGACAATACGCTGTCCAGATATTTTTCCTGTTCATGACGCAGGAGAAGGATCTGCCGGCTGTGGTAGGTCATCAGCCGCACCGCTACGTCCTGGCTCCATGTACATCGGAGCAGGTACTCTGAAAGCTCCACGCAGGGATTGATATTCGCCATGCGTACCACGCCAAAGGATACACGCTTTCCTGTCTTTCGGTCGATGATATGATTTTGCTCGTGCATTTTTTCTGCAGCCTTCCGTATCTCCTCAAAGTAATGGAGTTCCGGAGGGGCATCCCCGTCCCGGGAGCTGCACTCGATCAGTTCACCCTTCCTTCGGACGATCTGTGTTTTCAGCTTCCGGCAGCGGCTGGCGACGAATTTCTGATGCAAAAGAGCAAAGTCTCCTTCCTTTCCCGCCTGCATGTCCTGTACAACAGCCTTATATTCGTCACACCAGAGTACGGCACAATGCTTCTTTGCCGCGAAGAAATCATTGTACACGGAAAGTCCTGCCTGATAGGCGCGATACATGCCCTCCGCCAGATCAGGCGGAATCGTCGCGGAAGAAAGCCCTACATTCCGTCCCAGCATACCGGCAAGGTGTACCAGTCTGGCGATCGCATAGAGATCCTTTGTCGTAAAGTCATCGATCTCATCGATGACCAGGTCAGATGACATGAGCCGCAGAAAGGGGAGCATGTACCGCCCGCCTTTGATGGTCTGGACGGCTCCCATCATGTGATCGATGGTCGCTGCCAGGATAGGCTTCAGCAGCAATGCCTTGTTTTTATCCGCGCGCCGGTTCGTATCCCCCAGAAAGAGATCCATGAACTGCATCTCTCCGCCATCGAAGGTATCCAGATATTCTACATTTTCCTCCATCCATGGCTCCGCCGACTCTGCGCCGCAATCGCTTCCTTCCTGCGATTTTTCATGGAGCGCCCGAACGGCATCTGATCCAATGAGCACAGCCAGCTCGCTCCCATCCATGCCCAGCTGCCTACGGTAAGAGTCTCCCGTCTGCAGCGTCAGGGAACGAAGCCCCAGTGCCAAGATATAGCGAAGAGATTTCCGATCCGGAGAAATGGCATTCATGATTTTCGCATTCGCTATCGTTTTCCCGCACCCGGTACTTGCCATATTGACAATGAACCAGGATGCATCTCCGGTCTGTTCTTTTCTGAATGCATGGATCTTAGCTGCCGCTTTTTCCTGCCATGCATACGCGCCCGTTCCCTGCTTCTTGAGTCCGCGTACATCATAGGCTCTTTCCATCTTCTCTGCGAAAAAAGGAAGCCTGTGTGCCGCCCTGAGCGACTGATCGCACACCTTCAGCAGGTGCTCTTCCAGATACTGCCTGCATGCACCGCGTCCATCGATATTCGCCCACAGGCGAGTCACTTTCCAGACTGATCTAGCAGACGGCTCCTTTTCCAGCGAAGACGCATAATGATCTCCGATCATCAGGCAGAGTCTGGCGTACGCGAGGATCAGCCGAAAGGCCGGCCTTTCACAAAGTGCCTGCCCAGCCATCGCCACGGACGGCAATGACCCATAGGCCTCCTGCAGACGGCTCACCCATTTGCGCACCGCTTTCTTCCACGCAGGAGATTTCTCCCAGAGAAGTCCTTCCGAAAAGGAGAAACATTTCGCCCGGAGAGCGGCAGATATCTCCTCCGTCCTTTGATTTTGATACCCCCAGTCCGCTGTCAGATGCGACCATATACTTTGGAAAGACGCTCTGCACACATTTTCATATCCTGCTCTGGCATCGCCTTTTTTATCTGCCATCCTGTGATGTGACAGGATGAGCCAGGCAATGACAGAGGCCAGCGGCGGCAGCCTTCCCAGATGACACTGTCTTTCTTCCGTCAGATCCTCTCCGACCTTTTTCAGAAGCTCCGCTTCATCAAGCGTTCCGGAGATGAGGGCCTGCATCCATTTTTCATCCGTCTCTTCTGCGCCAGTGACTACGACTAGCGCCTCCAGCAGCTTGCAGGAGATCCACTCGTGCCGAAAAGGATCCATCCGATTTTTCCCGCCATGCCTTCTTAACTTATCCTGAAAATAGTCATTTGCCTTTCCCCAGTCATGGAAAAGCGCAGCCACAGCTGCCAAAGCCTTAATGAGAGGCAGGTACTGCCACTGATTCTCCCATTCAAAGTGAGATACATTTTTCTGCGTCCAATTGACAGGCACCAATCCCTCTGCATTGAACTTATTCCGATTTCCCACGATCCACAGAAGGTCGCTCCGCGAGCGCGATCGGATCCATCGGCAGGATACAGCCATGCTCTTCGTCGCATTCCTTCGCAGTGCCGCTTTGACAGCGAGAAGTCCGGCCTCCGTGATCACCGTCTGCCAGGCATCATCCCCGATGCGATCAGCAAACGAGTCCAGAATCTTCCGTACAGTAAGGACCGCCTTCTTCTCGCTTTGACTGATAAAGATGACCATCATGCGGCATCACCTTCTCTCTCCGAAATGCTGGCTGACGCTTTTGACTTCACCAAACATGAAATCAAGCACTTGATGCTCCGTGAATTTTTGCAGCAGCTGCTGTCGAAACTGCTGCTCCGTATCATTTTGCGAAGAGCAGATAAATGACCATGGGAGAACCACAGCATCCTTGATCAGATCTGCCACATCAAAGACCAGCGCTCCCCGCCTCGTCTTTCCGTGCATCACAGCAAAGCCATGTGGAATGCCAAGCACCCACAATGTCACAGCAGATAGACCATACGCCAGATAGTTTCCATGATTCAGGAAAGCATTCGCCTGATCTTCTCCCGAGTGATCTCTTGTAAATCCGGAAAGACCCACGGCATGTGCCGCATACTTGTAAAGCTCTTTCGTGAAACGCGCCTCGCTGCTTAAAAGCTCCGTCACGCTTTGCGCCTGCTCGATCATGCGTCGATATTCCTGGATCGCCATTTCGATTTCCATATCATCCACATAGAAACCCGTATCCTGCAAATCCTCATCCTTTTCCCAAACTCTTTCGATAAAAGCGCAGCGCTTTCTTTGAAATTCTTTGGCAGCAGACAGCCGTTTCTTCTCATCAAACCAGAAAGACAGCCATCCTTGCACATATTCCGTCGGGCGATATTCATTTTGTGGATTCAGCCACTCGATCTCTGTCCCGGCCAAGAGCGGCGTCGCACCACCACCGCAAAATCCAACAAGTACCCCCGCCCCGGAGAGCAGGCGCATCGCCGCCTGCGTAATGGAGGTGCCATTCCCCAAAAGGATCACGGTCGTATTCGCGATCGGGATATTCCAATATGCATTTCCTTTCTCTGTCTCCGTCAAATAGAGGACCCGTCCATCCTTCTGCATCACACGGCATTTCGAAAGATAATAAATATTGGCCCGCTTCGAATGAAGAATGGCCTTGTATTCAGACTTTTCCATCGTGTTTTTCATAGGACCCCCTGTACGTCTGCTAATGAAACCTAGGGAAATGCTGATCATTTTCTTTTATTTTATCAGACAAGAAAAACAAAATATAACTACATGAGCAAAAATGATATAAAGTTATTCTATAACCAAGAATAGATCGCATCCCATATGCCCCCTCTGCGGATCAGCTTTTCTTCCTGCCAAACTGCTTTTCTTTAGTATAGCATAGGTATGATGACAAAAAACGCCCTAAGAGAGCCCGATCGCTCATTTTTCGCAAGGACCCCTCTTGCATCTTACGCACCTTCTTATCCTAGGAGTGACTGGTGACTAAAAAGCCGCTTTCTGGCATCGCTCCAATAAAAAAGGCGGCGAAGGCGCCTCCATACAAGCCTTCCCCGCATGGGGAAGGGGGACCGCGTCAGCGGTGGATAGGGTGCTTTCGTATGCAGCACAAATGCGCCTCTCTTTCCCCTATACTACCATCTGTCTTTCATACCATAGTCACCCTATCCGCCCCTGCGGGGCACCTTCCCCTCTAGGGGAAGGCTGCGATACGGGAATACCCTCTTCTAAACAGACGGCACACCACCCTTAGTTCCAAAACACGCAACATATCTCCCAGATGAGAGCCCTTCCGCCCTCGCGTATCGTTATCCTGAGCAGACGAAAACGCTCTATGTATGAAAAGCCCCAGCCAGAACAGGTGAGGACTGAGCCGAAGGATCTCATGCCACACATGTGAGACGATTCTTTCCCTCGTATCGTAGGAGTGACTAGTGACTTAAATACCACTTTCAAGCATCGCCCAATAAAAAAGGCGGCGAAGCCGCCACGAGAGCCCTGAACCTTGAACCCTGAACCAAA
>ERZ1034925.855-NODE-855-length-11966-cov-6.549660_pt1 | contig 11966 bp, 15 predicted proteins | sample MGYA00520687_ERZ1034925 | MGnify/ENA primary metagenome ERZ1034925 (study PRJEB33766, sample SAMN09781758) | gut metagenome | biome: gut microbiome | host: Homo sapiens | place: Madagascar | study: EMG produced TPA metagenomics assembly of the PRJNA485056 data set... | reverse complement strand
CCTTGTGCTTGCGCCAATACAGCACATACGCCCCGACCGCCGTCAGCCCCGCGCCGAGGATCGTTCCAACGGCGGCAATCAGCGCCACTAAAACCGTTTCACTCATCCGCAGCACTCCTATCCTAAGCCGATCACAATCGTCCCGTCGGAGGCAGTAATCCTTACAACCTTGCATATGTGCGGGTTAGGAGCCTCGTAGAAGTTCTCCCCCGCATCCTTTGTAACATAATCCATGGAAAAGCCGGACCCATCGACAATTGCAAGCGGAGTTGTCGGCGAAACGATGAAAACCATGCCTCCAACTACCGTGTCAATAAGAGCTTCACTCGTCAGCCCTGCTGTTACTTTGTATATATTGCTGCTTTGCTGCGCGATAATAACCGCATCAGAAACAGCGTCTCCCTGCAACTCCACCGCGAGCGTCGTTGTGTCTCCAAGCGTTTCGCCGCTCTCTAAAGTCCCGACCACGCCGCCGATATTCACGCCCTTCTTGATGTTCTCGGGAAGCATCGTCGCAGGCTTTTTTACCGTGACTTCGCTCAGGAATTTCCCGCTGCTTCGGGATATCACTTGGTTTCCGTTCGCCATGCTCAGTTCCACCGTTTTCGGTTCCGTCGGGACCGCCGCAACCGTGACATTCCCGGTAATAAACTTTCCTGTAGCGACCACCGTCTGTGCCGATGCGGACGGCGTAACCGTTTTTGCCCCCTGTGTCGGGAGCTGCAACGTTGCCTTTTTGGTCCCCGCAGCAACGTTGCCGGCCTCCTGTGTCGCCTCTGCCGTGACCACGCCGGTCGCGTTGTTGACCGACAGCGACGGCGTAGCCTGCTCTACCGCCTGCTGGCTCTGCTCCGTGTTCTCTACGACGATATCTCCCTCGCAGTACTTCCCGGCGGTGTTCAGCGTCTTTGTTCCGCTCGCCGCCAGCGCGGCAATCTCGCTTCCCTTATACTTGATCGATACGCTCATGATACACCTCCGTCATACGTCGGCAGGGATTTCCACGCCGGTGAGCCGCCAGAACCAATCATCAGAGCCTTGCCTTTGTCGCTGGCCGTCCATGTCGGAAGCAGCATTTTTTCCATGCCCAAAAAACTTTGCGTAAGCTCATCCAGCGCCGCCTTGACGTTGACTACGCCGGGAATTTTCCCGTTATAGCCAACATCTGCAGCTCCCAAGATCACGTCCGCGCTCAACGCCTTGCCGTTGACCGTCCGCGTCTGCGGAACGGCCGCCGCCGCGTTGGCAATATCCGCAATGAAGTCCGCCTCCGACCCTTCATAGCCTCCGCGCACCGCCGCCGCATAGGCGCTTTCGCCGTTTTCGCCCTGCGGCCCCTGCGGCCCGGTAGCGCCCGTGTCGCCCTTCTCGCCTTGCGGACCTTGCGGCCCCTGCGGGCCGGTGTCGCCCTTGTCTCCCTTCGGCCCCTGCGGCCCGGTCTCTCCGGGGTCGCCCTTGTCACCCTTCGGCCCCGGCACGCCCGGCTGTTCCGAAAGCGCATCCAACGCCGCCTTGACGTTCGCCACCGTGTCAGACCCGACCTTGCCGGAATAAGCCACGCTTTCCGCCGAAAGCGGAACCTGCGTCAGCGACCATGCATTTACCGGCGGTGTGCTTGCCGCGCTGTAGTTCAGCGTCGCGACGGCAAGCCTCGAATTGCTCACCCATGCAGCAAACGACGCAACCATGCCGCCCAAGAGCCGCACCAGCGGCAGCAGCCAGTAAGCCCCGCCGGAAGCAAGCACCTTCAGAAGCACCTGCTTCCCGGCGCTGTACGCCGCCGAGATTTCCGGGAATGTCGCCGCGCTGCTCAGCGTTTCGCCGGACAGCGTGGCAGAAAACACCGCCACATCCTTCTTCGTATTCAGCGCCTCCAGCGCTTCCTTGACATTCGCCGCGCCGGGAATTGCCCCGGCATAGTCAATGGCTGCAGCGCCCAAGGTCACGTCCGCGCTCAGCGGCTTACCATTGACCTTCCGCGTGGTGGGGACCTTGCCGCCCATCGCCGCATTCAGCGAATTCAGCTCTGTCTTTACCGTGCCTTCCACCGTCACCCCGCCGACGGTCTTGCTGTATCCGACATCCTCTGCCGCAAGCGCAATATCGGCGTCCAGCGTTTTCCCGGCCACCCTCCGCGTTTTCGGGACGGCCTTGCTCACGTCGATTGCCAGCTCATCAAGAAGATACTGCGTCGTCCTCTTCAACTGGTCCGGGCCAAATGCCGGCACGTCCTCTGCGCTCACTGTCACGTCCGCGCTCAGCGCTTGCCCGTTCACCTTCCGCGTCTCCGGCACGGCGCCAAGCGCATCCAGCGTGATCGCGCCGTCCAGCGCCGGGATCAGCACCTCGTTCAGAAACCTCTTAATGTCCTCCGGCGCCTTGTCGAATTTGGCCTTCAATTCGTCTGCGGTCAGGCCGTTGACCGCGTTTGGCCGCGTGTCCAGCTTTGAGATGTTGTCCACAGCCGTTGTCATTTTCGGTAAGCTCATTTACGTCCCTCCATTGGCGATTGCCCGCTGCAGCGCGCCGTTGCCGGCGCCGGGGCGAATCGGTAAGTCTTCCGGAGCCTGCTCCGGCTGCATCGGCGCCATCTGCGCCATCTGTGCCATGGTCTGCTGCTGCTTTGCCCAGTCCAGCAGCTCCTGCCGCTTGGAAACGTACCCGCTCGGCACGCGCTCCAGATACTCCACCAGCCCAATCTTGCCCTGCATCAGCAGATTGTCCAGCGTCTGCATCGATGCGATCTCCGACCAGTACGACGACGCGCCAACGTCCGTCCGTACCGCCGTCGGGAAGTCCTTCAGCGTAGAGAAGTCAAACTCCTGCAGGAACGTCATGTCGTCCAGCGGAATCCCGAACGGCTGCTCCGCCGCCTCTTCCAAGCCCTTCAGCTCCACGATCCGCGTGCCGTAGAACGCCCGCATCTGGTCAAGGTAGATTTTGCACAGATCCTCGATGGACTGATAAAGATTCTGCTTCGTCAGCTCCAAGGGCGTGTTCGCCGCTCGCTGCAATGCAACGATAGCTGACGTATTGTCGGGTCTTGCGTCGCCCATCGCAACATCGGATGCCCCAAGGAAATTCTGCGTGTAGTCAATGGCCAGCTCGATAAACTGTGCAATCTGCGGCGAAATCTGCGCCGGGTCCATAATCTTCGCAATGTTCGTCACGTCGCCGCCGTTGACGGCAATCGCCGCGCCGACGCGCGAATCCCAGCCGCCGGGCAGCCGCGTCTTGTCGTAGATGATCTTCGGATACGCCGTTGTCATCAGGGAGATCATCGTCATTGCAAACAGGCGGTTGATGAACACCTGATTCGGGATCAGCCCCGTAATGGATGCCTGTCCGTGCATGGAGTCCTGAATGTAGTCCCAGCACAGCCACGTCACTGGGTACAGCGTCAGTTTTGTGTCCGTGTCCTTGGAGATCACCACGTCGTGGGTGCATTCGAATTTGTGGATGCGCTTGGTCTCCCGGTCGCGCCACAGATACAGCAGCGTCGTCACGCGCCGGTCGTTCAGGCTGTCCATCTCGGAATAGAAGCTGTCCTCGTCCGGCTTGATGTTTTCGATCTCTGCTTCCGAGCAGCCGTTTTCCTCTGCCATCCACTGCACATCCTCCAGCGGCAGGCGGCGGGAGAAGATGATGTACGGCTGACTCTGCACGTCGCGGGAATTCGGGTTGCCAAAGTGGACGCGCGTGTTTTCGATGATCTCCGTCACGATCTCGCCGGGCACGTCCTGTCCGTTGGGAACGTCCGTGTCAAAGTAGGTGTAGGTGCAGCTGTCGCCGTCCACCGCTGCGTTTCTTGCGTACACGCGCAGCAGCGCGGGGATCTTGTTCCGCTCGAACACCATGGAAAGCTGGTCGTTCACCATCGCCGCGATCCGCTCAAGCTCCAGCTTGCTTTTCTCCTTCGTCGCCACCAGCGGCGTGACCCGCGCGGCGATATTGTCGCTTGTGATCGTCGCAACCTGGAACATCGTCACGCGCTTCATGAAATTAAACACCGGTGTCGGCAGCCCGTTCGCCTGCACGCCGGACCACTGATCCCCCACGAAGAACTTCTCGTTCTCCTGCACCGTGTCGTAAAGCCCGAGCTGCTGCTTGAACTCCACGCCGCGGTTATATTTCTTCCAGACGGATTCTACCGTCGGCTTCTTATTCTTCGTCATCGTCCGTCACCTCCGGTTTCCGCTGCCTTCCGTGGTAGGACAGAATGTTATACACGCCCGCATTGAACGCGTCGATCTGCTCCTTTGCCTTGCGGGCGGTAGAATCGTCCGGCAAAATCGCCTCGTCCACCTGCTTGTGCAGCGTTTCAACCTCTTTGCGCAGCGCAACGATCTCCTCCCGCAGCACGTCCAGCTCGGTCGATTCCTCCAGCCTTCCGATGCGGTCGTCATAGCCCGTTTCCAGCTCCAGCAGCTGCTGCGTCATGTCGGCGCTCTGTCTCCGCTGCACCAGCTCCAGCCTGGCCAGCTTTCCGGCAAGATACCCGCAAACCAGCACCAGCAGCGGCAGCGCCACGCACAAAAGAATGTTGATTGCCATAATTCACCTCATTTGGGAATAGCCCCGGATTGCTCCGGGGCTATCAGATTTAAGAGTTCTTCGCTTCCGCAACGCCGGACTGGAACATGCCGTTCTTCTTCGCTGCCGCGCGAACGGTCGCGCCGGCGGCAATGGTCGGCTTGCTCTCAGCGTTGTAGACCAGCGCGTGCTTGCTGTAGCGCGGGTCGCCGCCGTCGGTGGTATACACGATCGTCGCGCCGCTGGTCGTGCTGGCCATCGTCGCCACGTTGGCCGCAAAGGTAACGGTCGGTGCCGCAACAGCCTTAGAGCTGGCGACCGAGAGGGAAATGCCCTCAGCCTTCGTGCCGCGCACGAACGCGTCGTAAATGAAGCGCATTTCCACAACGTCGCCGTCGATGCCGCGCTGCTCGGTCAGAATGCGCAGCGTCTGCAGCTTCACGGGGCTGATGGCAGCGCCCTTATAGACCTCCATCAGATATACGTCCGCAGGCATCCAGGAGGGCGGCACGCACTTGACCGCGACCTTGCCGAACAGCGTGCCGACGGTCTTCTTGCCCAGCGCCTTGATCAGCAGCGCGTCGGCCTTCTGGAACTCGTCGGAAAGCAGGAACAGCTTGTAGTACGTGGTCGGCACGTAGAAGAAGCGGCCCTCCTCGGGAACGCCGACATCGTCCATTGCAAGATCCATGTCGAGCATCTTCTCGATGATGTTGCTCTTGGTCGGTGCCGCCGTCAGGCCGATGACCTTGCCGGCACCGTCTGCCCATCTCTGGATGCGGTACTTGTCGATCATCGGGGTATAGACCTGACGCATCTGCTCCTTGAGCGTCTGTCCGGCCTGCTTCTGGTTGTACTGCTCGGCCTGATTGCCCTTGTCAATCGACCACGTGGACGACTTGTCCTGCGTCATGACGAACTCCTGTTCGTAGTCGTCCAGCTCGTTTACGGTGCCGAAGCGGTTGTCGCCGCTGCGTACGTAGTCGTTGACCGGCGCAACGCCGTTGTGGGAAACCGTCACGGACTTCACACCGTGGAATTCAACGTCCAGCTCCTTCGAGAAGCAGCTTTCCGTCACGGAATCGTGTGCGAAGCGCTTTTCAATCGTCTTCGCATAGCTATGCTTCAAATTGATAACTGCCATAATTCATTCTCCTTCGTCTTATCCCGCCGCAGCGGGTATAAACAAAGGGCATGTCGTTAATCGTCCGAAAGAAGCGCCGCAATCAGAGGATCGCGCTTGCCCGACACACTGCCGGCGCTTTTCTGGCTGCCGGTCGTGCGCCGTTTGTTGCTGGCCTTTTGCTTGTCGGCTTCGATCTGCTTGCGCAGCGCAGCATTGTCCGCTTCCAGCTTTCGCCGCTGCATCTTCTCATAGGCGCGGGTCAGGTTCCCCGTCGCCTTGAGGTCGTCGCCAAGCTCTTTGAGCAGCGCCTCGTCGACCTTCACGTCCGGGTATTCCTTCTGGAAAGCCTCAAGGTCAGCCTGTGCCTTCCGCTTGCCCTCGTCCTGCTCGGTCTGCCGCTGCGTGTTCGCCGCTAACTGCCGTTCCAGACGAGCCGCGCGGATTTTCTCCCGCGCAAGGTCTGCGCTGTCGCCCTTGCCGATCAGTTCGCTGACCCGTAGATCGTCCAGCACATCGCCCAAACTGGTCTTGCCCGCTTCCTTCAGGTAGGCCGTCAGCTCATCGATCTGTGCCTCATGCTCGGCCTTAAACGCCCGCAGCGCATCCGCTTCCTCGCGCAAGGCGTGAAGCGCTTGCTTCGTGCGGTCGTAATCCATGCCCTTTTGTGCATATCGGATGACTTCCTCTCTGGTCAGTTCCTTGGTTTCGTCGAGCCACTTCACGGGGAATTTCTCTCCGTCGTCCGCAGCACCGTCATCGCCCTGCGGCTCCCCGCCGTCGTCCTCTTCGCCCTCGTCGCCGTCCTCGTCAGCGCCGTCGTCCTCTGCGCTGTCGTCCGCTTCGTCCTCCCCGTCGTCCGGCTCGTCGCCGTCTTCCAGGTCGTCCGCATCTTCCAATTCTTCGGTCTCAGACAAATCAATGTCTCTCTCGTTGTCGTCAGCTACGTAGAACATGCGTTCTCCTTTCCCCGCTATGGTCGGCGGGTGATAAATTCAACAGGTATGGTCGCCTGTTATTTACAAGATGCTATCGGTTTTGTCATTGCGAGGCGGGCAAAGCCCGCCGTGGCAATCCGTTCCTCTTACTTGCAGCAGCTCTTCTGATCGGTGTAGCGCTTATTGATGATCGCCATCCGAATCATGTCCTCGGTCAAATTCAGGTTGCCGTTCTCGTCGCCGCGCAGCACGTTTGCGTCCACCAGCTCCTGAATCTCCGGCTGCGCCCACGCGGGCATCTCTTCGACCTTCTGATAGCGTACCATGTTTTCTTCCTCCATCTTCTCCGCGACATCCGCGCGGAATTTGTCCATTGTGTAGCCTGTGTTGAGCGCGTCCCACAGATGCTCCGGGTCGCCGTGGTTACTGCCGAGGCCTCTTGCGTGGCACTCCTTGTGCGACAAAATCACGCCATCCTCCAGCGGATTCCAGCCGTTTTCAGCACAGAGCTGCGCAAACAGCTCCACCGCCACACCATAGGTCGCCTTGACAAACGCGGTGGCCTTGGCGTAGTCGTTGATGTGCAGCTTGTAGCCGTTCTTCGCGTCGTACCAGATGCAATCCGGCTCCGTCATTTCAACGCCGATATGCGTGTTGTTTGCGCTGCCGCCGACGTGCCATGCCCGGTAGTTCCACGGCATCGTCTGCACCACCAGCCCGTCCGCCTGCAAAACGGCATGGACGGATGCCTCTGCGGTGCCCTTATCAAAATTGTTTGCAATCAGCTTCGCCGACGGCTGCTGCACGCCGATGCTGTGCAGGACGCCACCCTTCGCGCCGTACCTTTGAAAATCGGTATACCGATAGTCCTGCTGTACCTGATTGGCATAGTAGCTCGGATTCTTGGTGATAAACCGCTGAATGATCTCCATCGGTTACGCCTCCTTGCATTCCGGCAGACCGGCAACGCTCGTCAGCAAACTCACCACGCCGGCAAGGCCCGCAGCCGATACCACCGTCAGCCAATTGACTTCCGAGATCAACGCGCTCGCTCCGATCACGCCGACCGCCGTCTGCGCCACGGTTTTGATCGCTCGCACCGCCGCAGCCTTCGCCCATTTCTTCCAGTTCTTCATGTCGCTCCATCCTTTCCGGCTTCCGCCTGTCGTTTTTGCAAGCCGCCTATTTGTGAGACCCCGGACGGCAGGGGACGATCAAAAGCCGGGACGTGACGGACTTGCACCGCCGCGGCCATAACCTCGCCGCTCCCTTTGCGCCCCATATGTCGCCGGATTTTCACCGGCACGGATTGTTCCATCCCAGACGCTCGGCCGTCTCGCAGCTCGCAAAAGCGCCATCCGTCGTGGGGCGTATAAGAAAGGAGGCTCTGCAACCCGCACACCGGATTCGAACCGGTCGCCCTTCGGCTCTGCCAAAGCCGCACCACTGCTGCGGGAGGTTTTATTATTTTTTCGCCGCCCTCTTTTCAAAACCCTGCCGCCTGTTTTTCCGCTACCCCTATCTCAGCAGGGGAGAGGGGCAGGATGGGGACAGGATGGGGATGTGGCATATCTCTATACCCGAACGCAGAACGCACCCCCTGTTTTTCCGCTACCCCCTCTATCGGAACTCAGAACGCAACCGCAGCATCCGAACCGCCACCCAGACCACGCAGCGCAGCCTTGCTATCGCCCTGCAGCCGCCCAGCATAGCCGCCCCGGCTATTGCCTTTGCCCCGCGCACACCGCAACCATCATTTTGCAAGCAATCCTGCACAACAATCATCCAACGCAACAAAAATATAATTTTGTTCCGTTCAAGAGCCAAAAATGAATGCAGAACGCCTGCGAATGCTGTCAATCTGCAACATTTCCGCAAGTTTTCCTGCAATTTGCAATTGTGTCCACGTCCGGCGCACATTGCGCGTTTTAATGTTCGCGCGCGCGAGCCGAATTAACCGAACGGATTCTCCACGCCTCCGAAGTCTCCGACCAACTTCACGGAGATTTCACCGGAGGAGGCCTGCTCGACCTTTTCCACGAGCGCGCAGCCGTCGAAGTTCTGCTTCTGGTTGAACAGCGCCTTGCCGGAACAATTGCCACTCCAGCCGGGAGCGGTGCTATACTGACCGCGAATATAGGTCGCCAGACGCCTCAGTTCCTCCGCCGCCTCTCCATATTTTGCAGCCTCCTGCTCCAGCGTCAGCCCAGAATTGCCCTTGCTCTTTGCAGCCTCCGCCACAATTCCCGCATCAGCTGCTCCGCCATCCGTTGGCGCTTTGCCCTTGCCGCCATACTTGATAATCGCAGAAATTGCCGTATCAGTCTCGCCGATCCAGCCGCAGAAGTGCCAGAAATCGGGCCGTTTGATCTGCCCCGTCTCGCAAAGCTGCTTGTAATCCTTGCAAGCCTGGATAAGCTGCTTTTCAGAAATCCGCAGCAGCGCCATGAAAAATCACCCCTCACACCGTCGGTTTTGATATAGGACGAGAAAATAAATGCATTTATTTTCTCGTCTTATATCAAAACTAAGCCTGTCAATATGATACCAAATCCTCGCCGAATGTAAATAGCACGTAACATAAAAACGATATAAAGAAAACCCCCGTCAAGCCTTGGAAATACAGGGCTGACGAGGGATTGAATTTTGCAACAAATTGCATAGATTCCCGCGTTATGGTACAGAGTACATTAACGTAACGAGGGAATTCAAAAAATATGAAAAAAGGGCTTGACATACGGGCACCCGTATGCTATGATAAGCGTGCAAGGGGCGAGGCGGTCAGCTACACCACCGAATAGGGGGTGAGCAAATGCCGATTACACTGACATTCCATATCTTCGGATACACGGTAACAATCAGGGTAAAACGCAGAAACCGCCACTCTGCACAGTGACGGTTCTGCTTGAGTATTCACTCAGTCGAACATAACAACACGCAGAGCTGACCGCCTAGAAAGGAGGTATAAGCCCCTTGCCTTCGTATTATAACCCGAAAGGAGCGAAAAGTCAATCGAAAACACAGAAAAAAAGGAACGACCACAAGAACGATTTGACCGCATGAACTCCAAGCGCTACACCTTGAAGGTGATGACGCGAACGGAAGCGGATATCATCGAGAAACTGGACAGCGTCCCGAACAAAGCCGGATATATAAAAGAACTCATCCGACGCGACATTGAAAACAGCAAATGAAAACTTCCTGTGCTGCTCAGTTTGGCGACAGACAACACAGGAAGCCCACCACCCCACAAACGAATTTATGGAGGTATAACTATTATGACACAGGAAACCGAAAAAGTCAACTACAGAATCAGCGAGAACCGGGACTACAGCAGCCGCGAGGTTTATTTTGACGGCAAGCCGTCCGAAGCAGTCCGCACGGCGTTAAAGGCTCTAAAAATGCGTTGGCACGGTGTCAAAAAATGCTGGTACGGCTACGCAACGGAAAGCGCTCTGATCGCGGCGATTCTGGGCGCGTCCGGCGAAGAAGAGCCGGGAAACGGCGCGACGGTCTACACAGACGGCTATCTGGGTGGCGGCGCTGTCTACGGCAACAAATCCGGTAAATACCTGTACGGCTCGGAGCTGTCCGCAGCAATTCGTGCCGATTTGAAGCGCGCCGGTATCAAGGGCGTTACCGTTTCCTGCAAGACGTACAGCGGAGGCCAGAACATCACCGCCACCATCAAGGCGCCCGCCGCGCTGCTGAGAGATCGCTCCGAATATATCGCCGACTATCGTGTTTCGCCGTCCATGGCTTGGATTTACACCGGCGACGGCCAGCCGATGCACTGCAATACATTCTGGGCGCTGGACGCCGCCGAACAGGAACGCCTCCGCGCCGCTGCCGCCGCTTATTCCTATGACTGCGCTATGACCCGCGACTATAACACCGTCAACCAGTACCACATTGACGGAACGGCGGATTTCCTGAACGCTGACGGGCTTGCTCTGGTGAAGCGCGTGAATGACATCATCCGCGCATATCACTATGACAAATCCAATTCTATGGTTGACTACTTCGATACAAACTTTTATTATGACCTTCATGTAAAAGCGATTCCGGCAGCACAAGCCGCCTGAATTGCAAAAATATGGACATAGAGCGCCGCCAATGGGAACGGTAGCAAATTACCTCACCCGCCGCCAAACGCACGGCAGAGCGCAAAGCTCGGCGTTAAAACGCAACAAAAATCGCACGGAGTGCATTCTCCGTGCGATTCGTGCGTTTATTCGTGCGTTTCTGTGTCCTCGGTGATGTAGACCTGAACAAAGGCGCGGGAGCCGTACCGCTTGACAACGCGGGCATCGGTGATCTGGCAATCGTCGCCGTAGGCAATGTGATTGATCGCGTCGCATATGATCTTCCCGAGGTTGTCGAAATCTGGCTTCTTCGTCGGCTTGATCTCGCCGGACAGCTTCTTTTTGCGCTTGATCCTGCTGTCCGAGGCTGGAACGGGAAAGAACGCGAAGATGTCTACCTTCAGCGGCGTGCCGGGATGGAAGAAGCCGTCGAAGCCCTCGCGGCAGCATTCCCTGACCCACATTTCATAGTTCGCGGTTTTTGCCGGTGTGTAGGTTCTGCCGGATTGCGAGTTGAAGCGTGGCCTGCCCTTACCGACCGGCTCGCCGGGAATGCAGAACGCGGCGATCATTCCGGCTCCTCCTGCAAGAAATCGGCCAGCCCCGGCTGATAGTCATACGACGGCGGGATATACTGCCCGATGTCGTCGTCCGTCTTCGGACCGTCGGACTTCTTGCCGACGAAATAGCATTTTGTTACGTTGAATTGATGCTGCCGCCGCCGTTTACCGTCGCGGTCGGTGAAGTCCTTCGTCTCCAGCCGCCCGACCAATAGCGCCTGCTTGCCCTTTGGGAAGTATTTGCACAGATTGACGGCGGTCATGTCCCACGCAATGAAATCGATGAAATCAACGGGGCGCTCGCCGGTTCCGGAATTGAGATAGTCGCGCTCCGTGGCGATGGTCCCGCGGCAGAACTTATTGCCGTATTTTACGGGGACCATCTGCGGATCTTTGCACATGATTCCATGCAGTGCAACGATGTTGAACATAATCTTGCTCCTTTCAGCACGGAATCCCGTGCTTTCGTAATTCCTTTTTCCGTTCCTCCTGGAATTCCCATTGCCGCAGCACGTGGTCAATGTCGCGCTCCAGACGGAGATTGCGCTGGCCGGAGAGAACGCGGGAGATTTGCGACGGGGAATAATTGCAGCAGTCTGCAAGATCGCGCTGTGTTTTGTGCAGCGCCTCCAGCCGCAGCTTGACGCGCATCCCCCAAGTCATTTTCACACAGCCTCACCTCCCGTATTTCACTTCCTTCAGCCACGGATACCGTTCCCGGAATGGG
>ERZ1034925.854-NODE-854-length-12008-cov-4.956078_pt1 | contig 12008 bp, 14 predicted proteins | sample MGYA00520687_ERZ1034925 | MGnify/ENA primary metagenome ERZ1034925 (study PRJEB33766, sample SAMN09781758) | gut metagenome | biome: gut microbiome | host: Homo sapiens | place: Madagascar | study: EMG produced TPA metagenomics assembly of the PRJNA485056 data set... | reverse complement strand
TGATACAACACCCTGAATATTTCGCACGTCCGTCTTACTCACGCTGTGCAAGGGTGATGATTTACTCTTGTCCGTTCCAGCAGTAAGTACACAACCGGTCAGCAGGAATTCCGACAGAATCTAACATATCATCAAGACGGTTGTAACGAAGAGTCGTAAAGTTCAATTCCTTGCGGATTTCCTCAACCATCTGATCGTACTTTGGAGATTCCGGATCGGTGTACTGCTGCAATACTTCTTCAGATACTTCTTCGGTGCCCTCTAAACGTGCAATGACACGACGGGTGATCAGATCCATCTCGGAAGAGGAACGGGAGAAGTTCAAATATTTACATCCGTATACAAGAGGTGGGCAGGCAGGACGAATATGTACTTCCTTTGCACCGCTCTGGTATAAGAATTCCGTTGTCTCGCGTAACTGGGTACCACGCACGATAGAGTCATCAATTAAGAGAAGGCTCTTATCTTTAATAAGGTCATGTACGGCGATCAGCTTCATCTTTGCGATCAGGTTACGTTTGCTCTGGATCGTTGGCATGAAGGAACGAGGCCAGGTTGGCGTGTATTTGATAAAAGGTCTTGAAAATGGAATACCGGATGCATTGGAATAACCAACAGCATGTGCGGTTCCGGAATCCGGAACACCGGCAACAATATCCGGTTTGACGTTATCGCGTTTTGCAAGTGCAGCACCGCAGTTGTAACGCATCTGTTCTACGCTGATTCCTTCGTATGAGCTGGATGGATAGCCATAATATACCCAGAGGAACGTGCAGATCTTCATTTTGTCACCGGGAGCGACCAAAGTCTTCACACCGTCCTGTGTGACAATGTCAATCTCGCCCGGCCCTAATTCTTTGAAGTCCTGATAACCGAGATTGCGGTATGCAAAGTCTTCAAATGTCAGGCAGTAGGCGCCTTCCTTCTTGCCAATGACAACCGGAGTACGTCCGTATTTATCCCGTGCAGCATAGATTCCTTTAGGAGTCATGACCATTATAGTGAGAGAACCGTCGATCAATTCTAAGGCATAGTGAATACCATCGATGATATTTTCCTTCTGGTTGATGATTGCGGCAACTAATTCAGTTGGATTGATATCTCCGCCACTCATTTCCAAAAAATGAGAATTGCCATTGGAGAAAATAGAGTTCACAATCTCTTCGGTGTTATTGATCTTACTAACTGTAGTGATTGCATAAGTTCCATGATGGGAACGAACGATCAAAGGCTGAGGCTCATAATCTGAAATACAGCCGATTCCCATGTAACCTTTCATCTCCTGCACATCTTTGTCAAATTTGGTACGGAATGGGGCATTCTCGATATTGTGAATGGAACGATCGAAACCATTTTCACCATATACGGCAAGTCCACCCCTCCTTGTTCCCAAATGCGAATGATAATCTGTTCCAAAAAACAGATCAAACATGCAATCTTCTTTTGAAACAACTCCAAAAAATCCACCCATCACGTAATCTCCTTATCTTTCATAATTATATAACTGCGAACCTTATCAAAATGAAATGTTAGTATAACAAATATCATAGGATAGATGGTTACGCAATTCTTGTAAAATATCCTATTGAAGTATAACAAGATGTGAATGATGGTGCAATACCTAAATTGTATCAAAAAAGGGAAGCTGCGGAGAGGTGTAAGGTTTCAATGCGCAAATAAAGGTTAGACTACACTAACTATAAACGAGGAATCAAAAAATAAATGTTGACATATTATAATAAAAATGCTATTCTAAATTAACTCTTTGCACTGCATACAAATCTACAGTACAAACTGAGCAGACCATTGGCATATGCCAAGGGAGTCGGGCCTTGAAGGCAGTGGAATTCTTTACATCCACGGGACAGTAGTTGCTAATACTGATTCGTGGGTGTTTTTTTATACCTGAAAGTGCAGGAACCTGTTAATAACAACAGATTGCCTGGCTTATCTTATCGGAATCCCCACATATTAAGAATGAGTGCCATAGAGCTATCTTACTTTAATTATGAGAATCTGTAACAGACGCAGGTCGAAGCTGATAGGAAAGAGAGGATGGTAAGTATGGAAGACAACAAGACATGGAGTAACAAGGATACGGAGGCTACATTTCAACAAGTAGTGAATCGGGTGTCGGTAATTACAATTCTGGCAAATGCGGTTTTGTCAGTTTTTAAGCTGATGGCAGGTGTGATCGCACATTCTAATGCGATGATCAGTGATGCGGTACATTCGGCATCGGATGTATTTAGTACAGTTGTTGTGATCATTGGAGTGAAACTGGCATCGAAAGAGTCAGATAAGGAACACCCATATGGACATGAGCGTTTGGAGTGCGTGGCTGCTATTGTGTTAGCAATGGTACTGCTCTTTACCGGATTAGAGATTGGACTACAGGCAATGCGAGCAATCGTCAAGGGGAATTACAGCAATCTGGAAGTGCCGGGCATGTTGGCACTGATTGCAGCGATTATCTCTATTGTAGTGAAGGAACTTATGTACTGGTATACCCGGCATTATGCGAAGAAGATTGATTCGAGTGCGTTGATGGCAGATGCATGGCATCACCGTTCGGATGCGTTGTCATCTGTTGGGGCTTTGATCGGTATTGGTGGAGCTATGCTTGGTTTTCCAATCATGGATTCCATTGCCAGTCTGGTCATCTTTATATTCATTGTGAAAGCAGCATATGATATTTTCAAGGATGCAGTGGATAAGATGGTGGATCATTCCTGCGATGAAGCGATGGAGCATTCAATTTATGAATCGGTTCTGACACATTCGGAAGTGTTAGGAATTGATCTGCTGCAAACCCGTATCTTTGGCAATAAAATCTATGTAGATGTAGAGATTCGGGTAAATGCATCCTACACATTACAGCATGCACATGAGATTGCAGAGGAAGTGCATGACAAGATTGAGAAAGATTTTCCGAAGGTTAAACATATTATGGTGCATGTGAATCCGGCATAGTATGCAGGAAAGAATGTGGCAATTCGTCTGATAGAAGCAATCAGAACGATGTTTTACCGGATGAGTTTTTGTACAATGATATAAAATGGTGATGCAAAACATAAGGGATCTGCTTGCACAATATAGAAAAATCAGATACAATAGTGGGCAGGCAGAAAGCTCTTTGATAAGAGAGAATGATCTGCTGCGTGAACTGGGGGCACCACTTTTCATGAATCATAACAGGCGCCGGACCATACAGAACGTGTATGGTTCGGTGCTTTTTCTTTTTTGAAAAGTTGTCCGATAAAGTAAAAACGCTCCGTTAATGATGTAGATTTTGCGGAGAAAAAGGAATAAAGGAGATTATATATGGTAAAGGTGAACGGAAAAGAAAAGGATATTGCCGGGCTGAATCTGTTGGAATATCTGGAAGAAACGGGCTATCGACCGGATCGGGTTGTGGTCGAGCGGAATCTGGAGATTCTTGCAAGAGAAGATCTGGGCAATATCACTATTCAGGATGAAGATACGATCGAAGTGTTAGAGTTCATGGGTGGGGGTTGAAACATAACGGAAGAAGCCTCAAATAGAGCATCATTCGTGGAATGACACATGAAAAAAGGATATAACATTTACTGATTGTTAAATTATGTTAAAAATGAAGGAGAACAGAAGATGGAAGATAAATTAGTATTAGGCGGCAAGGAATTCAACAGCCGTTTTATTCTAGGATCAGGAAAATATAATCTGAAACTGATTGAAGCAGCAGTAAAGCAGGGCGGGGCAGAGATCATTACGCTTGCATTACGCCGGGCGAATACACAGGAAAGTGAGAATATATTAGACTACATTCCGGAAGGCGTTACGTTACTTCCGAATACATCCGGGGCAAGAAATGCAGAAGAAGCTGTTCGGATTGCAAGACTTAGTCAGGCAATGGGATGCGGTAACTTTGTGAAAGTAGAGATCATGCGGGATACAAAGTATCTCTTCCCGGATAATTATGAGACAGTGAAGGCAACAGAGATTCTTGCAAAGGAAGGATTTGTCGTATTACCATATATGAATCCGGATTTAAATGTAGCCAGAGACCTTCAAAACGCCGGTGCTGCAGCCGTTATGCCACTTGCAGCTCCGATTGGAAGTAATAAAGGACTTGCGACCAAAGAGATGATTCAGGTATTGATTGATGAGATAGATCTGCCGATCATTGTGGACGCAGGAATTGGTAAGCCGTCCCAGGCATGTGAGGCAATGGAGATGGGCGCAGCAGCGGTTATGGCAAATACAGCGATTGCAACAGCAGGAGATGTACCGGAGATGGCGGCAGCATTTAAGTTAGCGATCGAAGCAGGAAGAAAGGCTTACCTTACCGGAATGGGTCGTGTGCTTGCCAGAGGTGGTAGTGCATCGGATCCATTGACCGGCTTTTTGCGTTAGGAGGACAGTTTCATGAATGAGGAGAACCAGGTCTATTTTATTGATAGTGATAAGCTGCCACAGGAGGCATTAGAGAGAAAACATCGGTTAGAACAGGATGCGTCATTTCGAACCAATCACATGGAATATATGGATGGGATGCAGGTGATCGAGTCGGATATCAAGGACAAGGTATTACAGGCAATGGATGCATTTGATTATGATTCTTATACAGCAATGGATGTAGAACGGGCATTGTCGCATGAGACATGTTCGATTGAGGATTTCAAGGCATTGTTATCACCGGCGGCGGCTCCGTTCTTAGAGCGGATGGCGAGAAAGGCAGAGGAGATCACGAAGAATCATTTTGGCAACACAGTCTATATCTTTACGCCGCTTTACATTGCAAATTACTGTCAGAATTACTGCATATACTGTGGTTTTAACTGTTATAACAATATCCGCCGGAAGAAGCTTACCATGGAGGAGATCGAACATGAAATGCAGGTAATTGCAAAAACAGGAATGGAGGAGATTCTGATCCTGACCGGAGAGAGCCGGACATATTCGGATGTTACTTATATTGGAGAGGCAGTGAAGATCGCAAGAAAATATTTTAAAAATATTGGAATTGAGATCTATCCGGTCAATGTAGAGGAATACAGGTATCTGCATGAATGTGGTGTGGATTATGTAACGGTCTTTCAGGAGACATACAATACGGATAAATATGAGACATTACATCTGATGGGACACAAACGTGTATGGCCGTATCGTTTTGATGCACAGGAGCGGGCATTGATGGGCGGTATGCGTGGTGCGGGATTCTCGGCACTCTTGGGTCTGGATGATTTTAGAAAGGATGCTTTGGCAACTGCATTGCATGTGTATTACATTAACCGGAAATATCCACATGCGGAATTGTCCTTGAGCTGTCCTCGTCTGCGGCCAATCGTGAATAATGACAAGATCAATCCAAGGGATGTTGGTGAGAAGGAGCTTTGCCAGGTACTTTGTGCGTACCGGATGTTTCTTCCATTTGCCGGTATTACCGTGTCAAGCCGGGAAAGTGCTACCTTCCGGAATGGAATCACGAAAATATGTGCGACAAAGGTCTCTGCCGGGGTATCTACGGGAATAGGAGATCATGAAGAGAAATACGAGGGCAAAGAGGATGCAGATGTCGGAGATGAACAGTTTGAGATCAATGATAACCGTTCTTTTGCTTCTATGTATGAGGATATGGAGAAGGGCGGGTTACAGCCTGTCCTGAATGATTATCTGTATGTCTGATCTGTATGGACATACGATTGTAATTACGAATCGTTCGCTGGTGCAGGGTGATTTTCTGGAGCAGCTTAAAAAAGTCGCACGGCTGCATCCGTATGCTATGATCCTGCGGGAAAAAGACCTGTCGGACGAGGAGTACGAGCAATTGGCAGAACAGGTATTGGCTATTTGTGAGGCAGAACAGGTACGTCTTTTTGTGCATTCGAAAACAGAGATTGCGAAAAGGATCGGATGCCGGGGTATTCATATGACCATTCCGGGGCTGCAGGCTTTTTCAGACGTGGAGTTACGGGAATTGCAAGAGCACTTTGTACAGATCAGTGTATCCTGTCACAGCTTAGAAGATATGCAATATGCCGTTCGGTGTGGAGCAACACAGATCGTTCTAGGTACGATATTCGAGACGGAATGTAAGAAAGGACTGAAGGGAAGAGGCGTGGCATTTGTAGAAGAGATATGCAGACAATGCCCGGTTCCGGTCTATGCCATTGGGGGAATCAATGAGAAACGCCTGCCACAGGTGATGGCGGCAGGCGCAGCGGGCGGATGCATGATGTCCGGTTTTATGCGGATGGAATAACAGTTTATTCTACATCGTTTTCGATAGGTTTGATTATCTTTGCCGGCACACCGCCTACGACGCAGTTATCCGGTACGTCCTTTGTTACAACTGCTCCGGCGGCAATGACTACATTATTACCAATCGTTACGCCTGGGAGAATGGTAACATTTCCTCCAATCCATACATCATTGCCGATCGTTACCGGTTTACCGATACCAAGATGCTGTCTGCGTCCCATTGGAGTGATCGGATGATTGACGGTTGTGATCAGCGTGTTCGGTCCAATCATGACATAATCCCCGATGTGTACCGGCATGATATCTAAGATGGTTACATTGTAATTGGCAAGAAACTGGTCGCCGACGTGGATATTTTTACCGCTGTCGCACATGAAGCCGGGGCAGAGACAGACATCCCGTCCGACAGAACCGAAAGATTCCTCGATCAATGCAGCCTGTTCCTGTTCAGATGCATCCGCATCCTGCATGTTTCTAAGTTTCCGGCAGAATTGAATGGCATTGAGTTTGCGTCCGTTGACTCCGGCATCCCAGAAATCATAATATAGTCCGGCGTCTAATTTTTCTTCTTCCGTCATTGGATTAACCTCCCATATAATTATAATTTGATTTTGATCTGCGATGATAATAGCAAAAATACGGACTACAATATTGCAAAATGGTTGGCTTTATAGTATGTTTGTTGTGGAATGTATGCGGAGGTGTCTGGGAAAATGGATCATATTGTGAATGAGAAAAGACTTAGGTATATGGAATTTCTGCAAAGGGAAAATGACAGCAGACATCATACCAATACGGAAGAGATGTATCAGTACGATCTTCTGCGTATGGGGGATCCCAAGGCGGTAGAGGAGGGAAAAAAGATGTTTTCCTCTAATCTGACCGGACATATATCGGAAGATCCGTTGCGGAATTACAAGTATCTCTTTGTTGCATCGATTACTCTGGCATGCCGGAGTGCGATTGCAGGGGGAATGGAGCCGGAACGGGCATATAATATCAGTGATCTCTATATTCTTAAGATGGATACACTGCAGAGTGTTGAGGAAGTGAAGGCACTTCATGCGGATATGTTTGGCTTCTATACAAGGGAAATGGCAGCATTAGATAAAAGAAATGTGTATTCCAAACCGATTGTATTATGTATGGATTATATCTATGGTCATTTACATGAGAAGATTCATGCTGTTACGTTAGCAGAGCATGTGGGGTTGAATCGGAGTTATCTGTCTACGTTATTTAAGAAGGAAACAGGGCAGACCATCTCGGACTATATTCTTTCCAAGCGAATGGAGGCGGCATGTAATATGCTGCGATATTCGGAATATACTTATGCGGAGATTGCAGCTACACTTGCTTACAGTTCACAAAGTCATTTTATCCGGGTGTTTCGGGCACAGACAGGCTATACTCCCAAAGAGTACAGAAACAGATATTTCAGCTTCTGATTAGGAGTTGACTATCCCTGGCTTCCGCATTAGAATGTGTGTGTAATTGATAGGAAATGGCAGGAAATACAGATGGATACAACAGAATTATATGGTACAGAGAGAATAAGCAGAATATTATTCAAACTTGCACCACCGGTTATGCTCGCACAGTTAATTCAGGCATTATATAATATTGTAGATAGTTTGTTTGTCGGACGGTATTCAGAATCGGGTCTGACGGCACTTTCGATCATATATCCGATACAGCTTCTTATGATTGCATTAGCGGTTGGAACGGGAGTAGGTATCAATACGGTATATAATACAATTGTAACAGAAAGGAAGAGATACGGATGAAAGTATTAATCATTAACGGCAGTCCCAGAGTGCAGGGAAACACAACGGTGGCTGTAAAAGAGATGGAGAAAGTGTTTGAAGAGAATGGTGTTGAGGTAGAGACGGTTCAGATTGGGAACAAGGATATTCGGGGATGTATTGCCTGCGGAACCTGTAGTACAAAGGGAAAATGTGTGTTTGATGATGTTGTGAACGAGCTTGCGCCAAAGTTTGAAGAAGCGGACGGTCTTGTGATCGCAAGTCCGGTCTATTATGCATCTGCCAATGCAACTTTGATCGCATGTCTTGACCGGTTGTTCTACAGTACGTCCTTTGACAAGTCAATGAAGGTTGGTGCCAGTGTGGTATGTGCAAGACGAGGAGGATGTTCCGCAACCTTTGATGAACTCAATAAGTATTTCACAATCTCGAATATGCCAATTGCATCGAGCCAGTATTGGAACAGTATTCATGGACGGGAACCGGGGCAGGCCGAGATGGATGAGGAAGGAAAACAGACGATGCGTGTCCTTGCCCGGAATATGACATTTCTTATGAAGAGTATTGCACTCGGAAAAGAGAAGTACGGCATGCCGGAAACGGAGGAGCATGTCTGGACACATTTTATTTAAGGTGAAAGTTATGGAGCCGGCAGCGGATTCCCGGTATATGGTGGAAGATTATACCTGGACAAGCATCATATTATGTGTTATAAACAATAAGGAATTGAATGGAACACGATACTTTTCTGCCACCGGGTAGGAGAGTTAAGCGTCAGATTTTCTATCGTTAGGTCTTAGAAGATAGAAAATACTGGCGCTTTAATGTTTTATAGAAGAGTTCGTCCTATAAAGAAACATGAAGGGAGAATATAATGAGTAATCCGATAAAAGAGTTAACGAAAAAAGAATGGATACTCTGGTTAGGTTCATTGATGATCGTGATCATTTCCAATCTGGTATCCGGGGATGTCGATGTACTGACCTTAGTTGCAGCATGTGTCGGGATCACGTCCCTGATCTTTGCAGCAAAGGGAAATGTATGGGCACAGATATTGATGGTTGCATTTAGTATTCTATATGGCATCATATCATGGAGGTTTCGCTATTGGGGTGAAATGATCACCTATCTTGGAATGACAATGCCGATGGCGATATGGTCAACGATCACATGGATTAAGAATCCGGCAGAGAATGGCAAAGAGGTTGCCATTCAGAAGTTGAACCGCAAACATATTGCAGGACTTCTGTTCTTTGGAACGATAGCGACGGCGGTGTTTTATGATATCCTGTATGTGCTTAAGACACCGAATATCGTGTTCAGTACTATATCGGTTACGACCAGTTTTCTTGCGGCATCGCTTACGATGTTACGGTCTTCGTATTATGCGCTTGGATATGCGTCGAATGATATTGTGTTGATCGTGCTATGGGTGCTGGCTTCCATGGAGAATCCGGCTTATATTCCGGTAGTGGTGAATTTTGTGATCTTCTTCTTCAATGATATGTATGGCTTTGTAAGCTGGAGAAGACGTGAAATAACATAGAAAGCAAAATAGGTAGAGATTTAGAATATTCATAAAATAATAATTAAAAGTTCCTATTTATCCTAGATGAGGGAGAATGATAATAATAAAATAAGACAAACAAGGAGGTGTCATATATGAAAGTATTATCAACTAGTCATTTAGGATTTATTGTCAAAGATTTGAATACCATAATTCATTTTTATCATGAAGTATTAGGATTGAAACTGTTAAGTGGGCCGAGTGAAGAGTTTCATAATACGGATGAAGGAAAGGCGATGGGGATTATTGGTGATAATGCAACACACTGTCATCGTGAAGCATTTATGGAGACACCGGATGGAGTAATGCTTGAATTTATTGAGATTACAGATCCAGAACCAACGCCAATTCCACCAACGGCAGCATGTGCAGGAAAATTGCATTTGTGCTTATATGTGGATAATATACAGGAGTGGGTTATTGAATTGGATAAGTATGAAGTTAAGCCTTTTATGGAACCACAGGAAGCAGAGCTTGGTGATGGAGAAAAATGTTATTGGGTATATTTTATGGATCCGGAAGGCATGTTATTTGAGTTACAGGAAAAAAGATAATATCAATAGGAGGATAAGAATATGGGGATTATGGATATTGATTTAACAGGGCAGACAGCCGTTGTTTTCGGAGCAGGAAAAGGAATTGGAGAAACGGTTTCAAAACAGCTTGCCGAGGCAGGTGCAATTGTATATATAGCAAGCAGGACAGAGGCGAACTGTATTAAAGTTATGAATGATATTGTCAATAATGGCAATAAGGCGGTAGCTGTTCAATGTGACGTGAGCGATATAAACCAAGTAGATGCAGTATTAGAGCGCGCAGAGAGCGAAACAGGACAATTAGATATTGTAATTAATAATGCAGGTATTGATTGTGTAACACCTTTTATTGATTGTTCACAAGAAGAGATGATGCGGGTTATTATGACAAATCAGGTGGGTGTTAATAATGGGTTGCAATGTGCGATTCGTAGAATGAAAAAGTATAACCATGGAAAGATTGTTACAACAACCTCTTTTGCAGGAAGACGAGATTTGCCGCACGGATTGGGATTTGGACATTATGGGATGACGAAAGCAGCAGTCAATTATATTACACAGTCTGCAGCTTATGCTGGAGCAGATTATAATATTAATGTGAATGCAGTCGGACCGGGTATTGTTTTGACAAAAATGTGGGAAGATATTTTGGACACGGCTGAAAAAGAAGGAAAAAATCGCGAAGAAGCATGGAATGAATATTTAAAAACTTATATTCCTCTTGCGAGAGGTGCTCAAACACATGAAGATATTGCTTATATGATGGTGTTTTTATGTTCAAAATATGCAGATCATATAACGGGGCAGATTATTTATGTGGATGGCGGTGCAACAACAGCATAAATCTTGACATTTGAATTTTATTTTAATATAATTTGTACAAAGACAAAGAAGTTTTACAATTTCTTTGTCTTTTTTTGTGAATAAGAAACTATATTTTACAATGCTGTCATGGAAAGAAGGTGTTATTATGTCTAGTATAAAGAGATTATGTATGTTATCAAAAAATGAGTTTTCATCATATCAACCATATTTGGAATTGAATAATAAATACCAATCATATACACCAATTGAGCAGGATATGATTAGAGAAATTGTATGGGAGGTCTATGAGGTTGATGATTTTGATTTGGAGAAGACAATTGCATTACCGGATGTCTGTGCGGATATTATGACTTTTTATACAAAGGATAAAGCATATGGTTATTTTATGGGAGGCTCCCTTTCCCTTCAGCAGATGAAAGAACTTAGCTTTATGGAGGATGTGAAAAGTATATTTGGTGTTAGATTGCGAACAGGAATGTTAGGGAATCTTTTCCGTTGTGATGTGAAGGATGTTAATAATGCGAGAATAACAATGAGTGAGGCTTTGTGGAATGGAAGAGAAATAGAAGAGCAGATGATGGAGGCAAGTGATTTTGCAGATCGTTGGAAGGTCATGTCTTCGTATCTAGAGCAACGGATAGCACGTAATTATAAAATAAATAATATAGTAAGCTACGTTGTAAAGGAAATCATTAATAGTCAGGGTTGTATTACGATTAGAGAATTAGAGGAAAAAACAGGATATACAGGAAGGTATTTAAGGAAGGTTGTGAAGGAATATCTGGGTATATCAATAAAGCAGTTTTGTGAGGTTACCAAATTTCAGTGGATGTGCAATTATTATAAATTGAGAGAAGGTGATGTCTCTTTACCTGATTTGGCTTTACAGGCAGGATATTATGATCAATCTCATATGAATTTATCTTGTAAAAAATTAACAGGTGAGTTGCCGAAAAAAATTATTAATATGTATGCTTAGAACTATAATATTTTGCTTCCTGGGATGTCATCCTGGGAAGCTTTTTTGTTCCGTTTATTCCTAATTTGAATTCCTTTTTGTCCTAGAGGGTG
>ERZ1034925.847-NODE-847-length-12040-cov-5.883271_pt1 | contig 12040 bp, 8 predicted proteins | sample MGYA00520687_ERZ1034925 | MGnify/ENA primary metagenome ERZ1034925 (study PRJEB33766, sample SAMN09781758) | gut metagenome | biome: gut microbiome | host: Homo sapiens | place: Madagascar | study: EMG produced TPA metagenomics assembly of the PRJNA485056 data set... | reverse complement strand
CAACATGTGGAGCTGACTGTTACTAATAGGTCGAGGGCTTAATCTGGTTAATAACTGAGAAGAACAAGTACAATGAAATACGGATTTTGCAGACGTGTCTGCATAAATCTGGATTTAATTGGACGCAGATTTGCGAAGCAAATCCATCGAGATGAAGCGGAGCGGAATCGAGATGAGTTTTTCGGTGACGATTACAGAAAAATAAATCAAATTTGTATGAAGTTTTGAAGGTACATACTTATTTAATATGAATTATTTAAGACATCCAATGAGATGTCTTTTTTTATGAAAAAATGATAAAAAAATAATGAAATAATAATTAAAAACTGCTATAATGTTTTCAGTTACTTATCGAAAACATTAATTTATTAAGGAGGTTGTTATGGAACAAAAGAAACAGGAGCCAATTCGTGATGCGAGACAGCTTGGAACGGCCAAGATGCTTATTCTTGGTTTGCAGCATATGTTTGCTATGTTCGGCGCAACAATTCTTGTGCCTATTCTTGTATCAGGATATTTTCAGAAGGCTTGTGGGGAGCCGCTTACCAGAGGTCTTTCTGTATCGGTTACTCTATTTTGTGCAGGCTTTGGCACGCTTATATTTCATCTGTGTACAAAGTTTAAGGTACCGGCTTTTTTGGGTTCGTCATTTGCTTTTTTAGGAGGCTTTTATACTGTTGCAAACCTTGACAGTGGTATGTATGCAGATATGGCTGTCAATGATAAGGCCGCGTATGCGTGTGGTGGCATATTTGTTGCAGGTATGCTTTATTTCGTACTTGCACTTATCATTAAGCTGGTTGGAATTAAGCGTGTAATGCGCTTTCTTCCACCTGTAGTGACAGGACCTATTATCATATGCATTGGTCTTTCACTTGCCGGCTCAGCTATCAATAATGCTTCAACAAACTGGGTTCTTGCAATTATTGCACTTGGAGTTATAATTATTTTCAATATTTGGGGAAAGGGCTTATTTAAGATCATTCCTATTCTGATGGGAGTAATTATTTCCTATGTTGTGGCTCTTATTATGAATACTGCTGGAATTACTAATCCTGATGGTTCCGCAATTCTTGATTTTACATCAATTGCATCATCTGCGTGGGTCGGAATACCTAAATTTCAGTTCATGAAGTTTGATATTACGTCCATTCTTGTTATGGCGCCTATCGCTATTGCGACTATGATGGAGCACATTGGTGACATGTCTGCTATTTCTGCTACAGTAGAGCAGAACTTTATTGCTGATCCGGGTCTTCATAGGACACTTATAGGTGATGGAATTGCAACTGCATTCGCAGGAGCCATCGGAGGACCGGCTAATACAACATATGGTGAGAATACAGGAGTGCTTGAACTGTCTAAGGTATATGATCCGAGAGTTATCCGTATTGCGGCTGTTTTTGCTATTGCACTTTCGTTTATTCCAAAGTTTTCGGCTGTAATATCTACTATGCCATCAGCGATTATTGGTGGAGTTTCATTTATGCTTTATGGAATGATTTCAGCAATAGGAGTTAGAAATGTTGTTGAAAATAAGGTAGATCTGACTAAATCAAGAAATCTGATTATTGCAGGTGTTATTTTTGTATGTGGTCTTGGCTTTGGAGATGGACTGACATTTACTGTAGCAGGAACATCAATTACACTGACAGCTTTGGCAATTGCAGCAATCGCAGGAATTTTCTTAAATGCTATTCTGCCGGGAAATGATTACGAGTTTGGAAAGAATCCTGATGGAGATGCAAGCAGGGGTGTGTATATGATGAACACTGACAATGATGAGGAAGAGGAATCATAGAAGTTAATTTGTATTTAGACGGATTTGTTAGTTGTAACAGTAAATAATTTAACAAACGTTAAAAAGATATTAATAATATTTTACTTGATAAAGTTATATATATTCTCTACAATAAACTGGTATAGTGTATTTTTATAATTCACTTTACCAGTTTTTTTAAGGGGATTAGATTTAATGGACAGAAAAAAGATATTTTGGGCGATAGCTTCTGTTTTTATAGCTATCTTAAGCATATGGACTGTTGTCTCACAGAGCAAGCATTTTTCGTTTGAAATTCTTATGAGTTTTATCATAAATGCAAATAAAGGCTGGCTTTTTATGAGTTTTGTTTGTACGTTTGGGTTTATTTGGTTTGAAGGCTTTGCTCTGGTACGCATGGCAAGACACTTTGGGTATAAAACCAGTGCGATTGATGGTACTGTGTATGGTGGAGCCGATGTGTATTTTTCGGCTATTACACCATCGGCATCGGGAGGACAGCCAGCCAGTGCGTATTTCATGATAAGGGATGGAATTCCGGGCTACGCTGCTACAGTGGCCCTGCTGATTAATCTTGTTATGTATACACTTTCACTTTTAACAATTGGCTTACTATGCATGATTTTTAAGTATCCATTGCTGAAAAATTTCTCAGGTATTTCGCGGATATTTATATGTTTGGGGATTGTAGTGCTGATTTTTCTGGCTCTTGTATTTTATATGCTGCTAAGGAAGGGAAGCATACTATACTCAATTTGTGATAGTTTTATCCGGCTTTTAGAGAAAATACATATAATACGGCATGGTGACAGGCTTCGAATAAAGCTTAAAAATACTATGAAAGAATATCAGGAGTGTTCAAACAGTATCACAGGGCAGACCGGGCTTCTCATCGAGATTTTCTTTTGGAATATAATGCAGAGAGTTTCACAGCTTTTGGTATCGTTTATGATTTTTATGGCAGTCGGCGAAGGCGTAAATAAGGCAGTTGATGTGAGTGTGATACAGTGTTTTGTGGCGATGGGCTCCAATTGTGTGCCGATACCAGGTGCTATGGGCGTGGCTGATTATATTATGATTGATGGGTTTAAACAGCTTGTTGGTAGTAATGCAGCGAATATGGAGCTTTTGTGCAGGGGAATGACATTTTATGGAAGTGTCATAACAAGTGCTGTTATTATTCTTATCGGATATATAATCAGAAAAAAAAGAGCAAAATAGTCTAGTACTTTTGCACAATAATATATTGTTATATTAGCTAAAATGTGTTATTATTCTATAGTAATATATTAGATATTTTTTATGAAGGTACTGGACAATGGGTAGCAATGATAGTACTGCTAAGGAGCAGAGCTTTCTATTTAATGTAAACAAAATATTTCTTGTCATCCATCTGCTGATGCTAGTTATGTTTTCATCATTAGGTGTAGACTTGATGGCAGGAGTCAATCTGATCAGCATATGCTTTTATTTCCTTGCATTCAGTCTGACAAAATCTGAAAAACTGAGCATATATGTTTATAGTGTGGCTGTTGAGATATTGCTTCATATGATACTTGCGGTGGTTTGTCTCGGAATTCAATGTAATTTCCAGCTTTTTTTGATCGATGCAATGTTTTTTCTTTTTGCCATGGATTATGTGGTCCTCAGGAAGAAAAAAAAGAATCATGTTGCCATTCTGCTTTGCTGTGTATATGCTATTGCTCTGATTATTCTTTATATGTTTGATGGCTTTTACACACCTTTATATAAGTTGGATTCTGTTGTTATTAAGAGTATTTCTATTGCTATGATTTCTTGTGTAGTTTTCTTGATAATAATATGTATGATGTGCCTTTTGCATTTTATGTCTTCCGAGGAGGGGGCAATGGAAAAGCAGGCACAGTTTGATGCGTTGACGGAGCTTCCAAATCGTTTCTATATGATGGCGAAGCTTAAGAATCTTTTTGAGGCTGAGAAGCAGGGGGAATATTTCCTTGCGATGATTGATATTGATGATTTTAAGAAAATTAACGATTCATTCGGACATAATGTAGGAGATGATGCACTTAAGATACTCGCTCGTACTATCGTAAGCAAGGCTCGAGGTGTTGAGCTTAGCTATTGCAGATGGGGAGGAGAGGAGTTTTTACTTCTTGGTAAATGTGTCGACGGAGAGGTGCCTAAGAATTTTCTAGATGAGCTTCGTGTGGAGATTAATTCAAAATCCTTCTGGACATCTAAGGGCAGCGGAAGGATGACAGTGACTATAGGTGCAGGGAAATATAAAGTGGGGCAGGATTACAAGGAATGGATTAATTTTGTTGACAAACAGCTTTATGTCGGAAAATGCACCGGTAAGAATAAGGTTGTATGCTGAGATATTTATAATGAAATTACAAATTTTAGTTGCATGAAGTCAATAACTGTGATAGAATATTGTCTGTTCGTAAGATGCCGGCATGTCGGAATGGCAGACGAGGCAGACTCAAAATCTGTTGGGCGCAAGCCCGTGTGGGTTCAAGTCCCACTGCCGGCACTATTTGCAAAACCCCGTAAATCCAAGATTTTCAGTAAAATCAAGGGTTTGCGGGGTTTTTCTTTACTTACAATCTTTCAAAAAATTAAAGAAATTAGGGTACTTTTAAGAAAAATTTGCCCAGAAATTGTACCCAAAAAGGTACCCAAAAATCTGCCATATAGGCTGTAATACCAGATAGTAAACAGGAGCATTATGATGATAAAAAAGATTTATAAAAAATATGAAATTATATTCAATGTTGTATTATTCTCAATTTTTCCGATTGCGGCTTTTTATCTTATGGAGTTCTACGAACATAATCCTTTTGAAGAAGTCAGATTTATGGCGGGATTTTTTAATATTATTTTGTTTGAGCTGATTGCCTGGATTCTTTATTTTGTTACGGGCAGGGCGAAGTGGGCACTTCGTGCAGTTTTTATCGTGGCCATGGTTTTTGGACTGATTAATCATTATGTTATGCTTTTCCGCTCGACTCCTTTTGTTCCATGGGATATTTTTTCAATTGGTACGGCGACAAGTGTTGCATCCAATTATGATTTCGCACCGACTGCAGGAGTAGTTGTTGTTACAGTTATATTTATAGCTCTTATTATGCTGATGCATTTTGTTGATTTCAGAATTAAGTGGAAATTCAGGTTCAGACTAATTCCGACAGTGCTTGGATTACTTGTGATGTGCCTGTTTGTGAATGCCCTGCAGGATGAGGATTTCCAGACGGACAATTACCTGTATCCGTTTCTCTTTACACCGGCATATATGACAAAGGTGAATGGAATGGCAGTGACCTTTGCGATGGATCTTAAGTTTGTGGCGGTTGATAAGCCTGATGGGTATAGCAGACAGAAGGCTAAGGAGCTGCTTGACAGCTATGCCGGTACAGATGATAATACTGCAATTACAGATAAAAGTGATTATCCGAATATTATAGTTGTGATGGATGAGGCATTTTCAGACCTGTCAGTGCTCGGTGGTTTTGATACAAATACAGACTATATGCCGTTTGTGCACAGTCTTGAAAAGGGCAATGAAAACACTATAACAGGATATCTGAATACGTCTGTATGCGGTGGCAATACTGCCGATACCGAGTTTGAGTTTCTGACAGGCAATACGATGGCTTTTCTTCCGGTAGGAAGTATTCCTTATCAGCAGTATATAAAGAGCACGACACCTTCCCTTGCAAGCTATTTAAAAAGCATAGGCTACGCAACGTATGCACAGCATCCGTACTATGGCAGTGGATGGAACCGGGATACGGTCTATCCTCTTTTGGGATTTGACAATCTTTCGTTTATGCAGGATTATTCTAATCAGAGGTTTGTGCGCAAATATATAAGTGATGAGACGTCATTTGATAAGATTATTGAGACCTATGAGAACAAACCGGATGGTCAGCCGGCATTTATATTCAATGTCACTATGCAAAACCATGGTGGATACACGGATACCTACTACGGCTTTGACAATACGGTGACAGCGGATAAGCTCAATAATTCTGCACTTGACCAGTATCTTTCTTTGATTAAGCTGACAGATGAGGATTTAAAGAGCCTCATTGAATATTTCTCAAATGTGGATGAGAAAACTATAGTGGTATTTTTCGGTGATCATCAGCCAAATGATACTGTGGCAAGCTCTGTTCTTGCAGCAAACGGCATGGACTATAATAATTTATCAAATGAAGAGCTTAAGCTGCGCTATCAGGTGCCGTATGTTATCTGGGCAAATTATGATATTGATGAAGCTGCAGGAAAAGACACGAGCGTTAATTATCTGGCTGCAAACGTACTTAAAGCGGCAGGTGTGCCGACAAATGACTATCAGAGCTTTCTGCTAAAGCTGCAGGAGGAGTATCCAATTATATCAGCGGTACGCACGGATAAAACTGCAGATAAGACATTAGATAAAGCATCAAATAAATCAGACAAGGCAACCGGCAGCAAAAAGAAGCAGGCCGATTCGGATATGCTAAACGATTATAAGCTTTTGCAATATTACAGACTGTTTGACTGGGAGGATAAGTGATGAATTTTGTTAAAAAGCATCCACTTTTGACAGCGTTTTTAATTCCGTTTTTCATATGTATAATCATCTGTATAGGAAATGATGTATATCCATTTGGCGATTACTGCCTTTTGCATATGGATTTGTATCACCAGTATCTGCCTTTCTTTAATGAGCTGTGGGAAAAGCTAAGAAATGGTGCGAGCCTCATGTATACATGGAATATCGGGCTTGGCAGTGATTTTGTATCGGTATTTGCCTATTATCTGGCGAGTCCGTTAAACTGGCTTGTGGTGCTTTTTCCAAAGAGCCATATTATTGAGTTTATCGAGCTGCTAATCATTTTTAAGATTTCGCTTAGCGGAGCAACATTTTTCTATTTTTTGAAGGAGCACTTTGGGCTTCTTGGAAAGGATAACAAATATCACGATAATACATTTGTGCCGGCATTTGTTTTTTCTACAGCATATGCACTTTCCGGCTTTGTAGCTGCGTATAGCTGGGATGTTATGTGGATGGATGTTGTGGCAGTTACACCGCTTGTGATAGTGGGACTTGAGAAGCTTGTGCGGGACAAAAAGCCGGTGCTTTACTATGTATCACTGGCACTTTGTATATTGTCAAACTATTATCTGAGCATCATGCTTTGCATCTTTTTGGTATTCTGGTTTGCATGGCTTTTCTTTACGCAAAATGGCGGTAAAATGGCTGCAATTGTGAGATTTGCCGTTTACTCGCTTTTGGCTGGAGGCACTGCAATGGTGCTAATCATCCCGGAGCTTATCATTTTAAGCTACAGCGGTTCATCGGGGATTGAGTTCCCAAAGCAGATAGAGTGGTATTTTAATCTCTTATCGGAGGTCGGCAGGATGTGCACGACAGCAAGCGTCTATGAGGGTGCAGAGAACTGGCCGAATCTGTATGCCGGAGCCTTTAGTGTGATGCTTTTGATACTGTTTGTGCTCAACAAAAGGATTAATTGGAAGAAAAAAATAGCTCCAGTATTGTTTGTGTTGTTTTTCATGGCAAGCTTTGCCAATAAACAGCTTGACTTTATATGGCACGGACTGCATTTTCCGGATTCGCTGCCTGGCAGACAGTCGTATCTGTATGCATTTCTTGTATTGACCATAGGCTATGCTACAGTAAGAAAGTGGCGTGGCATAAGACTGTGGCATATTGGTGTGGCAGTGGTATTTGCATCGGCGCTTATGGCAGTAAGCACGATGTTTGCCAGTGAGGATGTGACAGAGTATTATGCAGTTATCATAAGCATATTGTTTGTTGCGTTGTACGGCATTATGACAGTACTTTTAAAGCTTGCAGCAAGGAAAAACAGGGAGCTTTTGATGGTCATAACATGCGGTATTGCGATTGTGGAGCTGGCTGTCAATAGGGCTGTGACAGGACTTGGATGTACCGGCAGAAGCAGCTACAATGCCAATGTGGACGATATGCAAAAGGCACTGGAGCTGGCAAAAGAGGATGCAGCTGACAACGATGTACCATTTTACAGGGTTGAGGATACAGGCCGACTAACTAAAAATGATGACACACGATACGGCTATGCTTCCGGAACACAGTTTTCTTCCCTGATGAATATAAATGTGAGCCATTTTTATCAGGCTCTTTATATGGAGGGGGGCAAGAATTTCTACTGTTATAACGGTGCCACACCTGTCACGTCAGCCATGCTTTCGGTCAGATATATGGTTACAAAATCCATACAGCCACAGAATGAGCTGACTACACTTGTGGGAAAATGCGGAAATCACTATCTGTATCGGAATAACTACACGCTTCCGCTTGGTTTTATGATGGATGAGGGAGTGATTGATGCGTGGAAGCCATCCTCGTCATCGAAAATCTATTCGATTAATTCCCTTGGCAGGCTCCTTGGTGCAGCAGATGATATGCTGACCCTGACAGAGTGCACTCAGGACGAAAATCCGGGAACTACGACTCTCACCTTTGACCATGACGGATATTATTATGCGGCATACGATTCGTGCAGCACTGACAGTCTGACCTTCAGCCACGGAGAGTATGGGACCACATACTCGAAGACCACTCACAGGTATCTGTTTGACCTGGGATACGTGAAGGCAGGGGAGACAGTATCCGTCACAAACACTGATGCCGATGCTGTACGATTTAATGTATACGAGCTTTCCATTGCTGCAGTTGAGAGTGCTTACAATACACTCAATGAGCAGACACTCTCGGTGGATGATTTTTTAGATACACACATAAGCGGACACATTGATGTGAAGGAGGCAGGCAGACTTGTGCTTTCTATCCCGAGTGAAAAGGGATGGACTATGAAGGTGGATGGGAAGGATGCAGAGTATGAGGATTTTTCAGATACCTTTGTGAGCATTCATTTGGATGAGGGAGAGCATGAGATAGAGCTTTATTATGAGACACCGGGGCTTAAGGCAGGTGCAGCTATAAGCGCAGGCTGTATGTGTATTTTTCTGCTGCTTTTGTTGGCGCGTCAAATAGTTAAGAGACGCAGCCGTTTAAAGTTTAAAGCGAACAGTGACAGATAGTGAATGCACTGACAGACAACGCATACTGTTCATTTATGCGAAACACAGAATGTTCAAATTGTAATAGTATAATTCAATAATAAAAATAAAACAGGAGATTAACAAAATGAACAAACAAAACAAAAAAATCGCACAGGAAAAAAGAAGAATAGAGAGAGAAAAAGCAGAAAAGAAAGCAAAGGTTGTGAATCTGCTGAAATTCTGGGTGCCGGTAGTGGCAGTCGTTGTGGTAGTCATAGTGCTAATCTGGGCAGTTGCGACATCGGGCGGTTCATCGTCAAAGGGCACTGCCGGTACGCAAGCTGCATCACAGACTACAGAATCTCAGGCATCCGAGACACAAAGCAGTGATTCACAGACAAAGGCAGCAACACTTAATACAGAGGCTGACACGGTTGCGGAAAACGGAGATAAGGTAAATATTGACTACACCGGATATATGGACGGTGAAAAATTCGAGGGTGGAAGCACTGATGGACAGGGCACAGACCTGGTGCTCGGCTCAGGCAGCTATATAGATGGCTTTGAGGATGGAGTGGTAGGTCACAAGGTTGGAGAAACCTTTGATTTAAACCTGAAGTTCCCGGATGATTATAAGGTAAATACAGAACTAGCCGGAAAGGATGTTACGTTTGAGGTGACTCTTAACGGTGTATACAAATAAAGAGGATAACACACATATATGGAAAAATCGTTTGAAGAGGTACTGGTACAGTTTTATGTTGATCAGTACAGGGAGAATGCGAAGAGAAGTACAGGTAAGCCTGTAAAGCTGGCACACTATATTCACAGGCTCAATAGTAAAGCAAAATCAATTAAATATGCGCGATTTTCAAAAAACGAGACAATAGCACTCGACAAGCTGCATCAGGAAATAAAAAGGCTTGCATTGATCACCTACTATTCCAACAATAAGAATGCAAGGCAGATTTTAAATAGAGAAATCCTTCCGCAGCTCGTCAGGGTGGATATGGAGCAGTTTGATGAGAAGGAGGCAGAGTATCTCACAGAGGATTTTCTAAAGCTTTTGCGCAAGGAGTATACAGGTGCGATATGTACAAGGAGCATGAAGGCGCTTTACAATGAGTACCGCAGCAAGGAGCTTAGAAGAGAGATTGTCACGCTGGTTCCGGCACGGCCGGAGCTTGAGTTTCCAAAGGCACAGAGCATGAAAAGGCGCTTCATACTTCATGTAGGCCCGACTAACAGCGGTAAGACATATCAGGCGCTTGAGAGGCTTAAGCTGGCGCAAAACGGAGTTTATCTGGGACCTCTTAGACTTCTGGCACTTGAGGTATATGAGAAGATGAATGATGCAGGCATACCATGCACCATGCTTACAGGCCAGGAGTGTCTTGAGGTAGCTGACAGCAGAATTACAGCATCGACAGTGGAGATGCTTGACTGTGATAAGGAATATGATATCGCAGTGATTGATGAGGCACAGATGGTTGCAGATGATGACAGGGGACATTCGTGGACCAGGGCAATTCTTGGTACACTTGCTGGAGAGATTCATATATGTATGAGTCCGGTGGCAAAGGATGTTGTCGTCCATCTGATTAATCTGTGCCATGACGAGTATGAGATAAGGGAGTATGAGAGAAAGACAGCTCTAAAGCTGGAGGATAAGCCTTTTTCATTTCCACAGGATGTGAGAGAGGGCGATGCCTTTATCGTATTTTCAAAGAAGTCGGTACTCAATATAGCAGGGCGTCTGGAGGAAAACGGCATAAAGCCAAGTGTCATATACGGAAGTCTGCCACCGGAAATAAGGCGCAGGCAGATGACGCTTTTTAATGAGAAAAAGACACAGGTTGTCGTGTCAACAGATGCGATAGGAATGGGACTCAATCTGCCGGTCAGAAGAATTGTATTTCTGGAGGTGGAAAAGTTTGATGGAGTATCAAGACGTCCGCTTGTCATCTCTGAGATAAAACAGATAGCGGGCCGTGCAGGCAGATTTGGTCTGTATGATACAGGCTATGTGACAGCTTTGGGACAAAAGAATCTGAATTATCTGAAGAATACGCTAAATATACCGGAGCAGGATATTGATATAGTAAGTCTTGGCTTCCCACAGGTGCTCCTTACAATGGATGCGCCGCTTGATGCGATAATTAAGCTCTGGCATGAGGCAAAGCCATCAGCACCGTTTAGGAAAATCAATGTCGATGAGATATTGTTTTTGTATGGATATGCGTATAAGGAGCGATATTTTATCGCAGATTTTGATGATAAATATCTGCTTTATAAGATGATTACATGTCCTATAGATATAAAGGACAGGGAGCTTGTCAGACAATGGCTGCGCTACTGCATGTCGTATACATCTGATATCTCTCTCGACAAGCCTGATAAGCATTCAAAGTATCAGGGGCTCATGAAATACGAATCCTATTACAAAAAGCTTGATTTGTACTATCAGTTTTCAGTCCGCATGGGCAAAATTGTGGAGGAGGACTGGCTTGAAAACGAGCGCGACAAAACACAGGCAAAGATTATGCAGCTTCTATCAAAGAGCAAGGATGAGTATATTATCAGATGCCGGTATTGCGGCAGAATACTTCCGATTGGAAATTCGCGCAATATATGCAGAGACTGCTACAGCATGATACGCAGGTAGCAGCCGGTTTATATTTTACGGTCAAGTCGTTGAATTTAGCTGTCCAATGTGGCATAATAGAAATAAGACCAAAATATGAATGGAGGAAGTTTTTATGGCAAACAATGAGTTACAGATTGCCGGCTCACAAGGGGAGCTTAGAATCCGTCCTTACGAGCACCACGCAAAGTATTATGAAACAGATCAGATGGGTATAATCCACCATTCAAACTATGTCAAGTGGATGGAAGAAGCAAGACTTGATTTGATGGATCAGATAGGACTCAACTACAGGCAGATGGAGGATATGGAAATCATAAGTCCGGTGCTGTCGATATCGGTAGAGTATCACAGTATGGTACATTTCGATGACACGGTCGTCATCTACACAAAGCTGCTTAAGTATAACGGAATCAAGATGGAGCTTGAGTATGTCATGAAGGACAAAGAGACAGGCGAGCTTCGCACCACTGCAAAAAGCAGCCATTGCTTTTTGAACAAATCCGGTAAACCAATCTCATTAAAGAGAATGTATCCGGAATTAGATACAAAATTTTTTGAATTTAAAGAGGCATAAT
>ERZ1034925.844-NODE-844-length-12082-cov-75.783737_pt1 | contig 12082 bp, 11 predicted proteins | sample MGYA00520687_ERZ1034925 | MGnify/ENA primary metagenome ERZ1034925 (study PRJEB33766, sample SAMN09781758) | gut metagenome | biome: gut microbiome | host: Homo sapiens | place: Madagascar | study: EMG produced TPA metagenomics assembly of the PRJNA485056 data... | reverse complement strand
GTTGCAAAGATAAACAGAATCTGGCATATACACAAAAAGATGGTAATCGGATTTTGTTCCAATTACCATCTTAATTATTTGTTAGAAAGTATTATCATTAGTTATACCGATAACAACACTTTTATTTTCTACTTATTTTCTTTTTTAAACAAAAATAGGTTCAATATCTTTGTTTAACAAAGTAGCTTCAGAAGTAGCAAGTCTAAAAGCTCTAGAAGTTTGATAAAACTCAGCACTCATCTTAAACAGATGTCTAGTAGCTTGAACAGTTCTGTTTAAAATACAAGCAATACTAGTAATAGTAAAACCTGCATGAACCATTTGTTCAACTACTAAGGCTCTAGCCATAACTACATTCTCTTCTCTAGACTTGCCGACAAGGTCTTCTCTAGTAATAGAGCGAGTACCATCAGCTCTTGTAATAGCACAACATGAAATAACGTTGTCTATTATTGACCAAATTAATTGTTCTTTCTTATTCATAGCTTTTCAATTACAATTTTAGCAATATTTTTAGCAAACTCTCTATAAGCTTGCATGTTATTTACTTCATCTTCTTCATTATTAAGAATTATAGCTATTTGGTCATCGTTAGAATAACGAGCCTTAATTATAGCTTTCTTAATATTTTCATAAGATTTGTCTTTAGGTGTAACACATAAGATTAGTCTATCTACTTGAATACAATCATTAACTGTAACTTTAGATAAATCTAACTTACGTTCTACACAATTCTCACTTGGTTCATAGAACCAATCGGCTACAACATTATTATCATTTAGATAATAACCTGGAGTAGCATAATGTTTGTTTTTGTACTTGTACATAATTATAAATCGTATTTAATTGGTAAATCTGTATAACATGTAGCACCTATTGGAATGCTATAAATAACTTCTACAGTATCTGGTAAACTCAACTTAGCAACACTCTCTACATCTACTACATCTTGTACTGGCAAATATACTTTAGTACAATTATTTTTAAATGTAGAACTATAAGCTACACTATTTTTAAAAGTTAATTTATTTTCTGTTGTAGCAGTAGAACAATATAAATATAATTCTTTAAACGGAACGTTTGTATATAAATATTTACCTAATACTAACGTTACTTCATTTTTATTACTAGTACGATTATTATATTGAAACGTTACGTCATAGCTAATATCCATTTTTAGTTTATCTATTATAGTATCATTAGTACCAATAGAAAGCTTATCAAAATTATTAGCTACAATTATAGACTTCTTACCCATTATTGTAAACTCATTCCTATTAGGAATAGTATTGTCATTTTTTAATTTATAATAATTCGGTAAATAATAAGATTCACTAGCTTTATATTCTGTACCAATACGTATATTTTCATTTATATATGCAAATTCTTTATTTATAGTTGCTGATGCTATATTATTACTATTGTTACTTTCTAAATAAAGGGTATCAGTATTATATAGTTTAATTATTGAATCATAACTGTCTTTATCTAATTTTAATCTTGTATTATAATACCAATAAATATTTACAGCTTTTAAATTTTTATCTGTTTTTACTTTATTTACAAACTCAATTAATTTTTCATAAAAAGCATAATATATTCTCGTATCATCTTTTATTTTATTATCAATATCATCTGTATATTTTATACGAACATACATATTTTGCATATTATCTTCAGTTATTAATTGTGCATGAAAATTATCATCTTGAACTATTTCCCAATCATTATAAGTTGTATTAGGTAAATAATTACATATAGGAAATCCATTTTTTTTACTTACAATAACTGTATATACACTCGGATATTTAATAAAATTTCCAGTATCAGCATCAAATTCTTTAGTTGTAATATTATATTTATCCTTCGGCATTGATATAGAATGATTTATATAAAAATAATTTGTTGTTATCTTAAAAAATGCATCATCTTTACCATAGGTTATATGTCTACGAATATCAAATGTATCAATATTTATAGTAACATGTCCATAAAGATAAACATCATCACAATGTAAAATTAAATTATTGTTATATTATTATTAAAACGTAACTCAAATAAATCTATATCAGTAATACTTATATAAGTAAAGAAATTGGTATCTCTTTGAGTATCTATATTTAAGGTACGATTTCGTAAGTCATTATTTGTAAGAATAGCACATTCTGCTTTAGTTATATAATCTTTATTAGCTATAAGTCCTTTATTAAATAAATTAATAAGAAAAATATTGTTATTTTTAGATGTAAGAACTATATTTTCATTAACTAATTCTACAGCAAATGTAATATTACTAGATGATATAAGATTTCTTTTAAATTGAACAGTAATTACGCCATTAACAATCTCTAAAGGAGCAGTATAATTGTAAATTATATAATGTTCATCCAAATTTGTTTCACCAATAGAACCTATTGCTGACATTGTATCATTTATAGTAATGTCAGTAATTTTTGCTCTATCATAAGTTCCATTAGGAGTTACTATATATTTTTTAGACGTAGATGAAATATCTACTTCGCTTATACTAAAACTTATAGCATATACTAATCTTTGTACTTGTATAGTAATGTCTTTTCTATTAACTTCAGACCCATCATTAGAAGTAAAGATAAAAGTTAAGTTTATAGTTCTACTGTTTCCTGATTCATTACAAGTCAATGTATTTGTTTCATCATTATAACTATCTGCTGAAGTCAATCCTGATTTAACTACTCTTAAAGTTCCTTCCTTTGTTGAAAAGACAACAGGGGTATATACATAACTACCATCTTCTTTTACAGTTGTAGGACCACTTACAAATATAGAAGCAGGAGCTACAATCCAAAGTTCATTACTTGATGAAAAACAATTAGAACCATATATTTCTACAATCTTATTAACTTGCTCTTCAGTAACTGAATCTAAAGTAATCTTTCCTTTGAGACTTAATGTACCTCCAGCAGTTTTAATTTCTCCTAATTTAATAATTTCAGCAGCAGTACATTTCCAATTAATATTATCAAGTACAATATTATTCTTATTATTGAATGTAGCATGATATGTCAACCAATTGTTTACTATATCTTTTGAAGTTGTAAGATTAGGACAATCAGTAATATTAATACTTGCTATATTTTCATAATTTAAATGTTTCAAACCTGAAAGAGTAAGATTAGGAAGATTATGGAAATTAAGAGCATTAAACTTTTGGCTAAATTCTATAGTTCTAATTTGAGAACCTTCATCAAATTCTACATTACTAATATTAGTTCCATTAATCTTAAGAGTTTCTATATTATACAAACCAGTCAAATCTAAAGACGTAAAACCTCTATAATTAGTAAGGTCTAACGTTTTAAGATTAACTAGTTTCTTAATACCAGAAATTTCACTTACTACTTCATTATTATTAGAAGTGCTACCACAAATCAATTTTGTAAACTTAGTACAGTTTGTAGCAGAAGTAATACTTAATTGATTAATTCTATTGGCACAAGCAGATACATCTATAGCGTCTAATTCAGTAACACCGTAGATACGTACAGGGTCACCAAGATTAAGAACTCTAGGTGTATTAAATGTATGAGATTCTCCATTGAGAAGTTTAATACCTGATTCTGTTACAATTTCATTTATACCATATCCATAGTAAAGTTTATTTGCAGCAGTAATAGTAAAACTTTGATTAGCAGGAGTATCATTAATGAACTTAATTTCAAATACACTTGATTTAAAAGCTCCTGATACAAACTTACTATCATACAGATTAAATCTTCTTTGTAACCAGAACTTACGATGTGTACTTCTAGAACCTTGAAGCATAAACAAATTATTTACTCCATTTCTAGTATAAGGATTCAAATACTTATAAGTAGCGTCATAATTATATACTCTTTGAGACCAAGCTCCAGCTTGTTTATTATCAAACATATCAATTACATCTGCATACTTCAAACCTGCAATATAAAGAGCAATATCTACCTTTTGAACTATAGCCATAAATTCATCGTCTTGCTCTAACATATTCCAAAGTACACACTCGTGACCTGCATAAATATAAGCTCCATCAACACCTTTAGTATTTCTATCTACATCCCAAGGTGCTTCAAGATTACCTGTATTTACAAGACCATTAACTGTATCATTATCATAATTAATATAGAAATAATGTTGTCCATCTTCTGTTGTAAGCATAGCATTCTTTACTGGTTGGTCAACAGCACCAAAACGCATAAGATAAACATAATAAGCTGCTACCTTATAAACATCAAGATGTTCCCACTTATCTCTCTTGAATACAGTAAGTTTACCATTACTTCTAGTAACCCAAGTACAGAAATTTCTAAGATTAGCAACTTCTGTATTACCATCAGGATAACGACCTTCAAAAGCATTATCCCAAGCTTTATCAAAGTTATTAACTGTTTTAAATAATGCAATAGGGTCACCATTATTTAATACTTCCCAACATTCTACTTTGCTATTATCAAATCCTGGAATATCTCTAAAACCATATACTGATTCCGTAGACTTATCATTATTGAAATTATACTTTCCAATAAACACAAGTTCAGAATCATCATTTAATTTATAGAACAAGTTAATTGGGAAACCATCAACTGTTGTACGAACATCGTAATTATAATTATTAGTTAATGCTGCAACTTGTGCCTTAGTTCTAAGTTTATGTTCACCATCAATTACAGCATTATACATTACTTTATTCCAAAGTCTAGCAATACCAGTATTATGAGTTCCAGAAGATTCTGCATAATCAGCTTTCAAACACCAAACATCTACAGGTTGAGCATTATCTTTAAAAGCATATAATTTATCTTCTACTTTATTTCCTTGATAATCATATACTTCAGTGTCATCTACTTGATGTGTATAAAGTCTAAAGTTCTTCTTTGGATAAGACATAGAAGAAGTTCCTTGAGGTCTCATTGCAGCACCTTTCATTATGAAAGATTTTGTAGGGTCTTGCATGTTAATGTAATTAACATCTACAATAATCTGTTCTTTCTTATTACTAGTATTCTCAAGAACTGGAATATTACCAGTAACAATCATAACAGGACATTGAGCTGCAAGTTTTTCAGTATCAAAAGTTGTACCATCAGAACTAAGAATATTATTTTTATTATATAACTTAGTCATATCAGAAGTACTATCTTGATACAAAATATAATTATTAAGAACTTGGTCAGAATTTAAAGGAACGTTATATATTCTAATCTGCTTAATATCTAACTTAGCTTCATCTGTAGCAGTAAATGATAATTGTTCATTACTTCTAATATAATCAGAAGCTACTACATTTATAGCTGCGGTTAAAATACCATTAGCATAAATAAATAACAACCCTTTATTTGTAGAACCTTCACGTCTATTAATAACAACGTCAAACTTTACAAACTCTTCACTATTATAAGAAACCTTTATAGTTTTACCAGCTTCTGTTGTAACGATAATATTAGAAGCAGTAATTTTAATTCCAGCTCCATCTGTAGTCAAATTACAAAGAACTACATCATCATCAAAAACAGAAGTACTCTTAATACAAAACTCAAAAGTCTTACCAGTCTTCATTGCATCCTCTTTAAGAGGAGTAATATTGAAATCTATCTTATTTCCTGCATTAAGTTTAAGTACATTATTTACCCAACCGGATGTAGCATTCCAATTAAAACCAGTGAGAGTTCCAGTATAATTACCGTATTTATATACGTTTCTATCACTAGATGTATTACTTTTACCTTTAGCGTCAAAGTTGAAATCAAGTCCATTTGTAATTTCAGTGATACTAATATTAGAATCTTTTATTTCCAAAGGAATAATTCTAGTAACATCATCTGTAACAAAACTAACATTCTTAATTTTGTTATTATATACAAGGAAACTTGTTTCATTCTTTTTATTATTAGCACTATCTATAGTACTATAAACTTGGTCATCAAGTTTAATTGTAACATTCAACTTAGCCAAGTTCTTAGGACTATATGTACCAAACGTTACATTGTAAGGAACAAACTGTTCTATATTGTAGAACTTCAAAGGATTATCATTATCTACAATATGCTTATCTCTTGGAATAATACAAGTTAATGCTATAAGTGATTTTGTACTAGTTCCATCATAAACAATAGCTTCAACGTAATGAGTATCAGAATAAATCTTTTCTCCGTTAGTTACAGTATATACTCGATATTGAATAGTATGAACACCTTGAGACATACCAGTACAATCTATATATTTTGTACGAGTAGAAGAAGCCTCAGTGATTTCATCTTCATCCTTGATAAAATCTTGTTTAACACCATCAATATACCACTCTAGATATTTAATACCATAACCACTTACAGTATATGGAACTTCAATAACAGTATTTTCTGTTGCAAGATTAGCTACTTGACTAGGATTATAATCACTAACTATAGACAAGTTAATAACTTGATAACTTACAGTCATAGTAGTTGAAGCTAAACTTTCATTACCAGTTATAGCAATATTTATTGTTGTTGTTCCTTCAGTAAGCCAATCATCAATATTTTTATTGACTGTTGTACCAGCTGTATATTTCTCTGTATATACTTTCTTATCCAAACCTTTAGAAACTGTATATACACAAGTTACACCTTCACCTGTACTATTTCCAGACTTATTAACTATATCAAAATTAAACTTAATAGTATTATTCTTATCTGTAATAAAAATAATATTACTAATATTAGTAAGCAAATTAATTTTTGCAGTATAATTAAATGGAGCATCAAATCTACCAATAATTAAATCTGTCTTTGTATTATCTTCAAGATATTCATTACAAGTATCTTTAGAAGCAAAACAAAGATAAATTGAATTTTTAGCATCATAATACAATTTACCTACTTTAGAATTAAGTTGTGCCTTAATAAACTTCTGCACAGCTTCACCACTAAATCCTCTTTTAAGAGAATCATTAACGTCTTGACCCCAATCTTCATTAATACTTTGGATGTCATTAGGAGAATACTTTGTCTTAGCCATATTATTATATTTTAATTATTTATTACGATAAACATCTTGATTTTTCCAAGGATATTTATTTATCCAAACTCCAGCACCAAAACAAGAGCTAACTGCACTCCAAACTAATTTGATGCCTTTATATATAGCAGATACTTTTTTGTTATTATAATACCTACTATCTAATTCTTTACCGTTTTTGATTATCATTCTTCTTCAAGTATATTATATTCTACATCTTCTTTAACTTCACCAATACGAACCAACTCATCATATTGGTCTTGAGTTAAATACTTTTTAGAATTAGATAATTCGTCAAGAGCTTGTTTTACATTTACTGATTTCAATGAACTATCGTTATTATTATATGTTACAGCTTCAGCAGTTGAAGCACCACCAGTAGCAGCAATTCCATCTAACGTTTCACGAATTTGTTCATTAGTATTTTCAATGTTTGTTGCTCTACGACCTAATTCATTAATTTGATTCTGTTGGTCTTTGAATTGATATTCATGTTCTTTAAGTATATCTTGAATATCAGCTAAAGTATCTTCAACTTGTGGTGTTGATGGAATACCAGTATCTTCTCCATCTACAAACCAATTGCCGTTGTCACCTATTGTAATATTACCGCTTAAAGAAATAGATATATACTCAGCATATTTAGTTTTTGTATTGGTCCAAGTACCTTTAGTTCTACATTGATAAAGATAAGCTCTATCATATTCAGCTCCAACAAAAGCATACTGACCTTCATTAGGTGTAGGAACATTTTTAATAAGAGCAGCTTCTTCAGCATACCAACCACAAAATACATTAAAGTTATAATATATATTTCTCCATTTATGAATATCTTCCCAATCAGTTATATCAGCAGAATTAAATTGCCAAAGTTCAAATTGATAATTATTATCTTTACGGTCTTTATTGATATTATAAAAACTCAAGACAGCTCCAGGTTTACGACCAATCTCTGCTATTGAACTTATAGCTTCTTGTAGATTATCATAAGCAATTAAATTACCGCTTTCATTAACTCTACATAAATTAATAAAATTATTATCAGCATAACCACTAACATTTAATGGTTGCCAATATTCTCGATTATCAATATCTACACCAACAGGAATATCTTGTTTAGCTATATAAGCTTGATTGTTTCGTTTATCATAAACAATATCAAGTCTTTCATTAGTTATATTACTATCCCAAGCACCTTTTGGAGTAACACTAACTTTACCAAGTTCTTTACTAAATTGTTTCATAATATGATATTTAAAAAATACATTTTAGATGACTTTTACACCCCTCAAACATATTTCGTGAACAATTAATCGACTGACGTATGCAAACCGCTCAGACGTGAAATAAATCGGGTCTATGCGAGTTTTCGATGTGTCGAGAGGTTATGCCATCATTGATTAAACTTTGTTGTCGGATTCAACATTTAAATTACCATCACTATCAATAGTAAATACTTCACCGCTATCTTTATCATTTAAATATTGCTGATAAAGCTTACCAGTTTCAATATCTACAGTAAATTTAAAATTGTTTCCACTACAACTACAAAGAGCTCTAAGTTTACCATCAGGAGTAATCGGATAGTAATTAGTTCCATTATAAATTGGTTTACCTAAATTCTTATAATAGTCTTCAAGTTGCTGCTTTACATAATTATAATAAAAATTAGCTTTAGTATAATCAGATTGTTGATAAGCAGCACAAGCACTTTGAAATAATCCCCAACAGTTGAACAATTTCTTACCATCACCTTTACAAGCAAAACTACAATCATCAATAATGCCTTTACCTGCATCAGCAACATAATTAATAAGTTGGTGATACGTACAAGTCCATTCTGAAGGAATAGTAAGATAAAGTACTTCTGGATGAATTTCTTCAATACTATTATTTTTTAGTTGTTCAGTATTAGGATTTGCGTTATCCACAAATTCCTTTACGGGGCGATTTACCTTGATTTCTTCCATATGGCTTACTGTTTAAACGTTATTTACTTGAGACCTAACTGTCTCCAATTTATCATCAGTAAGACAATCATAATTATCAACACAGTCTTGAAGAATGTGATTATAAATTGATTTACAAGTCTTACTATCATTTACAACATAACCTTGAGAAGAAAGAACTATCTCGGTTTTAACACCAATAAATTCTTTTCTCTCAAGGTCCTGTTTGAGAATATTTGCGACATCACTGTTATTCATAAGAACATCTTATTAAATAGTTCAATGATTAAAAACCTTATTGTTTACATAAACAGAATGTTCATTAGCAATAATAGTAAGTTTATTAAGAATTTGTCCAATTCGGACATCCTTATCTTGACCATCATATATTACTTCTAAACATTCTTTAGTTGTATCGTCAATCCATTCATCTTTAATTTTTGTAGCAATATTAATTCCATCAACTTCATAAGCAGAAAAAACATTATAAAGTTTATAATATTCAGTACTAATAGTTTTAAAAAGATTCTCTCTAATTAAATCTCTATTTTCTTCAATATTATTATGAATAATAATCTCATTACAAGTCTTACTAATATTAGCTCTAAAACTATCAAAAGCTAAACTTATAACTTGACGAACTTTAGTTAGTTCTTTACTTTCTGCATCTTGAATCTGTTTATCTAAAACAGTATTAAGCTTAACTACATTTTCACTAACTTCTTTAATAGCAGAAGCCATTTGAATTAATGGTTTATTTCTGTCTTTAGCTTTAAATAGGTCAACTAGTCTAATAATAAGAGTATAAAGAATATAAACTCCACTACTTATTAAAACTGTTATATAAGACGAATCCTTAATCGCATCAGATACTATTTGATTAACTTGATTAAAATCATCCATATCAAAACAATTAATGGGAATGTTGCTCTAGACCCCCCGTAAAAGGAATGTAGAGCTTCATTCCCATCTAAACTATTACCTATTGAATTTTATACATCACCAGCTTGAGCTTTAAGACCAAAAGCAGTTTCAACTGCTGTAATAAAAGCTTCATTAGCAGTAGGAACTGCAATAGTTACTTCTTGCCAAACTGCTTCATCACGAGTACGAGCATACTTACGAGGATTCTTAAATCTAAGATGATACAACGTATAATCGTCTGCATCTACATCCATAGGATAACCTGGATAAATACTTGCACCATCAGCAAGAGTATTGTTAAATCCTCTATTCTGAGCTGCTTCAGAAGCAAGATTCTGAACATAAACTTTATCACAAGTTGGAGCAGAACCCTTAGTTGTAGTAGTAACTGTAGTACCATACAAATCATCAGCTGCCATCAACTCCCAAGGTTGATAATCCTTAGCAGTAGCAGTAATAGTAGCTGTCTCAATAGTAACACCTACATTCTGATTTTCTACCTTAGCAGCCAACTCCTTCTGCAAACGAGTAGCAACTGTAGCAGCAGTATCACCACTCTTACAACGAGTAGTAGCTGTCCACTCACGACGCTCATGTTTTGTAGTATCAAGCTTAACAAGCTCAATAGTAAAATCTTTACCGGTTACAGGAGTAGGAATTGTAATACTAGCACTAAACTTAGTACCAGCAGTCTTAGTAACCTTAGTTACAATAAGACTATCAATATTAACTTCAAGTACTACAGCCTGACTATTTGGACGACCATAAGCAATTCCAAAATCTTTAGTCAGTTTAGCATCTGCAACGAACTTGCTCAAATCATCAAGTTCAAAGATACCAAGAGAACCAGCAGGAACTTTAGTAAGGTCAAATGCTGCACTTGATTTAGGAGCAATAACTGCGCCACTCTTTACAACAAATAATTGTCTCATATTGTTATTCTATTAAATTATTATTATTGTCTCTGATTACCATCTTCACGATAATTGTTTGCTACTTGTTCTCTTTGTTGATTTTGTTGAGCTTGTTGAGCAGCAGCTAAACTTCCACTTTTAGCAAGTTGATAAAGTTCAACTGCGTGCTTAACAATATCTACGTGCATGTACTCTGGTAAATCACAATTTACATTAGTACCATCAACATCTTCAGCAAATCTAACAACAGCAGGTTTTGCAATATAACTAAGCCTAAGTTCGTTAATATTTACGCCTTTAAAAGCGAAAGGTTGACCATCCTCAGGTTTAGCATCAGCCCTATCAATATATAATTCAATAAGACTATCGTGAATTGAAGCCACAGGACTTCTCATTGTTGGAGCTAAAACAAAATCATTAACTACATCAGCAACAAATTGGTCATCAACTATACGAACTGGAAATATGTTAGTAACAAAATCTGTTTTCTTATAATTAATTGATAAATCAACTACATATAGAAAACTAATTGCAGTAGATGAATTATTATCATCAGTATAACTTCCAGTAGTTTTAAAATTACTCAAAGGTAACTGAAAACTAATAATATAACTAGTTTTTTCATTACCTTTGATTGTTACATCAGCAATACTGCCTTTCCATACTTTATATAAAGACTTCAAGGCATTTACTTGATTAAGTTTTGAAGCATCGCTAATTACTCTATCATTAGTAATACCAATGTTTTGAGTAATCACTTGATTAATGGTATCAGAAATACTATTATTGATAAGTAAATCAATTTGTTCAGGAAGAATGCCTCTAACATTCTGCATACCCATTTGTTGAGCATATTGCCTAAACATTTTGTGCATTTCTGGAATATCCATATCTATTTATATTAAATAAGTTTCAACTTATTTTCTAACTTAGTCTTTAGACCAGCATTATTTGGATTCTTGAAATAACTAATAGCTTCATTAATATTTGCTCCAATAAACTCTCCATCAGGTGTACTAATCTGTTGATTGAAATCAGAACGAACAAGTTCACCTCTTGTAATAAGAGTTTCAATAAATGCTTTATCAAGAAGATTCTTATCGTTTACAAATTCATTGAACTTACGAGGATTAGCAGTAGCGAAATCCATCAATTCTTTAGATTGAATAAGACCAGTCTTAGAAAGACCATCAGAAAGACTAATACCACTGTAAATACAATATTCAACGTAAACGGCGTTTGTCTTAACAGGAGAAGCTTGAAGTTCAACAAGATGTCTAAGAG
>ERZ1034925.841-NODE-841-length-12102-cov-5.140865_pt1 | contig 12102 bp, 8 predicted proteins | sample MGYA00520687_ERZ1034925 | MGnify/ENA primary metagenome ERZ1034925 (study PRJEB33766, sample SAMN09781758) | gut metagenome | biome: gut microbiome | host: Homo sapiens | place: Madagascar | study: EMG produced TPA metagenomics assembly of the PRJNA485056 data set... | reverse complement strand
CGCGGCTCATGCGGTGCTGGCGCATCCGCTTGTTTTCCTCGCTCATGCTGATTTCCAGCCCATCGCCGATGGCTTTCACGATGGTTCTGGGGGTTATGCCGTGTTCTTTATTGTAGGCATCCTGAATTGCACGGCGGCGCTCGGTCTCCATAATGGCGCGCTCCATGCTGGGGGTGACCTCATCGGCGTACATCAGCACCACGCCGTTGGCATTGCGGGCGGCGCGGCCGATGGTCTGAATCAGGCTGGTCTCACTGCGCAGGAAGCCCTCCTTGTCGGCGTCCAGAATGGCGATGAGCGATACCTCCGGCAGGTCCAGACCTTCGCGCAGAAGGTTAATGCCCACAATCACATCAATGGCACCCACGCGCAAATCCTTGATAATCTCCATGCGCTCAAAGGTGTCCACCTCGTGGTGCATATACTTGGTTTTGACGCCGTGTTCTTCCAGATAGTCGGTCAGATCCTCGGCCATTTTGACGGTCAGGGTGGTGACCAGCGCACGCTCGCCGCGGTCAATGCGGGTGCGTATCTCACCCAGTAAATCCTCAATCTGGCCCTCCACCGGGCGCACCATAATAAGCGGGTCCAGAAGGCCGGTGGGGCGGATAACCTGCTCCGCTACACGGCTGGAGTGCTGGCGCTCATATTCACCCGGGGTGGCAGAAACGAATATTTTCTGGTGTATTTTGGCTTCAAATTCCTCAAACTTCAGCGGGCGGTTGTCAAAGGCTGAGGGCAGGCGAAAGCCGTACTCCACCAGCGTCTTTTTGCGGCTGTAGTCACCGCCGAACATTCCCCGCACCTGCGGCAGCATAACGTGGCTCTCGTCCACCATCAAAAGGAAATCGTCCGGGAAGTAGTCCAGCAGCGTTGTGGGCGTTGACCCCGGTGCACGGCCGGAAAGTACGGCAGAGTAGTTCTCTATGCCCTTGCACATTCCTACCTCCTGCAGCATTTCCATATCATAATTCGTGCGCTGTTGGATGCGCTGTGCTTCAAGGAGCTTGCCTTCCGCCGTAAACTTCTTGACCTGTTCCTCCATTTCCAGCTGGATTTTTTTCAGGCCCTCCTGCATTTTCTCGGGCCCGACAATGTAGTGGCTGGCCGGGAAGATGGCCACATGGCGCACCACATTCTTGTGCTCGCCCGTCAGCGGGTCAAACTCAATGATGCGGTCAATCTCATCCCCGAAAAACTCCACGCGGATGGCAAATTCATCGTTATAGGCAAGATGAATATCCACCGTGTCCCCTTTTACGCGGAATTTGTTGCGGATAAAGTTCATATCGTTGCGCTCATATTGCAGCTTGACAAGGCGGCTGCACAGCTCGTCACGCTCCATCTGCATACCGGGGCGCAGGCTGATGACCATACTGCGGTAGTCGATAGGGTCGCCCAAGGAGTAAATGCAGGACACCGATGCCACAATAATCACGTTGCGCTGTTCCGACAGCGCCGCCGTGGCCGAATGGCGCAGGCGGTCAATTTCATCGTTGATAGCGCTGTCCTTCTCGATATAGGTATCCGTAGACGGAATGTAGGCTTCCGGCTGGTAGTAGTCATAGTAGGAGACAAAATATTCGACGGCATCCTCCGGGAAAAAGCCGCGCATCTCGGTGCAAATCTGGCTGGCCAGCGTCTTGTTCGGCTCCAGAATCAGCGTGGGGCGGTTGCAGCGGGCAATAATATTCGCCATTGTGAAGGTCTTGCCGGAGCCGGTGACGCCCAACAGCGTCTGTGCCTCGTTCCCTTCGTTGATGCCCCGCACAAGGGCTTCTATCGCCTGCGGCTGGTCGCCGGTGGGCTGGAAGGGTGCCTTTAAGTGAAAAACCTCGTCCATTGTCTCTCCTTTCAGAGTACAACGATTAGTTGTATAACGATTATAGCACGGCCTCTTTTATAAGTAAAGCCTTTTGCCGATATTTTGTGCGCAAAAAGCAGAAAAATGCGCCCTGCCAAGTGAACGGCAGAGCGCAGAGCGTTGATTTCAGCGGCTGGCGGCCTGCAATATGCCGCCGCCCGGGCGGTATTCCGGCAGGCTGCCGCGGTTCAGCATCGAGCAGGCATCCTCCCCGGCGATGATGATGTGGTCAATGACGGTAAAACCAAGCTGACCGGTCAGCTCCATAATGCGATAGGTTGTCAGGCGGTCGGCCTCCGAGGGGACGGCCATACCGGTGGGATGGTTGTGCGCCAGAATCCCGCAGGTGGAATTGGTGCGGGCCACAGCGCGCAGCAGCTTGCGGGTGTCCACTGTCACGCGGTTGGGTACACCCTCGGCAATGCGCAAATCCTGCATCGGGCGGCAGGCATCGTCCAGCAGAATCAGATAGAGCTGCTCATTCTGCAGGCCGCGGAACAACGGCTTGACGTAGTTAATGGCAGCCTCGGCGGTGTTCAACGCCTGCCGGGTAACGCGCTTTTTCAGCGTATAATAGCGGCTGAACGCCATAACGGTAGAAATCAGATGTGCACTTTTGGGCCCGATGCCGGGCACCTGTTCCAGCTCCTCGGGTTCAGCCTCCATAACCTTACAGAAATCACCGAAATGCTCGATCAGCCGATGGGCCAGTACGTTGGTGTCCTGCCGCGGGATGGACATAAACAGCAGATATTCCAGTGCCTCATGCTCTGCCAGACTTTCCAGCCCATCGCGCTCCACGCGGGCCTTCATCCGGGCACGATGCTCCTCATGAAGATTCTCCCCTGCCATTTTTTCACATCCTGTCTTTACGTTTTCCTGTTTTCATTATATAATGAAAATACCATTTTGCCAACCGATTTTTTAAAGGAAATACGAGGATACAATGAAAAGTTTTACCGCAGGCCCCAATGAGAACGGTGTGCGCCTGAGCCGCTTTGTGGAGGGTGTGACCAAGGATATGCCCCGCAGTATGATGTACAAGGCGTTCCGCAACAAGCGCATCAAGGTCAACGGAAAGCGCGCCGAGCCGGACACCCGGCTGCAGACCGGTGACCTGATTGAACTATACATCAATGATGAGTTCTTCCCGGTGGGACGCCCGGCCGCCAAAGCGGCCAAGCCGCCCCGCAGGCAGCCGCCTGTTACCGTGGTGTATGAGGACGAAAACCTTGCCGTGCTGTACAAGCCCGCGCATCTGCTCTGCCACAGTGACCGCACCGGCGACGCGAACCTTGTGGATGCCTTTGCCGCCTATCTGGAAGCGAAGGGCGAATATGACCCCCACGCCGAAAAGCGGTTTGCCCCTGCCCTGTGCAACCGGCTGGACCGCGGCACGGAGGGGCTGGTGCTGGCTGCCAAAAGCTACGCCGCACTGCGTGACCTGAACGAGATAATCCGCGATGATTGGATGAAGAAGGAATATCTGACCATCACCGTGGGCGCACCGCCGCAGGGGCGCTTTGTGGCCTGGCTGCAGCACAGCGAAAAGACCAACAAGGTCCGCATCCACGCAAGGGAGAGCGAGGGCTACAAACAGATTATCACAGAGGTCACCGTAATTCGCCAATCCGGGCCGTTCGCACTCTGCCGCATTGGGCTTATCACCGGGCGCACCCATCAGATACGCGCCCACCTTGCCTATCTGGGCCACCCGGTGCTGGGCGATATCAAGTACGGCAACCGCAAGATGAACGAGCGCACCGGGCTGAAAACACAGGCACTCTGTGCCCAGCGGCTGACCTTTGGACGTATCCCGGAGGAAAACACGCTGCATTATCTCTCCGGCAAAGTCATCAAGCTGAATGACCCGGAAATCGTAAAGACCTATGAGCGCCTGACCGCTGAAAACGAGAAGTAAAGACAACACCCGGAGGGTTTCGCAAAGCCCTCCGGGTGTTGTTTTGTACTACTGCAGAGCCTCTTCGTGCCCAAGCCCTACAGAATTATTTTATGCCAGAACGAAATGGTATACCAGAGACAGTGCCACAATCAGGGCGCAGGCAATGGCAGTGATGGGCGGAGCCAGATGGATGATGCGCTCGGCCATAACATCATCCTCGCTGGTCTCATCATCATCGGCGTAACGGCCGCGCTTCTTGGACTTCTTGCGATCCTCGTAATCGTCATCATCGTAGTCCAGATTATCGGTGTCATACATCTGGGTGCCTTCGTCATCGTCCTCATCATCGTCAAACAGACGGCCCTTGGGGGCGTAACGGCGAACGCGCTCGGCTTCCTCATCCACATCATTGTCGGCGTAGCCCTGCGGCTCAAAGGCGGCGGTGGCCTCCTCAGGCTCATAGGCTTTCTTCGGCGGAATCTCCTGCTGGCCCGTGATAGCTGCCTGCACGGCGTTGGCCATGGCGCGGGGGTCTTTGGCGGCGGGAGCTGCAGGCTGGGGCTGCGGGGCGGGTGCAACGCTGCTTGCCACAGCGTTGACTTCCTGCTGTTGGCGCTCTGCGGCCTGACGTGCCTCCTCCAGAATGGAGGTCAGCGTGGCCTTGATGCCGGCACGGTCACCACCACACTCCGAGCAGACCGTGCAGTTTTCCTCATTGGGATGGAACGCACCACAGGCGCAGAACCAGCCATACTGGGTATCCTGCGGCACGCAGGTCAGCTGCGGGTTGTTGGCGCGCTTTTGCAGGGTCTTGGCAATGGATGCAGGCAGCACGCGGGGCATATCCAGACGCACACGCTTATAGCCGCGCAGATCCACACCGCGTCCGTTCAGGAAGGCGCGATCCTGCTCAACCTCTACGCTGGAAACCGGCGTATCGCTGACGTAGACGGCATCATCGCTGCCGAAAACATCACCGGGCTGCGCGTTGAGCTGCTCATAGTAGAAGTCATCCTCGCAGAGAATCTGACCGGCAGCGTCCTTACATTTGAAGTGGACAACAAGGCCGGTCAGCGGCTCTGTGCCAACGTTCTTGAAGGTCAGGCAGACAGCCACCTCGCCGGTGACATCGCCTTTCAGCAGCTCAACACGGACAAACTGCACCGGGCTGCCAGCCGTGTAATAGTTGGCGCGGGACTGCGCCATCAGGGAAAAATTCTGATCCATAGTTACACCTACTCTTTACTCTTGGGTGCCGGGGTGGGTGTTGTCCGTCTCGGCAGGCTGCGGGTTTTCGGTCTGTTCGGCAGGCTGCACAGGTTCTGCAGTTTCCGGCACAGGTGTTTCGGGCTGGGCTGTCTCGCCCTTGGCAAGGTCATAGGGCGGCAGGGTTCCGCCCTCCATCAGCGTCTTGAACTCCTCACCGCTGATTTTTTCGCGCTCCATCAGAACGCCGGCCACCTTGTGCAACTCGCTCATATGCTCGGTCAGGGTGCGGCGGGCCGTCTCATAGGCTTCATCCACAATGTCGCGGATTTCGTTGTCAATTTCGGAAGCAATCGCCTCGGAATAGCCCTTGCCCTGTCCAAAGTCACGTCCCAGGAAGGTCTCGCCGGGGTCGCTGCCGTAGACAACCGGGCCCATACGCTCCGAGAAACCGTAGCGAGTTACCATAGAGCGCGCCGTATCCGTGGCACGCTGCAAATCGTTGGAGGCGCCGGTGGAGATATCGTCCAGCACCAGTTGCTCTGCCACACGGCCGCCCAGCAGGGTGACAATATTCTCAAACATTGCCGTCTTGGTGACATAGCTGGGGTCCTTTTCGGGCAGATACATTGTGTAGCCGCCCGCACCGCCGCGGGAGATAATGCTAATCTGGTGCACCGGGTCATGGTGCTTGCTGAAATAGCCGGTAATTGCGTGGCCGGTCTCGTGGTAGGCGGTCAGGCGGCGCTCCTCATCGGTGACAACGTGGCTCTTCTTCTCGGGGCCCATCATAACCTTTACCGAGGCTTCCTCGATTTCCTTCTCGGTAATCGCCTTCTTGCCCTGACGCGCCGCCAGCAGGGCGGCCTCGTTGACAAGGTTTTCCAAATCGGCGCCGGAGAAGCCAGCCGTGGAGCGTGCAATCGTCTTGAGGCTCACATCGGGGCCGAGGGGCTTGTTCTTGGTGTGAACGCGCAGGATTTCCTCACGGCCCTTCACATCGGGCAAACCGACATAGACCTGACGGTCGAAACGGCCCGGACGCAGCAGCGCCTTATCCAGAATATCAGCACGGTTCGTAGCAGCCATAACAATGACGCCATCGTTGGCATCGAAGCCGTCCATCTCAACCAGCAGCTGGTTCAGTGTCTGCTCACGTTCATCGTGGCCGCCGCCCAGACCTGCGCCACGCTGACGGCCCACCGCGTCAATCTCATCAATGAAGATGATGGAGGGCATCGTCTTTTTGGCCTTCTCAAACAGGTCACGCACGCGGGACGCGCCGACGCCGACATACATCTCCACGAAGTCAGAGCCGGAAATGGCGTAGAACGGCACACCGGCCTCACCCGCACAGGCGCGGGCCAGCAGCGTCTTGCCGGTACCCGGAGGGCCGACAAGCAGGACACCGTGGGGAATCCGTGCGCCCAGAGAGTTGAATTTGTCGGGAGCCTTCAGGAACTCGACAACCTCCTGTAGCTCGGCCTTTTCCTCATCGGCACCGGCCACATCGGCAAAAGTCGCCTTGCGCTGGCTCTCCTGCTGGTCCTTGACCTTGGCGCGGCCGACATTCATAATGCCGCCGCCTGCGCCGCCGCGGTACATCGACATAAACAGCATACCGATGCTGCCAATCATGGCTACGTAGAAGATAATCTCCAGCCATGGCACGCTGGTCTTGGCGGCAACGTAGTCAAACACCATCGGTGCGTCCGGGTTTGCGGCGTTGTACTCATCCACAAAGTCGGAAATCTTGCCGGTGTTGAAGTCACCACCATAGGGCAGCTTGTAGGTCATATAGACCGTGCCGCCGTTATCAGGCAGTGCGTCATTGTCAGAGCTGTTCAGGCTCAGCAGGCCGCCGCTGGGCAGGCTTGCCGCGGCGTTGGACTCCGGCAGAGGGATGTTGCCCTCCTTGAGCCAGAGCTCCAGCGAGCCGGTGCCCAGATTCAGACGGAACGAGGTCACCTGTTGATTTTCAAAGTAATAGTAAATTTCGGAATAGGTTGTGTCCTTATTGCCGGTTTCCGCCAGCAGCGGAGAAAGGCTGATAAAGAAGAGAACCAATACCATCAGGACGGCCACCACAAGGATGCCGCTGAATTTCGGCTGTTTTTGCTGCAAGAAATCAACTCCTATCCGGCGTTTCTGCCGGGCATTTTGGCTTTAGTGGGAATAAACCTCCGGCTTGAGGACACCCACATAGGGCAGGTTGCGATACTTTTCATCATAGTCCAGACCGTAGCCGACCACGAACTCATCGGGAACCTCAAAACCGCAGTAATCCGGCTCAATGTCGGCCATGCGGCGGCTGGGCTTGCTGAGGATGGTGCAGATTTTGACGCTGCTGGGGTTGCGCATCTTCAGAACAGGCACCAGCTTGGACAGGGTGATGCCGGTATCCAGAATATCCTCCACAATCAGCACATCCTTGCCGGTCAGATCGGCGTCCAGATCCTTGATGATTTTGACAAGGCCGGTGGAGGACGTGTTTGCGCCGCCATAGCTGGAAACCACCATGAAGTCGATGGCGCAGGGCATCTTCACTGCGCGCATCAGGTCTGCCATAAAGACAACCGATCCCTTCAGGATAGAGACCAGCAGCAGATCCCGGCCCTCATAGTCGCGGGTAATCCGGGCACCCAGCTCGGCAACCTTCGCCTTCAGCTCAGCTTCGGATACCAGAACATGGTCAATGTCATTGTCCATATTGTGCATAGATATTATGCCTCCCCTGTTTTTTCCGTCCGCACCGTCAGTACCTCATGGGTGTACTCATCGGGGGCACATCCCTCGGCGAAGCCGCAGCCCCACAGCCACAGCACCTCGCTGCCATCAGCCAGCAGTGGAAGCAGCGGCCGTTCGGCCTGCGGTACGCCAAGTTCATTGTAATATTTTTTGAGTGTCTTGCGCAGATGGCGGCCTGCCGGGCGGTAGAAATCCCCTGCCTGCCGTGTGCGCAGAATAACATTCCCTTGTATTTTAGCACAATCCGCGCAACAGTTTAAGTCTTTTTTGAAAATTGGTTGATTTTTTAGAAAATTTTCATACTTTACTACCTGAAATTTCACAAAATAACCACCCGGAAGGCGATATTCACCGGGTTCAAAGGGCTGCGGGGGTGCCGGATGGACCTTTGCCCCCTCCTGCGTATGGCAGACAAGCAGGCTGTTGCGGACACGGTAGTTCACATCCGGCGTCAGCTGAACGCTGCCCTCGCCGTGCAGAACCACAAACCGGAGCAGGCTGATATACTTTTCCTCCGCGTCCCGCACCGGGCTGACCAGCGCATGGAGTGCGGCATCCAGCACAGGCCCCTCGGCGCGGCGCAATATGGCAACATCGTACCCGCCCGGCACGGCGGCCGCCTGCAAAAGTGCGGCAGCCTCGGCATTCAGCCAGTCATCCAGTGCGCGCATCTGGCGGCAGAGCCGGGCAATGCTGCGCTCCGCTGCCGGGTTTGCGTACTGCAGCGCGGGGACAGCCTCGTGCCGGATGCGATTACGGGCGTAGGTGTCCTCGGCGTTGGTTTCGTCCTGCACATAGTGTTGCCCCAGCGCGGCGCAGTATGCCTCGGTGTCGGCGCGGGTCAGGCAGAGGCAAGGGCGCACATAGCAGCCGCGGCGCGGCGGAATACCCGCAAGACCATGCAGCCCTGTTCCCCGCGCTATACGGAAGAGCACCGTCTCAGCCTGATCGGACATAGTGTGGGCCGTGGCGATGACGGCCTCCTCGCGGGCGGCCAGCTCATCAAACCAACCGTACCGCAGGCCGCGTGCCCAGTCCTCGCTGGGGTTGGGCGGCACGTCTATCCCCTCCTGCACGGCATCGTACAGGAAAAGCTCCACGCCGTTCCGGCGGCAGAAATCCGCCACAAAGTCAGCATCGCGGCGGGCGGTCTCGCCCCGGATTCCATGGTTCACGTGGGTGGCCAGCACCTCAATGGCCAGTTTGCGGCGGTTACGCAGCAAAAAAAGCAACAAAGCCATTGAGTCTGCTCCGCCGGAGCAGGCCGCAATGACCCTGTCGCCAGACTTGAACAGACCCTGTCGGCGGCAGTTGTCCAACAGAGTCTCCTCAATACGCTGTACTGTTTTTTCTGCGTCAGAACTCATGGGTCACATCCAGATTGCTGAACCGCGTGTGGGCACCATCCCAGCCCAGACGGACAACGCTCGTCTCGCCGTGGCGGTTCTTGGCCACAATGCACTCGGCCTCGTTTTCGTTGGCCTGACTTTCCTCCCCGTTCTGGGAGTTGTAGTAGGCGGCGCGATAGAGGAAAAGTACAATATCCGCGTCCTGCTCGATAGAGCCGGAGTCACGAAGGTCCGAAAGCTGCGGACGGTGGTCCGAACGACCCGCCGTCTTTTCCGCCGCACGCGAAAGCTGCGACAGTGCGATAACCGGCACATTCAGCTCCTTGGCCATAATCTTCAGATTTCGCGTGATATCACTGATTTCCTGCACGCGGCTTTCGGTGCGCTTGGCACTCTGCATAAGCTGCAGATAGTCAATGATAACAAGCCCGATTTTTTCCTTTTTGGGGTCCTGATTGATGGTGCGGATTTTCGCCTTCATCTCTGGCACCGAAATACCGGAGGAATCGTCCATATAAATGGGCGCATTGTAGAGCAGTGAGGTAGCCTGCGCAAAGTCGTTCCAGTCAGAGCTGTTCAGGCGGCCGGTACGGAATGCCTGACTGTCAATGTTGGCCGTGCTGGAAAGAATACGGTCGGTCAGCTGCTCACAGGTCATTTCAAGGCTGAAGATGATGGTGGGGATTTTCTGCTGGCGTGCCACGTTTGTAGCAATGTTCAGCGCAAAGGAGGTTTTGCCCATACCGGGACGTGCCGCCAGAATAATCAGGTCGGAACGGCCCAGACCGGTCAGCACCGTGTCCAGATAGTTGAAGCCGGTGGGGATGCCCGCGAACTTGTCGCGATCCGCACCACTCAGTTTCTGCATCGTGTCGATGACCTCCAGGATGGATTCCCGGATGGTCTTGACGCCTGTCTTGTCGCGGCCGGAACGGATATCATAAATCTTCTGTTCGGCGCTTTCCAGCAAGAGGTCTGCATCCTCACCGGAGGCTGTCTCGTTCAAAATGGAACGTGCCGCGTCAATCAGGCGGCGTGCCTGATACTTTTCCTTGACAATCTTGAAGTAAGAATCAACATTGGAGATTGCGGGCACAGTCTCGGCAATGCGGGTAATGTAAACCTTGGCGTCATCGGCACTGGCAAAGGTATCCCCTGCGGCCAGCGCATTGACCAGCGTGATGACGTCCACGGCCTCGCTGTCGGTGTAGAGGGTACGCATCGTCTCATACACGGCGCGGTTCTGGTCCGAGTAGAACATTTCGGGTTCCATATCGGTGATAAGGCGGTTCAGAATCGTCTCATCCATCAGCGCGGCACCCAGCACGCTCTGCTCAGCCTGCATATTGTAAGGCATCTGCATACCCAGACTGGAAAGGCTTACTTCCTCATTTTTCGGCACAGCGGATACCCTCCTTCCTTTGCCGGTGGTATTTTACAGCTCCTCAACCTTCAGCTTGAAGGGTGCAACAACGCCTGCGTAGAGGCGCACGGAGGCATCATAGCTGCCGAACTCCTTGATGGCGGAGGGCAGCTCGACCTTTTTCTTGTCGATTTCGGTGCCGGTCAGGGTGGTCAGCAGCTCGGCGACCTCCTTGCCGGTGACCTTGCCGTACAGCTTGCCGGAGGCACCGCCCTTAACCTTGGCGGTGACAACCTGACCCTTGATTTTAGCGGCCAGCTCCTCAGCGGCGGCGCGGGCCTCTGCCTCGTGATGGGCCTTGGCCTCACTCTTGGTGCGGGCCTGGTTCAAGGCCGCGGCATCCGCAGGGGCTGCCAGATTGCGGGGGAACAGAAAGTTGCGGGCGTAGCCGTCCGAAACCTCATGGATTTCATCTTTCTTGCCGATGGTTTTTACGTCCTGCTTGAGAATGATCTTCATAGGATTTCCCTCCCAAAAAATATGTCACAATTACCGTGCGGTGTTTTCCTTTTGGGCTGCACGGTAAAGGTCGATTTGTTCACGGATGCGCCGTTCGACATCCTGCAGGGTGCAATTTTGGAGCTGTGCGCCCGCCATCATCAGATGGCCGCCGCCACCCAGCGGTTCCAGAATGACCTGCACATTCAGCGCACCCATGCTGCGTGCAGAGATATTGACGCCGCCATTTTTGGCAACCGCCACAAAGCTGGCGTCCACGCCGTTGATGGTCAGCAAATCATTGGCCGCCATAGGCAGCACAACGTTCATACCGGCCTCCAGCTCGTCGGACAATGCGATAGCACAGCCCTTGTATATGTAGGCAGCCTCCACGATGTGAGCGCGGGCCTCATACTCCTCCTTGGAGGTGTTGAACAGCAGCTTGGTTTCGGCGGTCTGCGCGCCGCGGCTGCGCAGCCATGCGGCAGCCTCAAAGGTGCGCACACCCACGTGCAGCGCAAAGCTGCGGGTGTCCAGCATAATACCGGCCAGCAGCGCCTGTGCTTCCAGCGGGGTGATGTTGTTTTCCTTGGGCATAAACTGCAGAAGCTCGCATACCAGCTCACTGGCGCTGGACGCGTAAGGCTCATGGTAGAGCAGCAGCGGGTTGTCGATATGCCCCACCGCCATGCGGTGATGGTCGATGACAACCACCCTTTCGCACTTTTCGTAAATCTGCTGGCTTTCCAGCAGGCGCTTCTGGTAGGTGTCCACTACAATCAGCAGCGTGTTCGGCGTAATGATGTCAAGGGTCTGGTCGGGGGCTATGAAGTTATGCCCCTCGCCCGCGTCCAGAAATGTCTTGAGCAGCTGTCCGGCCAGCGTGGCCTCGCTGTTGATGGCGATAACTGCGGGCACGTTGCACATCTTGCAGATGCGCAGTGCGCCGATTGCCGCGCCGACCGCGTCCAGATCCGACATACGGTGGCCCATAATGATAACGCTGTCGCTGCGCCTGATAAGGTCGCACAGTGCGTTGGCGATGATTCGGCTGCGCACGTGGCTGCGCTTTTCCACGCCGTGCGATATGCCGCCGTAGAACTCAAAGCCGTCCACCGTCTTGACGGCAGCCTGATCGCCGCCGCGGCCCAGCGCAATGTCAATGCTCTCC
>ERZ1034925.838-NODE-838-length-12122-cov-419.289633_pt1 | contig 12122 bp, 8 predicted proteins | sample MGYA00520687_ERZ1034925 | MGnify/ENA primary metagenome ERZ1034925 (study PRJEB33766, sample SAMN09781758) | gut metagenome | biome: gut microbiome | host: Homo sapiens | place: Madagascar | study: EMG produced TPA metagenomics assembly of the PRJNA485056 data... | reverse complement strand
CCATACTAACAGAACTTCAGACATGGGCTGGTGAAAATGGTCTGATATTTACGGGTGCACATGACCCGCGTAAACCAATCAGTGAAAATACTGTAAATAAAGCCCTCAGGGTGATGGGGTATGACACAACCCGGGAAGTCTGTGGCCATGGATTCCGGGCGATGGCGTGCAGTGCATTGATTGAATCAGGTTTGTGGTCCCGCGATGCTGTGGAACGTCAGATGAGCCATCAGGAGCGTAATGGTGTACGTGCTGCGTATATCCATAAAGCAGAACATCTGGAAGAACGTCGACTGATGCTACAGTGGTGGGCAGATTTTCTGGATGCGAACAGAGAACAATGTATCAGCCCGTTTGAATATGCAAAGATTAACAATCCATTAAAATAGTAATCATCCCGGGCTGCCAGCCCGGGAATTATTTTATGAATATTTTTCTTTGTGAGTAACCGGAAAAAAGATAGCGAAATAAATTACTTTAATGAATTACTCCAGGGTTTCATTAAAGTTCTTTCGTAATACTTTGTAGTCAAACACGTTATGACTGGCATCAAAAACCACAGATTTCCCCTGCCAGCGGGTAATCACCTTCTCCGGCGTTTTCGGTTGAGCCGGTCTGGTTACGCCCATCCATGCATTAATCAGATAATCATTATACGCAGTGGAAAAAACGCTGTTCACCGTCTGGCGATCGACATGCTCTCCCAGTGTCGGGCTGTACCAGATAAACATCGGAACATGATAAGCCTGCTGGCTGGGTTTTATTCCACCATGAAAATAGGCATGTTCTTTTGTCGGGTCATACTCCAGACCGTGATCTGAAAAATACATGACGGATGCCCGACGCGTTTCCAGCATGGCGAAAATCTGTCCCAACAAACTGTCGGTATAATGAATGGAATTATCGTAACAATCTTGTAGAGTTTTAACAAAATTTGTAGTGGTTCAATGAATCTAGAAACAGAGTGTCTTAAAGTTCTAATTGGGGCAATGACTATCTCGTTGCATGGTCATTGTAATACATTATAGAAATATTGGGGACTTACATAGCCCAATCTTAACTTGAGATTATTACATGAGCCTAGACTTTGACAAGCTGAACGCTGGTATCGGTGCAAAACAAACTGACCCGAGAAAAATCTTTACGACGCTTAAGCGAGACGCTCGTTTCAAGCGGCCATTGGATGAACAAGCGGACGTACTTGACGTTTGGTATGCACGGAGGCAGGCCCAAGATTTGACGCTGAAGATGAATACCGGCGGTGGTAAGACTGTGGTGGGCCTGCTGTGCTTGCAGAGCGCCCTCAACGAAAACGTCAAGCCCGCTGTATACATTACGCCCGATAGTTTCCTTGTCAATCAGGTACTAGATGAGGCTAAGGCGCTCGGCATTCCCGCAACAGAAGATGAGAAGGATCCAGATTTCCTTGCTGGACGTGCCATTCTTGTTGCCAATGTGTGGAAGCTATTCAATGCAAGATCGGTTTTTGGGGTCGGACAGAAAAAGATCCCGATAGGCTGTGTTGTTGTCGATGATGCACATGCATGTCTTAGCGTAGTCCACGACCAGTTCTCGATAAAGGCAGATGTTGGCACACCTGTGTACGACGACCTTCTGAACCTTTTTAAGAACGACTTGGATAAACAGTCCCCCACTGGATTGCTCGACATACAGGCTCTAGATCCTAGCATTGTAATGGAAGTGCCATACTGGGCTTGGCAGTCTAAACAAAAGGAAGTAATCGCGTTGCTTCATGCACAACGGAATTCTGCAGAGTTGGAATGGAGTTGGCCCTTGTTGCGCGATTGTATCCCGCTCTGCACCTGCCTTTTCGGCGGCGGTAAACTAGAAATCGCGCCGTATTTCATTCCGATCGACCGCATTCCATCCTTCGCAACTGCTCAGCGAAGAATCTATATGACGGCCACCTTAGCTGACGATACGATCCTCGTTAGTCACTTTGGGGCATTGGCGGACGAGGTAGTTAAGCCGATCCGACCTAAAGGGGGCGGAGATATTGGAGACCGAATGATTCTAGCCCCACAGGAGATCAATCCGGACTTCAAAATGGAGGAGATCCGCGAACTTGTGTCAGATATCGCAAAGGATCTGAACGTAGTTGTTATCGTCCCCTCTAAAGAACGCGCAAAATTCTGGAAAGATTCTGCTAATCAGATACTTAACAAAGATAACATTCAGGCTGGAATACAGCGTCTCAAGGACGGTTTTGTAGGCCTAACCGTACTAATTAATAAATACGACGGTATCGATTTGCCAGGAAAGGCTTGTGAGTTGCTCGTCATTGATGGCTTGCCGGAGGTTTACGGACTCAGTGAAAGGCGTGAAATGTTGCTGCTAGACGGAACCAAACGCCAACTTGTGCGCCAAGTTCAGAGAATTGAACAGGGAATGGGTCGTGGTGTACGTTCTAGTGACGATCATTGTGTCGTACTATTACTTGGTGGCAGGTTGACGCAACGACTCCATCAACCCGAGGCTGAAACGATGTTTTCTTCAGCCACTCGTGCTCAGATTGAGCTCGGTAAAAGTGTAGCGGAGCAGTTGCGTGGACAATCGCTTGAGAAGCTGCAGGAGATTATGGGCCTATGCCTGACCCAAGATGACGACTGGGTACAGGCTGGCCGTAATGCGGTTGTGAATGCGCCACCTGTCGAAGGGGGACGGATTGACGATAATCAGGTTCTGTTGCGGGAGGCCTTCGATGCGGCCCGGGTGTCGCGATATGACATTGCTAAGAATAAGGCTCAGACAGCAGTGAATGCAGCAAGCGAGCGTCAGATCAAAGGCTATCTGAAGCAACAGTTAGCGGCGTATACGAATTTCACTGACCCTTCACAGGCGCAGGAACTGCAACTGGCCGCGCTCAGCGATAACTATCGACTTCTTAAACCCTTGGCAGGAACGACTTATCACCGTCTCAGCGCACCCGCTAGCGGACAAGCGGCCGCAGCCGTTCAGTTCATGACACGTTTTCTTGAAGGAAACGATCTCATCATATGGGTCAACGGGTTGTTAGACGATCTACAATGGGGGGAAGAAGGGTCGAAGCGGTTTGAAGCTGCCATTAAGGAATTAGGCATTTTTCTCGGTTTCGGATCCGAGAGGCCAGAAGACCAAGTGGGGAGAGGACCAGATAATCTTTGGGCTCTTGGCAACTCGAGGTATTTCGTGATTGAGTGCAAGAGCGGAGCTGTTTTGGCTGAAAGAATCTCCAAACATGACACGAACCAGTTAAATGGGTCCATCGTCTGGTTTGATGAAAAGTACGGTCACACTTGTACAAGGACTCCCATCTTGGTGCATCCTAAAACCATATTTGAACACGCGGCATCGCCCCATTCCGACATCCGAATAGTTAACGAACAAGGACTCAATAGGATGCGCAATGCGATACAAGCATATTCAATCTCGTTGGCGAGTAATGGCGGGTATGCCGACTCGCAAATCGTTCATAGGCAACTTAAACATCATAAACTTTCTGCTGAAGATATTGAGGATTTGTGTACGGTAGCACAAGGTGCAAAGTGACGTAACTCACTTTGGCCCGCATTTGTTGATTGGTGACATACGATTAAATTTAGCTTGCTAGCCGTCGTCAACTAGCCTTAACTGGTAAGCTGCATGCAAGTAGTTCTTGCATTCGGGCAGAGTTGGCGAAGATAGTTAAACTGTAAAGTTTGACAGAATCGTTCCGGCGAACTCATACTGACGCGTTTTTCGGGCGCGTCATCAGCGATGCATACGAACGATCGCAGTCTGCCAATGGTCGATTTATCTTGGTTGCGCAGGGGCGAGCGCCAGGCTGGTATCGGAGGCGGGTTCTGAAGGACTGAGTCGGGTAATTGCGTCAGGTCGTGAAGTACTGACACGGGTACTGATGGCAGGTGATGAAGTACAGCCCCGGGAATGGCTCCGGGCTGATTCAGGTTCTGATTCGCTGTCAGCCCGCGTGGTGGCTGGCCTGGCTCATTTCCTGTCGTCAGGCGTTCAACTCCCGACTGCAGATTATGGCACGCTGCAAGAACACCTGACGACAGGTATCACTCACCCGGAGAAGGTAAATCCCCCAAGGGGCAGCAACTCTGCCAGTCGCTCCTCTGGCCATTCCGGCAGACGCGCCAGGACGTCTGTCAGCCAGGCATGTGGCTCCAGACCATTACGTTTTGCCGTTTCCAGAAGGCTCATTATCTGTGCCGCGCGGTTTCCGGCCATCAGTGAACCGGCGAACAACCAGGCCTTTCGTCCCATAACGACCGGGCGGATAGCACGCTCGCAGATATTGTTGTCCAGGGGCACGGCTCCTGCTCTTCAAGCCAGGCAAACAGGTCATTCACTATCGGCCGGGAATACCGTTGTCGCCATTGCAGTATTTTTTCCACAGGACGTTCACGGATGAACTTCTCAATGCGATAAAGACCCGCGATTTTTCTCAGCGCCATGGCTGCACGGGGCTCCCTGCTGGCCTTATACAGATTTGCGAAACCGCGCCTTGCGTGGCTCCAGCAACAGACAGATGTAATACCGGGGTCATTATCCGCCAGAGATTTGTACACGCTGTATCTGTCACTTACCAGCGTACCGCCATGCCAGCCCTGCAGCCAGGCCTCAGGATATCTGAGGGCCCGTCCGGTCTGCGAGTCAAAACAGACGACCGGCGGGCCGCTTCTTTCTCCGCTGACGTAAGCCCACAGCCAGCCGGAGCAGGATTTACCGCCTTTCCGGGTATCAAGGAGCCTCAGGGACGTTTCATCTGCATGAATAACATCCCGTGTCAGAAGCTCGTGGCGTAACAATTTTGCCAGCGGGGCCAGTGCAGCGCCAGCAACACCGACCATATCCGCCATTGTACTGACGGGGAGCTCCACACCCATTCGGGAGAAAATGTGCTGCTGGCGATACAGGGGCAGATGGTCGGTATATTTGCTGATGACAACCTGTGCGATGACCGATGGCTCAACAGCACTTTTCGGAAGGATATGTGCCGGCATTTTTCCGCTGAACACTTTCTCACAGCAGGGACAGCTGTACTGCGGGCGGATATAGCGGTGGACCACAACCTGTGCGGGGATATATTCCAGCTTCTCGCTGACTTCATCGCGAATGAAGTGCAGGGGGGGCATCACAGTCAGGACAACGTTCCTCAGCTGGCGGGATAACCTTTTCAGCACGGGGAAGATGTGAAGGCAAGGGCTTACGAACAGGACGTGTTGTTGTTTTTTCTTCGTCCCCGGTCTGAGGAAGCAGTTTGTCCAGATGCGCCGAGATTTCTGCGATATCCGCGTCAACATCCTCTTCAAACAGGGAACGCTGCATCCCGGCCAGCGATTCGCATTTTTTACCAAAACGCTGCTGGCGTGCGAGCTTCATCTGCTCTTCCAGGATGCGGATACGGTTCTGAAGTTCTGCAATATTCCGGTCTTTTTCCTGCACCACATTTGCAAGATTCTGACTCTCAGCCATGGCTTTTTGCACCATGGCAATTGCCAGAGCGCGAAGCTGTTCAGGGTCACGGGTGGTACTGAGAAGCGAGATATCCATGCGATGGATTATACGACATCACACATGGATATTCATTATATTTCATTGAGTTATTGCGTTGCTCTGAGCATCTTCGGGTTCTTCCTGGTATACCCATTTTGCCAGGTCATGCCCTTTCACCTGTTGCCAGTCACCCCCACAGACCAGCCAGTGAAACTCATCCTGTGTGAGATGCCATGTGGCATCACCTTTCCGGGGCCAGTGGAAGCTTCCCCGGTGCAGTCGTCGGGTACACAGCCATACGCCATGTTTGTCCCACCGGAGAACTTTTATGCGGGAGCGGACTTTATTGGTGAAGACAAAAGCAGCACCGTCATGCCATGCAGCGTTAAGTTCGTTCTGGACGTACTGTGTCAGTGTGTCGATACCCCGGCGCATATCGACGGGTTTTACGACCAGGAATACGTTATCAGGCGTCAGCATGGCGAAGAGCCCGGAAAACATCGGTTAACTGAGAAGGCTGACAGCACATCCGGATACCTCCGGGAAGGAAAAGTGTGACAGGCTCATCCGACAATGGTCTGCCATCAGCCATACCGGAAGCGCCAGACACTGAAACTGGAATAATTTCAGGTGCTCTGGCTCGTTTTTCGGCTTTTGCAACATCCTGCGGCCACTGGCGCAGGGATTTAAACGGAATGTCGTAAAGTTCACAGTACTGTTCACGGGTAAGGCCGCTTGCGCGCCATGCGGCAACGTGATGTTTTTTCTGATCAAGCGTCCATCGCATCCTGGGCATTGTTTACTCTCCACAGAAGGAAGTTATACGAATACCGGAATGCTAATGAGCAGAATATTTCTGTGAAGATGAGGTCCCCGGAACATTACAGCAAGTGTGAAACTCTTTTCTTTCAAAAAATTATGTCCGGAGTTTCAGGTAACCAGTTCAAATGAAATATTGATACACTTCAGTGCATTATTTTATAATATGTTGAGGTTAGAGTAACCAGCATTACAAATGTTGGGATGTTGTAACAGTTTGCCGGGGCTTTACTGAGGAAAAGCTTAATCATACAGAACAACCTGCTTTTCTCTGTTCTAAGGTGTGCATGAGGTAGTGACAATGAGTCTTTCTGCCAGAGTCGTGAATGATGTTGTTCAGTGGATAGAGAATAACCTTGATAAACCGTTACATATACAGGATGTGGCAAAACATGCCGGGTATTCGATATGGTATTTTCAGCGAATGTTTACCTGTCATCAGGGAATAAGTCTGGGCGTTATATACGTGAACGTCGGTTAAATCTGGCAACTCAGGCCCTGTTGACCACAGATATGCCAATTTATGAAATCTGTCTGATGTATGGTTTTGACTCCCAGCAAGCCTTCACCAGAATATTCCACAAAAAGTTTCAGTGTTCACCAAGACTTTACCGAAAAACTTTCAGGGAAAAGTCATAAAATTTATACTCCCGGTATGACGTCCTGTACAGTGTATTCATCTCCGGATTATTTTATTAAACCATATTAAATGGTAACTCAGAGAAAACTGTACGCACCTTGTGCATTAAGCTCTTATTCTCCCCTTCCCTCCCGAGTCAGCAATGACAATCCTTATTCTGAATCCTTCTTCTGGACAATTAAGCATTGTTCATGATTGTCAGATATCGCACAACAATTCACATTTAATATCTGATAACAAGAGGAAGTTATTAATTCCCCACTGTTGTTTAATATCCATTTAACTTTTTGATGATATATAATTCATGGCTCTTATTAGCTATAAGGAGACAATCTATATGAAGAGCAAGCGCAATACCTTACTGGCACTGCTAGTGTTACCCTTCATTTCATTAACAGCACATGCCATTTCCGCGGAGAATATAGTCGTATATGCAGTGGAGAAATCCCGGGGCTCAGTATCTGTTGCAGATCAACACATTTACACAAATGTCATTTAATGTTATTTTAAAAAATCTTTCGGCGAAAGATATAAATCTATCTAATTACTGTATAAAAGGTATTTCACCAGATGGTAGAGAGTTCATCATGAACTCAGTCAAAGATGATATCCTGAAAAACACCTTACCTGCTCACAAAACAACCCAAGGTACATTCTCACTCCATGGAAATAGTATCTCCGTACAAAAAGTAGTGTTGGTAAAACTATCAGATGATTGCACAAATAATCAAAACGATAAACTTTCCTTCCCTCTGGAGAATGGATATATCGATTAATTAAGTATCCACAATAAAATCCCCCCGGGAATCCTAGAAACTAAACATCCAGAAAGAGAGAGGTAAACAGGATGACCGGGGCTGCAAGTACATTTGTACAGACAGTTACGTTTTGGGAAATGACTGCATGACAGAAATAACAACCAACCACTGGAACAACAAAAAACCTGAGTTCGCCAGAATCAGGCGCCTGTTAACACTGTAACATCAACAAATCATAACAACCAGCCCAAACTTATTCCCGCAACAATATTTACGATTATATCTGAGAAAAACAGTATCAGTGAAAATCAATGTCAGAAGTTTAATTGTCAATGCCGGTTGACAGAATGTAAGGTCCTCTGAACAAAGGTGCGTTTTCAGATGTTGTTTAATCATTTTGAAATGTCAACTTCTGTTGACGGACGTCATAAATGCAGCATACAAAAAACAGCATACACAGATAAAGCGACTACCCACATCAAAAACAAAATCATCGATAACATCTCAACAAAGCCGATACGACCTTCGCAGACGATACCATAATTAAATATAGATAATTACTCCCCTTCTTATACAAACTGGAAAATGAAGTTAGCACAAAATCCGTGGCATTTCAGAATGCTATTGCACGAGGATCAGAAACGCCAGATAGCGTGAAGATTACCAGAGACGGAATCGTAACCTTTACGGAACACATTGCTGTTCACGCTGGCTCCAATTTCCATATCGTTATTGATAGCATAGCCCACCCCTGCCTGCACGCCCATACCGTCACGTTCAACAACCTGATTTTTGATGAAGAATCTGGTATCCGGATACCCGGCAAAGCTGGCGTTCTGTGACAAATCGGTATCCAGCAACTCATGCTCCCAACTCAGCTTAAGATTCGCCTTCACTGCGTTTCCTGCAGACAGTGACATATCCCAGTTAGCTGCAACACCAATTTGCGATTGTAGTGAATGGAAGATTTTCGAATCCAGATGCATCCGACTGCCCGCTTTACCATTTTCAGTGAAACCATTACGAGCCAGCACAGTATAGTTCAGTGCTGCCAGTGGACCGACGGATAACGACTTGCCCAACGTCCAGTTGTAACCACCGCCTGCCGCCAGAAAACCGTTATAGCCAGTCCAGACAGCATGGTTACGGGAGGCATAATCCAGAAAATTAACGCTACGGTCCATTTGCCCGTCTTCCACGCCCACGCGACCATTACCAAACAGCCAGATGCCGGTACGAGGATCGACGGCATAGCGCGCCTGCATCCCCACCGAGAAGGCTGTGGTTCTGCCGGTACCTTTTTCCGGGGCTTTTACTTTCACCGTCTGACTGCTTACGGCACCGTGGAAGCCAATTACCCAGTCAGGTGAATCCACACTCTGCTTTTCAGCACCAAACAGAATACCGTAACTGGTAGCGTCATAACCAACGTGATTATCCTGACGGTTTTGCCATGCGCCGCCTCCGAACGGCACGGCGAAACTGCGCCATTCATCTTCCATCAGTTGACCGGGGACCGTGACAAACTGATGAGTGCTCATCATGCTGGAAATCTGCTGCTCACGCATCAGCGAGCTGGCGAACATGGCATTATACCCGCCCGGAGATAACTGGCTTAATGCGAGGGCAATATCGCGACCATCAACGGCGGAAAAATCTAATGCACGCAGCATCGGCTGAACGTCCGGATCTGCGTTAGCGACGATTCGTCCCAATGCGTCCCCGACGCGACGAGCATTACCATCCTGACCATACTTGCTGTAGGCGTCTGGTGCACGCCACAGCGCCAGCTGGTATACACCGCGGCCTTGCGACGTGGCTTCAAGCGTCAGCGTCGGTGAAAAAAGCAGACTGTTCACATCACTAAAATCACCGCTGTACGATGCCGACTGCAACAACTGCGCAGAGTTCAATCGCCAGCCCACACCATACCAATCAGGCAATGGGGCCAGCGTTAACTGCCCGCCCTCTGTTCCACCACCCAGCAGGTTATTCTCAACAACAACTATTTACGATAGTATCTTCGCATTTGTAGATAGAGTTGTAACCAAATCCCAGCACCTCCCCATAAGCCAACTACTGCGCCAATTATTCCGTATTTTACATACACCTCAGAAGGTATTGGTTCCCGAGCTATAAGCCAGATACTAACCACTATTCCAATAGAGCAAGTAGCTATAGATATAAGTAACAACCTAATAAGAAGTAGTAGATGTTTTTTCATTTTTTGTCTCCATCAACTTCTTTTTGCGTTGCGCTGCTTGCACCTTCTGATACGAATGAACCAACAAATCCACCAAATGTTCCTGGTATAGAACTCATTTGGCCGCCTTGATACATACCGTATCCGATAGACTTTTCCGAATATTGCAGTGAATATTTACTGGCGTCCATTCCCAGTTGATTTTTGATGTATTGAGCTTCTAACTTATTAGTAATTGAAGCGCCAATGTTATAGCCAAGGCCTGTACCAGCCATGCTACCCACTACTGATGCGGTACTGTCCTGGCCTTCAATCTGGCTGCTCATGTAAGCGCTACCGGCACCCAACAACTGGTTAGCGTAATATCCTTTCCCGGCTGTACCTACACCAGTCAAGCCTGACATCATGAAACTGAGATAATCGAAATTATCACCGATATTTCCCGTACCAATTTGTACCGCACCATTAGCCCCATAGCTCAGCCCGGCACTAACAAATTTTTCCGTCAGCGTGGCTGATGACGTTAACAACGAACCCGCTCCGGCAACCGTACCCCAGTAATTTTCCGGTTCCCCGAAGAAAGCCAGAGCCCTGTCACCCTTCGACGTATTACTGTTCAGATAGTTCAGGTCGTAGCTGTTGCCTTCAGCCACGTAATCCTTCACCTCCTGATTAGTCAGTGAACCATACAGCCAGCCAGGTCGGCCCGCCGCGCTGAGTCCGCCCTCAATATTCCATTTATCTTCCCCGGACAGAGCCGTAAGAGGATCTGCAGCCACATCAATGTGTAATTTCTGTCGGTTCTCTGCGCTTAATACAGCATATTTATTCTGAATATCGCCACAGTCTCCACCCGCTTTACGACAAGCCGTCATTTCTCTGTCAAAAGCATGCGCCTCGTCGTAGCTGAGGTAGTTATTCTCAACAGTCGTCTTACCTGACTGTGCGCCGGCTACCGCTGAGGCCCCCGAGCCTCCCACCAGGCCACCGGCCAGACCGGCAGCAACCGTTGCCAGTGTCGAGACCGTCTGCTTCTCTGTCTCGCTCAGTTCACTCACCGGTTTACCGTACATCTGTGTGGCTATCATTCCCACCACCTCGCCGGTGGCAGCCCCTGCGGCACCGGCAAGAGCGTTATTACCCTGTGCCACCGCCAGTGCGGCATTCACCACAGCATGAGCAGCCACATTTGCAGCCTTATTCACCTCACCTGTAACCGGGTCTGTGGTCATGGTTTTCACCACTTCAGCCAGATACGGTGCTGCACCACCTGCCAGGGCTGCACTCAGATTACCGCCGGCCAGTCCCTGTACCGCTGCGGTCGCGGCCTGTATCGCCTGCTGGTATTTGCCTCCCGTTCCAAAACCTGAGGCCGCCATACCGTTATTGTAGGCCCGCTGCGCCACATCCTGTTCCGTGTACGGTTTTCCTGCTGCCTCAAGCTCTGCGCGGGCCTGATTCAGTGCTGCCGGGTCCCGCTTCGCTTTCTCACCGGCTATCTGTCCTTCCGTTCTGGCAATATCTGCCACCTGGTTACCAATCTCACCGATGAGTTGCGCCTGCTGCAGTCGCTGCTGCTCTTTTTCCCTGTCAAAGATGGGGGACAACGTCTGGTTTGCATGTGCTGCGTCACGGTTCAGGTCTGCCACATCCTGTTTCTGACTCTGCGTATCCCGGATGGTGATATTCCCGGCAGACACTGCCGACTGCGTGGTACTGTCCGCATGGCCTTCATGATTTGCACCGACCAGCAGATTGTTTGCCATGTTCCCCAGGAAATTTCCGGCAACACTGCCACCAGTACTGAGCCCTGCACTCTGATGTTCCGTTTTAAAGTCGGCCCGGTTTTCAATGTCACTGAAGCCCAGTGTGCCGGTATCCAGCCTGTTTTTATCTGCCGTTGCCGTGGACGCAATCACGGCACCGTTCAGTTGTGTATGCTGCCCGGTCGTGACATCAAACCCGCCCCTGCCGGCAAAAATCCCCGTCTGCTCCTGCACGCTGTCATAGTTGCTGTGCATTTTATCCCGGCTGTGACTCACACTGGCTGAGGCACTACCGGTGCCGATGCTGCCTCCGGCACTGGCATTCTGCTGTTTACTGTCATAACGGTCACTGTCCTGCTCACTGGTCAGTGTCAGATGGCGACCGGCATCCACTTTCACCGTTTCACCGCCAGCCTGCGCGCCGGTAAGCGTGG
>ERZ1034925.833-NODE-833-length-12147-cov-8.663827_pt1 | contig 12147 bp, 20 predicted proteins | sample MGYA00520687_ERZ1034925 | MGnify/ENA primary metagenome ERZ1034925 (study PRJEB33766, sample SAMN09781758) | gut metagenome | biome: gut microbiome | host: Homo sapiens | place: Madagascar | study: EMG produced TPA metagenomics assembly of the PRJNA485056 data set... | reverse complement strand
CCCTTATATTATATCAATTTGTGTTATAAAACTCAAGGTAAAATAAATAATTTTTCTATTCTTTCTTGTTTAGTGCGTCTGTTACTATCAAAATTTACACTATATGATTTCCCCCATATGCACTCAAAATCTAAGGGCATTTCATATTCACTACACAAAACAATATTTCCATTATTCTTTTGTTTTCTACACCAATCATAAAATTTATCATAATCAAAATGATTGGCATATTATGTATTAAATTCACTCTCATCAACATATCTTTGTATAATCGGCACTAAACTTTTCGCCAATCTTGTTTTGCTCCCCATACACTTCATCTTACAACATCATCCTTTCACAAAAGTTTTTGGAATAGAATCTAAATAATTGTTTTTTTCATCGGTGCAAAACAAATCTTTAACACGTCCTGTGTTAAAGTCAAAGCTTTGCCACACTTTAACATTTTGTCCATATTGAGAATATCTCGCTTTATAAACATGGGTAATAATGTTTGGCTCAGTTTTCTCTTCTAGTCTTTTGCGGTTAATAATAGTTTGCGCCAATGATAGTTCCTTTTTTCTAGGTTTTAAAACAATACAACCGTTATCTAGCTTAGTTTTTAATTGTTTGCTGCCAAATAAACAATTTTCATCGATTAAATCATTTGTTTTTTCATTGCCGTTTAACTGCGTCATTGATAACAAACCTAAACTATAATCTTCCGCGCACATTTTCAACTCATTAGAAATAGCTAATAATAGCATGTCCTGTCTCAAAGAAGTGCCAATTCTTTCTTTATAATCTTTGCCTACAATTCCATTGTCCCAAATATAATCAAATACACCATATTTGCATTGATGAATGATAGAACACTCTTTAATTACTCTGCGTAAATTGGTTAAAGTGAAATCTGGCATATCAATTAAACGAATATTGGATTCTCTGAGAATTTGCCCAGCTTTAATCAATCTATTTTTTTCTTCTTGTGTGAATTTGCCGTCTAAAATTTTATGAGTGGGCACATCTGCCACATATGCCGCAAATCTTGGTTGTAATTCTCTTTCTTGTTCCATTTCAGTATGAATATAGAACCCATTTCCTTGATAATTAGGGTTCTCTATAAACTCTTGTTTTTCTTTATCCCACAAATGTGTTACAGAAACAGAACACAAATCACCAATAGCAGCTGAAGTTTTGCCAAAACCAGAGGGCGCAGAACGCAATAACAAGTGCCCTCTTTGCCAACCTCTATAAATAGATGTTAAATAAGGTGAATTAAGAACTGCGCCAAAAGAAGGTTCTAGTTGGAACTCATCTAACACTTTTTCAAAGCCCTCACCAGCCCACATTTCAGCACGAACATTTCTACTATCAAACTTCTTTCTTAATTGATTATATTTACTTTCATAGAAGTTAAGTATGTATTTAATAGAATATTGATTTAATTTTTCAAAATTAACTTCTCCATTTTCATTTTCTTCATAAATTTCAGAAATATCAACACCCATTTCTTCATACTGGCGAAGCAGACTTAATTTACGAACATTGTTATAATAGACCTCATAGTTGTCAGGATTAACTAAATCTTTTACAGTAGGAATAAACTCTAAAAAATTATTATCTTCCAAGATTTCATATTGAGGTTTATAATGTCTACAAAAATTATCTACCATAATTTCATCTACTTCCATTGCCCCTTCGGCCGCTAAATGAGCAATAGCAGAAAATAAAATCATATGAAAAGAACACGGCAGAAAATCATCTTTATTAATTGGAAATTTTTTGTTTAGCAACAAGTCGGTGTTATTCAGCAAACAACCTAATGTCATATAAGCGTCATTAAATGAATAAATCATTGTCCTTACCTTTCAGTCGATGATAATAGCTTTTAGAAGTATTGGGCACATAAACTACCTCTTCTTTAAATTTCATGTCTTGATATTTCTCTTTGTTGTGGAAACATTCATTAGTATATTCCATAGCTTCTTTATAATAACGTGGAAAAACTTGCCCCAAACCTAGTGTTACATCATAAGGTTTCTCTAAAATTAGCACATAATAGCGCAAGGTTAGTAATAATTCTTTGTCTGACCAACCGTATTCCTCTTTATAGTGTTTAATTTGTTTAGTAATCCAAGCCCAGTTACAATCTTTTTCATAAATTTCATCAATAAAATCTGTTAGTTGCCTAAATTCACTTTTAGGTGGTTCAGGATTTTGTTTCTTTTGAAGTTCGTTATAACAATCTTCATCACAAAAATACTGACGTTCTCTAGGATTAAAAGCTTTATCTCTTTCTATTTCTTTTTTACAAAAACGACATTTAACATATGTAGGTTTAGCCATAACTATCCTCCTTGTCTTTTCTTTGTACACTTATTATATAGGATTAAATTAAATTTGTCAATAAAAAATAAAGAGAGTAGAAAATTTTCCACTCTCTAAATTATTTTCTTAAAAAGAAATTTCGTATTCAGTTGCTAAATTAGTTAGTTTTGTGTAAATGTTAGCAAGTTTAGGAATATCATTCTCTTTAGCAGAAGATACTTTCCTTACTTTCCCTTCATCATCGTATCCCAATTCTTCTTCTACAATTTGCTGCACAGTTTCAGGTGCAACAGCGAACACTTTTTGCATTACCTTTGGAATAATTTCAAAATAATCTTCTAATGAAAACTTATCTTCTTTTTTCTCAAAAGGCACTAGAACACTATTAGATTCTTCGGCACTACTTTTAATTGCTTCCAGCATAGTTTTTTGCATGTTTTCTGCTGTGAATACGTCTACCACAACAGGCATATTATAACGGCTTCGAGCGAAGATTGTTTGAGTTTGTTTACAAATAGCAGAAGAGGGGATAGCATCGCCATTCTGATCAATACCGTTGGGACGAGTATAAATAACAAAGTCACACAAATTTCTCAAAAAGCGTGTAGAACCTTTTTCTTTTTCTGTTCCAAAAGGCACTGTAAATGTTTTGGTAACCACTTTAGTTTTACCATCTTTATCAATAATTTCTTCTTTCTTTTCTACTTCCTCTTCATGTGAAATGAAAACAACAGTATACCCATAAGAAGTCAACATATTGATTTGATTTCTAAACATTTTTCTCGCTAAAAGATAACCATTGGGGTTGCGATTGTTTTTATCAGATGGGTCTTGAACCAATCCAATATCATTAACGCCATACATTTTACACACTTGAGCTTCACAAATATTTACCAACTCTTCTGCTGTATCAATAATAATAGTGTTATAAAGTTCATGCGCTTTATCATACATATTAACAAGCTGATTATTGATTGTCACAAAAGTATTCCAATCACGAATGGCAAATTTTGGACAATTAACAGCATTGCCACCATTTTCAGCCATTAACAAAAGAGGCTTAGGAAATCTACATGACTGTTTTGTTTTCCCTGTATCATTGGGGCCATAAATCATAATTTTCTGTCCCGACAAGTCCATGACCATATTACTATCTTGTTTTGCAAAAATATCAATTTTAGTAGCCATATTTTATTCCCTCCTTAATTAAAACGGCATATCGTCAAGGCTCATGCTAGCCATGCGTTCTTTAATGGAAGATTTGTTCCCAAACTTAGGCTGAGAGCTTTGAGTAGGAGCAGAATTAGTAGTGCTGTTAGATTGAATTTCTTCCAAACGAATATTCATTTCTTTTTCTAACTGTTTAATTGTTTCTTCATCAAAAGATGCTTCTAGTTCCATGGGATTTCCGCTCTTGTTTTTAGGAATATCCGCGCCTACTAATTGAAACTCTTGTCTTGTGAAACCTTGGCGGGTTGTCACTTTGCGTCCAAAACCACTGTGAACAGGTTGAGTAGAACCACCCACATTGGCAATTTCACAATAAAGAGTAATAGTGTCACCCACCTCTAATTTATCTACATATTCACCCGAAATTTCATCTACATAGCCTTGCATAATTGCATCATAATATTCTTCAGGAACCACAATATGAATAATATGCATATTTTTGAAATAATCTACCGTATAGACATCCATTAAAGCACGACCTGTTTCACCATTGTTGTCTGTTTCAGGTTTAATGCTTTTAATAATACAATCCATAGAAAATTCTGCCACACCTTCACCAACAGAGATTTCATCTACAACAGTAATAAAATTACCAGATAAATTTGTATAAGAAGCAACTCCATTGCCGTTTCTATTGGCTCGTTCATAAGTATTCAAAGAAATAGTGCAATTTACATAAGAAGGAGTTACACCATTTTTAATAGCCTCTTTTTTATCAACGCCACTACTCATAAAACCAATCCAGTTTTTCCAACCTCTGGTTTCATTTTCTTCTACTTCTTCAGCGCCTTTCTTATAATGAAAAATATTATTCACGCCAATTCTATAAACACCCTGTTTGTTTTCAACAGTAATTGCGCCTTGAATTTTTTCCCGACCATCAGAAAGCTGTTTTACTTCAATATCTTTTTCGGAAAGAACTCCTGTAACCATACCATAACTTCTTGTCTGTAATACTTCTTTCATAATAAATTTCTCCTTAATTTAAATAATTTTTTTAATCTTGTTTTTCTGGAATAATAATTTGTCTGTTATCTCTTACACTTTTACACCAATTTAAAATTTCGTTTTTAGTTCTCCCTTCATTGAATTGTCGAATAACAGCATTAAGACAGCCGTAGAACCCATCTGCAAAAGATTTAAGATGAACTTCTTTCATCTTTTCTTCTACATAGTCCACAATAATTTGTTCTGGTCTTTTTCCATTTTCTTCCATTTGTTCTTTGTTTCGCCTCCTAATTAAAATAATTCCTTGTGTCATAATACTAACACAAGGAATTATATCTGTCAACTATTTTTTATAAAAGTTTTTAAATTATTTTCCTTTTCCAAACCATTGATTTCCAATTTTAATTCTACCAGAGCCATGACATTTCCCAGCAGAGAAATATACATAATTGCCATGGAGAACAGTTGCACCATGTTCTAGCACATAATCTACAGCGTCATAATTGGTTTGTGTTGGAGTGGTTTTTGATAATTTAGACGCGGTAGAGAATTGTCCCTTTTGAAATACAACCCCTCTAATTGTATTGGGAAAACGACCATCAAGAACACGATTCAAAACAACTTCTACGACAGCTTTCTGTCCTTTAAAGCTTTCGCCTCCTGCTTCCCTCTTTACAAGTTGAGCTAATAATTTTCTATCGGCGTTACTCACTTTAATTCCAGAATATTTTCCTTTTCCATGATGTGTTGTTTCTTTTTTAAGTTGTTGAGTTGTTTCTTCTTTGGGCTTTTGAGTTGTTTTGTTTTTGTGCGTTTTTTTAGGTTCTTTAGTAGGTTTTGCTGTTTTCTTAATTGGTTTTTTTGTTGGTTCGGGAGTAGTGTTTTGAGTTGGCTCAGGCGTTGATTCAATAGTCGGGGAGGCTGTAGCAACAATAGTCGGCTCAGTGCTAGCCATCGCGACATCTTGGGCACTCATTCCCGTTGTATCCACCAATGTCATTCCCATAACACTACATAAAAATATGCAATGAAGCACCTTCTTTTCTATAAATAATTTTAATATTTTTTTCATATAATAAGCTCCTTATTAAAATGCAATAGACAACATTACATCTTTTATTTTTTCTTCTTTCACTTTGGAATATCTTTCAGTTGTTTTGATAGACTTATGACCAATTGTTTCTTGTGCCACTCTAATACCATAATTATCACACACATCACTTACAAAAGTATAACGCAAGCTATGATTGCTGATATTTTTGGTAATTCCTGCTCTTTTCGCAATATTCTTCAATGTTCTATTTATACACTCTGGACGCATTGGAGTTCCTTGATTAGAAACAAACAAGTTCTCTGCGCCGTTCTTCCTAGTTTCAAGATATTTGTCAACATATTCTCTACAGGATTGGTTTAAATAAACTCGCCTAAAGCTTCCACCTTTTGTCTCAATATAAATATCATCGTTCTTATATTGTTCCAAAGTGATTCTAATTAGTTCGGAAACCCGCAATCCTGTACTCAAATACATTGCAACAATAGCTTTATCTCTTGCATTTTTCCCATATTTAATCAAGTCTACTGCTTCTTCCATGGGAATATAAGGTTTTTCTTTATTTTTAACCTTTACATTTTTTAGGTTCTTTGCTGGGTTATTTTTAATTCGATTAATCCCATTCAAAAAACCAAAGTAGCTTTTTACAGCACTAATTTTTCTATAAATAGAGGCCGAAGCATAAGTATCTAAACTTGCTTTCCAAACCACTAAATCTTCAACCGTGATTGCAGCCTCATTCTTATTTACAAAAGACAACATATCTCGAACATCTTTTTGATAATTTACAATCGTGTTTTTGGATTTTCCCTCACCTTGTAAATTCTTCAAAAATAACTCCATGTTTTCCATTTTTATTCCCTTCCTTTCGCTATTAGTATAGCATATACCACCACCTTTTGCAATATGTTTTTTAACAAAATCATGAAGTCTATAACAAAATAGGCTTCATGAAAGATATTAGCGAGTGAACTAGATATTACAAAAATGTAACATCTATATTTATATATTCGACATAAATTCTATTTTCCCTTTATTTACTCATTTTTTCAAGTTCATCTAAGCATTTTAAAAGACTTCTAATGTATTCTATATTATCCATATCTTCATTGTCACGAATGTTTTGAAAAAAATATATCTCAATAAATTCTGCTAGATTTTTTGCATCTTCTTTCTCAATATTAATTTCAAGCATTGTTTTAATCCTCCTAATCCATCTTCTCTCCGCATAAAACTGACGGCCTATATCCTCTTGTTCTTTTTCTTATCGGGACGGTAAGCGCATCTTCATCTGACCATCCAGATTTAAGTCTCATCCTTATTGTCGTTTTGCCTATACCAAAGTATTTCGGCCCATTCACTGATTGTGTGTCCAACTCCTTTAAGATAAACAATATGGTTTGAACGCTTATTATTTTGCTGCTCACGCATGGTTGCCCATCTGCAATTACTGGCATCATAGCCTTTTTCGTTTTCGATACGGTCTATTGTCAAATCATCATTATATCCATGTGTAATTGCCCAGTTTCTAAACTCAACATAGTTGTGCCATCCGTCACAAACCGCTTTAAGAATTTGTTTAAATTTCTTCATCTGTTTGCTTATCTTCTGAAATGAATTATTGCAAGAAGGTTTTCATACTGTTTGAGAGTTTCTGGTATGTATCATTTGTCATAAGCATAGAAACAATATTCTCTGTTAAAGTTTGCCTTGTCGCTTCATCGAAATAAGTTTTAATACCTTTATTTACTTCATTTCTAAGTTTTCTATCATAATCATCTATACCTCGTGCAATATCACTCACAACATATTTTCTTAAAGCATCAGATTTAAACCTGTCTCTTAACTCATCTTCTATTGTCTCAGATAAGTATTCTTCTCTTGTTACCTTTCTATCAGGTTTATTCCATCCACCACCGATTGTTATTTCTTTTGCCATAAAATCAGATATTGAATTAGAGACAACGTCTTTAATTTGCGTTCTCATTTCCTTTAGAATTTCATCCTTTAATTCTTCAGTAATAATAGATTTTATTTCTTCTTGTGCAATGGCTCTGATTTCTCTTTCTGTCGTATTCTTTAATGTGTGATAGATGTAATCATGCATAAATCCAGTATCAATTTCTATCTTAACTCCATTATTTTTAATTTCTGTCGCATCATTGTAAGGACAGTTTTCATATCCCTTTTCATATTCACAATATGGTGTTCCATCTGAATAATCGTATCCATCAAAATATTTACAATCTCTACATTCTTTCATTTTTCTTTCTCCTATCTCATTTATTTTATTTCCACTGCGAATCCAGCAATTTCACAGCCAACTCGCACGCCATTAGATATGTTGTTTCGTGAATTGTGTTTTTGTGCGTTTCGTGTAATCTCGTCTTGAACTCGTCAAGAGTTCCGAAAAAGCAACCAGCGCGAACGAAGTATCCTTCTTCTGCTTTGAAAAAATATGTTTTCCGAAGCTCACTTCCGATTCTGTCAATTGCCACATATATACTGTTGGTCAGTCCTTCGTGGCTACATTTTTCACCAAATCTGCTCAATTCGCCAAAGTTACTCCGCTCACCGAATGAGCTTCCCATGGCAAAACAGCACCTCGCTGGAAAAATTTTAATCTCTGTGTAATCACCGTGCGGACAGATTAACCTTTCCTGTTCATCTCTCTGGAATGTTTCTAAATCCTTTGCTGTGTATTTTTTCATCATTAAATCTCCTTATTTGTGTATATATTGACTTTCATTTTCATTTCTCACTTTCCAAAATATAACCACCAACGATAAAAGGACGCATTGACAGTCATGTTTTTAAGCTCTTTAATCTCCTTATTGTTCTCGATGTAAACCTCAATTTGAGACTGAATAAGAGTATCGGATTTAAGCTCAGGGTAAAGGGTAACAAGTGTTATAGCACTTTCGGGAGCAATATCTTTAAAGATACCACTTTCGTATTCCTGATATTGCTTTACCGCATCTACAATTTGCTGTTCAATTTTAGTATTTTCCGTCTCATACATGGCGATTTTTTTGTCAATACCGACTCGGTCGAGTACACATTTGAGTAACGAAATGAAAGCTATAATTGAGAATATAATGACAACGCCGCCGATGATTTGAAACGCAACGCCAACAATCGGTTCATCGAGTTCGAGCTTAATTCCCCAAACAGCCATTAGAATACCCAAGACGAGAATGACAATAATCATATTTAATCTCCTTTCTTATTCCTTTTTAGTCATCACATCAAATTTTGTGAGACAACTTTTACAAATATTTTCTTTGATGTACATATTTGAAATTTTCTTCCGGACCTTTGCTTTTCTATAGCCTTCTAGCCAAATATAACGTTTGCATTCAAGGCATAAATGCGGAACGAACGCAAATCGATTACAAGAAAGCATCATGTCGTTTTTCCCTCCTTAATAAATTTTTCAAGTAGCGCCATGCAATTTGGACACAAATCCAGAGTTGCTTTTGTGCATTCCATTGTACCAGTTGCGTTTCGTCTACATATAGCAATAGAATTAAACACCCCTGGCTGGTTTCCGAGGGGATAATGTTCATGTAATTGTCCACAACGATCACATTTCTTAGCAAGAGCCATTATTTTTTCCTCCTTTTTTCAAATAATTATAAATAGTTTCACAGCGATTCCGATATTTGCACTCAACAAGCGTATCACCATAAAAATATGAGTCGCCATAATTTGATTTAATCTGCTCTGGTCTTTGGGTTACTTGGGGCTCAAAATCCGGACAGTCCTGACAATAGATAGAAATATTAAATTTAATCATAATTGTTCTCCTTTTATTAACTTAAAATATCAGGTATTATTTATCTCTGCCGCATTCGATAATCAGCTCTGAATATGGCAGACTCTCAACCCAATCACAGAATGTATGCCACTCTTCAAGGCGGTGTCCTCGTCTAGCAAAATATATAGATTTCAGAACTTGATAATTAAGTTGGACAGTGCGTTTTTGGTTGTAGGAACTCGGAAGAAGTTGAATCATTTGCAACCAAACATTTTTACTCTTGGTTTCTAAATACTTCTCTCGCAAATCGTTAAGGTTGTCAACCAATAGTTTAGCCGTGTCATAAGGTGTCATCTCTATTTCACGATAAGTACGACCATTCAAAATGTTACAAATCGTAGAAGAATAACAACCAATCTTGTTAGCAATCTCTTGTTTGGTCATTCCGTCATAGTACATCTCGCGAATTTCTTCGATTTCATAGTCAGTGAATCTATGTGCTGATTTAGATACTTTATATCGAGTGTAACCACTTGTTGTTTTTAATCCCATATCAAAAGCATGTTTTAAGTTTTCGCTTTTAGTAACCCACTCCAAATTAGTATAGTTGTTGTTCCATTTGTTACCGTCCTTGTGATTGACCTCACACAAACCATTAGGATTATTACAAAATGCTTCTGCAACAAGTCTATGAACATATAAGTTTTTTCCATTCAGTACGACCTTCTTATAGTTGGAAGAATTTACCGATGGTTTCAAAAACTTACCTCGTTTTTTGCTATACACTCTACCTTTATTGGTCACACTATACATTTCGTGTCCAATGACCGTCTTAAAAATTTCCTCGAAATCCTCATTAACATCAAAACACTCTTTTCCGTTGTTACCAATCAAATGTTCAAAGCTAAAATCGGACATTTCAAAGGGTTTGTGTGTTAAGCGATGCATAGTAGAAGTACTGTTTTGCACAACTCCAACACGATATGTCGAAAATTGTTTCCACCAGTATAAAGGTGCTGTAATATCACACGTTACGTTAATCATCCTTAAATATTTTGCATGGTCATTTCCTGCTTTAGAAAGACGCTTAGCCAAATCTAAATCTGCTTTTCCCAGAGTATCAGTTTCCCAATTACTGTCTGATTTATCCCAACTATTCATAGCATTACGAGCGGAATAAACCGCTCTTACAATATTATCAACATGTGTCTTTTCAATTTTAATCATGCAACCACCGCCTTATCAATTTCTTCAAACACAATGCGGTTTGGTAACATATTGTGACACAAATAAACGCTTGAAAAAGGAGGATTTAATGAAGGTTTTTGTTCTTTATACGATTTGAAATAAGATACTCTTTTACTGAGATACATTATTTCAAACTCATTATCTCTAAACATTTTAAATCTCTTTTTACTCTCAAATAAACCAACCACACCTACTAACATAGCAAATGGTTTATCTATCTTAAACAAATGTTCAAATACTTCTGTTTTCATTGAATAAGGTGGATTACTGATTATGTAGTCACAATCCATTGTTTTATATCCAAAGAAATCTTCACCATTGCAAATATGAGTTGCTATAACAATATGTCCGTTATTGCGTAACTCTTTAACAAAAAAACTATCTTCCGTATCGAACGGACACCATATAGTTGAATGTGGTTTAATATATTTTTCAATAGGTTTAATCGCATATATTGGTGTATAAAATTCATCATTTTTACTACCAGCTACTTTATCCATCTTCATATTTCAAAATCCTCCAATCATTAATAGCTCATGAGCGTGTTGTTTGTTAAACAATCCGACAACATTATTTATCCCACCATTTTAGACGTTGTCCACATTCGGGACAATAACGATACATTCCACAGTCATAGATAAGGTATAAATCTTCTTCTTTATGACAAAACCCAAATCCACATCTAGGGCAAGAACGTTTATATTTGTTTTTAGGACTCCGTAAAGGTTTTTTAGGTTCTTCTTTTTCTAATTTTCCTAAGAAAATAATTGCTGTTTCTATTTTTTCTCTAAAATCGTATTGATTTCCCGTGCAATCACCACTGATTAAATCTTTCAAATTTTTAATTACGTTTTCAACTTCAATTTTCATTCTTCATCATCTCCTGGAAATACAGGCATCTCTGCCCAATGCGTGACTTCGCCCACTTCTCGCATAAAACCACCAGCACACCACTTTTTATTAAAAGTAATATGTCCTTCTCGCACAGTTGGAAACGGTTTTTCTCCCGGCACATAGCACAATACAGGCACAAACGGCTCTGGTAAACATGACTTAACATCAATCCAATTCATTTATTTCACCTCTTCATATTGTTCGTCTAGCAATTTCACAGCCAACTCGCACGCCATTAGATATGTTGTTTCGTGAATTGTGTTTTTGTGCGTTTCGTGTAATCTCGTCTTGAACTCGTCAAGAGTTCCGAAAAAGCAACCAGCGCGAACGAAGTATCCTTCTTCTGCTTTGAAAAAATATGTTTTCCGAAGCTCACTTCCGATTCTGTCAATTGCCACATATATACTATTGGTCAGCCCTTCATGGCTACATTTTTCACCGAATCTGCTCAATTCGCCAAAGCTACACATCACACCGAAGTTGCTTCTCCTTCTGAAGTTACATCTCTTTCCAAAGATGCATTTTTCTGGGAATGTCCCAATTTCTGTATAATCTCCACTAGGACAGATTAACCATCCCCATTCGTTTCGTTCAAATGTTTCAAAGTCTTTTTCTGTGTATTTTTTCATCATCATTATATCTCCTTATTTTTTGAATCTTTTTCACTGTGTTTCTTCACAAGTCCTCATGACTGTATCTCTTTTTA
>ERZ1034925.826-NODE-826-length-12203-cov-23.247613_pt1 | contig 12203 bp, 13 predicted proteins | sample MGYA00520687_ERZ1034925 | MGnify/ENA primary metagenome ERZ1034925 (study PRJEB33766, sample SAMN09781758) | gut metagenome | biome: gut microbiome | host: Homo sapiens | place: Madagascar | study: EMG produced TPA metagenomics assembly of the PRJNA485056 data... | reverse complement strand
TGAACTTGTTTCAAGGTCTAAGAAGAGATGCTGAAACGAGTTCAGCATGACCGTTGGGTTAAAATTGTATGGTGCATGAATTGCAACATCTACTGAAAATGACCGTCAAGAATTGATTGATGAAGCAATTAGACGTGGTGATATTAAACTCGCTCCTGCATTAGAAAAGCACGTTAAAATGGCTAATGATGTACAGAATGATTTTTATAACAAGTTGATTGGGTTAGGAATGAACGAACAAGAAGCACTTTCTACTTCTATTCTGATAAAAGAACTGTTTCTCCAGAACGTTTTAAAAATTGGTACGACAAAATCGTTGTGACTAATGTATAATAATACAAGAATGAGAAAGAGGGAAATGGGGTAGAGATTGGCTTTGTGTTTGAAATAGAGGCTAATTTATAGAATTGACAAAAAGTACTCCAAAAGTCTCTTTTTGTACCCCAAATTGGACTTCCAAAATCTTCTATAAAAATTTTTATTAGCCTGTAATATAAATATAATCTATGTTGTAGCGATTTAATATAAAGTCCAGAAAAAGCCCAATTTGGTCAAGGTGGAACTAAAGGAGGAACTTAGTTCCCCCTTAAATTTTTAAACATCGCCATTTTAAGAACCAAATCAAAGTCAATAAAATGTAATTTTGAAATCTTTTTAGTGGCTTTGAGGCATATTTTTAAAATTTTTCAGCAAAAATCTATCCAAAAGTTTAAAAATTATTCATCATTTATGCAATCGGCATAGATATAACCTTTGATATTAGAAAATCTTCTATCTTCAAATTCAGTTAGTTTTTCCTTGTAGTAACCTATAAAAAAGACCTTTTATTTAATGTACTTTTTACCACTTTTAAATTTAAACTTTACCCCCAAGATTGTTAATTGTTTTCTTTTTTCATCAGGAGTTCCAATATTTCTTATAGAAAAAATATTTTCTATAAAAGTATTTTTACGAGGAACAAAAAAAGGTTTAGAATATTTTTGATAGAATTTTTTATATTCTGGTAACACATCACACTCGTATACAATAGATTTTTTATCCCAATTATCAAATCGTTTACATACTTCACTAAAGACTTTCAAATCAATATTAACACGTTCTTTCAAAGGATAGTTTTGTATTACATCATATTCATCAAGTGCATCTATATTAAAAATAGCCTTTAATGAAACTTTTGATGATGATAAAAACGTAATAATTTTATCCATTTGATTTAATAAATTTACATAAGTTTCAACAGGTAAAGGTTTTAAATCATCAGGAATATTAATTATTTTACAACTACATTTTTCTCTAAGGCTTGACAACAAATTTATCTTACTTGTTGGGTGTGGCTTTAATATCACAAGAGAATTATCCGTTGTGTATTTATTTATAATATCAACATAAATATTTATTTGGTCATCGTCTTGCATACAGAACCTTTTATCCTCAAGACGAGATGGCAACAATAATATTTTTTTATCATATTGAGAAAAATCTGAACTGATAGAGTTTGCAAAATCATCAACTTTATGTTGAATTTCTTTATCTTGTTTAATTATATCCAACAAGGTCTGAGGGTTTGTAGCTGAAATAGGTACACCCGTAATATCAACAGAATCATCTTTTTTATATGGAGCTAAAGCTATTATTTCATCGGGTGATTTTAATTTATACAATCTTTTTTCAGATGTATTTTGGTTAAAATCAATCAACTTTGAATTAGAAGGATTATAAATCAAACCTGAGCCGTCGCCATACATAACGAAATGAGCATTTGGATAAGCAATCGTAAGATATATAAAACTACAACCGCCTTCTGAATAAAACACTTCAGAATAATCATTATTATCCAATTGTTTTTTTAATCTTGTTGCAATATCTTTTTTTAATAGATAATTAAAATAAATCTTATTAAAGAAATTAATTTTCCGACTAAACAATTTTTTATTGATTTTATCATAAATAGAACTATTAATGAGATAGAGGTTTTGAAAAACTTCATTCATTTTTATATAATTCAAAAACTCCTGTGGGCATTCATTTTTAGTAAAAAAAATGTCTATATTAACTTCATCTATAGAATATTTAGTTAAAATAGAAGCTAAACCTGTATACAAGTATGTTAAACTTTGACATTGTAACAATATTTTCTTTTTAGAATTCATTATAAACTACCTTTTTTACTCTTAAAAATCATCAACACTAAGAGGAGTACCAAAAGACAAATCTTTGTTTGAAATTTTTCCAATAACAGAGTCATAATATTTTGGGTGCAAACCGTTTGAAGGTCTTATTGAACGGATATTTTCAGGAGTAAACTTCTCACCTTTTTTGATATCTTTAACAACATATAATGAACGAGCGAATTTTCGATTTGTTTCATTGATTGTATAATCAACTTTACCTAGAACTTTCTCCGTATCACGAACAGCAGTAACCATTTGGGCGAATTCTTCAACATTCAAAGAGAAACCACTATCAGCACCACCTAATGCTCTATCAAGAGTTATGTGTTTTTCAATAACTTTTACCCCCATAGCAACAGCAGTAATAGGAGGAATGATACTCATAGAGTGATCAGAAAGTCCTATTTTTACACCTTGAGGAGCGAATTTTTCATACATATCCTTTATTGTATTCAAGTTCATATCTTCTAATTTAGCAGGATATGCAGAAGTGCATTTTAATATTGTGATATCATTATTGCCTACAGATTTGCAAGTATCGATTGCTTCTTGAATTTCCTCAAACGAAGAAATTCCAACAGAGATAATCATAGGTTTGCCAAGTTTTGCAGTATATTTTATCAAAGGAAAATCAATCGCTTCTGGACTAGCAATTTTGTAAATTGGGACATCTATACTTTCTAAAAAATCTACAGCAGAATAATCAAACGGTGTTGAAAAGAAATCAATACCAACTTCATCAGCATATTTTTTGAGTTCTACTTGCCATTCCCAAGGAGTATAAGCCTTCTGATACAAAGAATAAAGATTTTCACCGTTCCACAAACTGTTCTTATCATTTATTAAAAATTCATCATTTTTACAATCAATAGTAAGAGTGTCAGCAGTATAAGTTTGAATTTTTACAGCATCTGCACCAATTTCTTTTGATTTTTTTATAATTTTTTTTGCTAAATTAATGTCGCCACAATGGTTTGCAGAGATTTCTGCAATAATATATGTATGCACAACTAATCCTTTCTTTGTATTATTTCATCAAAAATCTTAAAAAATACAACCTTGTTATCAGAAGGAATAAAAGGTTCTTTCTCCAAATTCAAACTATCTTTTATTGACCAGATTAAGTCCTTAAATCCAAGCCTATCTCTAAACAAAACTGTACTAGAAAATCTCGGATTTATTTCAAAAATTATAGGAACATTATCAGCATTCATTCTTAATTGAACATTTATAGCGCCTTCTAAACAAATTTTTTCTGCGACAGAAACTAAAAGGTCCTCAATTTTAGAATTTTTGACCAACTCACCATAGCCTGTCAAACCACCTTTTAACTCTCTTTTAAATACAATACATCTAGTTTCATTATTATATCTATACAATCCACAAGTATATTCATCACCTTCAACATATTCTTGTGCAATATAGTCCTTATATTTTGATGAATAATACTGAAAATCCAAATCATTTTCTATTAGACATATTCCTTTACTTCCACAACCTTTTGGATCTTTCAAAATATATGGATATTCTAATTCAATGACATCACCAATTTTATAAGTTTTTGGATAAGGTAACTCATTATTTTGTAAGAACTCTGTCGTTTTAAATTTATCAAAACCTATATCCATAGCCATTTTAGAAGCCATTATCACTTTAGCTCCAGCAATAGTTCTAATATCATTGTCATTAAGAAATCTGAGTTCAGGTTCTGACACAGGAATTATGATATCTAATTTATATTTATCAACTAAATTTTCTAAAGAACTAATATAACCTTTACTAGTTGCCTTTTCTACAATTTCAAAGTTTTTTGATAAATAAGCTATTGGGTTTTTTGTAGAGATATCACAACAAACTAGTTGATTTATAAACTCTTGATTTTTTAAAATTTTATATATTGAATAACCAATATCACCACCACAAGCAGTAACTAACACATTATATTTATTCATAATATTTTTTCACCAATTCTAATTCTTTTTTTCGTAACTCATTATGCTCAAAAACTTTTGGTTCTGCAACAATTTTTAACCAATCCTTCATTTTTAAATATTCAACATCACAAACCTTATAAATATTATTAGGGGTAACGTCCATTAAATATTCTCTCCATAATGGCTCTTTTGCTAAATATTCATTCAATTCATTTTTCAGAATACTCTCATCAAAACTAACCATCTTAACATCTTTGTTCAATCCTGAAGAAATTGTTAATATTGTATCTTTTAAAGTTAACGGATTTTCACATAATGCCTCATAATAAAAATCGTCAGTTTTTATTCTTATAAATTTAGAAATTGCCTTTGCCAAATCCTTAACATAAGCAAGTTGTACAATATTTTTTCCACCATTAACCAATATAAAAGGTTTGTCATCAAGAATTCTCTCTATATAAAAATCTAATCTTTTTGTATATTCATTTTTATCCCATAAAATTGGACATCTGATAACACATGTATTTTCAAACTTTTCTAAAGCGTGTTCAAGAGATATTTTGCCAGTAAGATATCTTTTATTAGTATCGTTAAAAGTTTCAAGTAAAATTGGATCTATGTTTTCAATTTTCTGATTTAATTTAGAGTTTTTATTTAATTTTGCAACCCAAGTTGATGATATAACAATATATTTTTTAAATTTTATATTATCAAAAACAACTTGATAAGAATTACTATCGTATGCAATAAAATCAATTACGCAATCAAATTCCATTCCACTTAAGCTTTTCACACCGTCTTGTTTTTCTTTTATTATATAATTTGCACCCTCTATAAGATTAGATGAATTTCTTGATATAACTGTAACTTCATCTTTATTCTTTATTAAATTGATAACAACTTCTTTCCCTAATAATTTAGTACCACCTATAACAAGAACTTTCATTATTTTTCTCCATATTTACTTATTTTTTTTAAATAATCACAATCCAATATAAAATCATCTAAATTTGTTTTACTCAATTTTTTCGTTTCTATTGCAATATTAGTATTTTTATTAATTATACCTAAAATCCTTTTGAAATCAAAGTTTCCGTTCCCAAAATGTTCGTGTTTATCTACTGTATTGTCAATAGTATTGTCTGAAAAATGATAACATAAAGGGTTCAATGAATTATATTGTTCTATATAATCATAAGGTTCTTTATTAAAAGAATTTGCCGAACATACTGCATGTCCAATATCCAAACAAAATCGACAATCTGTTCCGTCCATAATAGTTTTTATTTCTTCAACACTTGCGCCTCTACAAAATCTATTTTCTCCAATAGGAGCTTTGTATGGCTTATTTTCAATAATTAACTCTGAACTACAATTTTTTTTGACAATATTAAATTGTCTAATCAATTCGTCCAAACTACCTTGAATTCCACCGTGTACAACAACATATTTTGCATTTAATTCATCAGCAAAATTTGATACTTGTCTATATATTTGCATATTATAATCAAACTTACTCTCATCTGCCAAGTTAACATCGTGTAAAAAATGTGGAGCGTGTAATGTGAATGGTATATCTAATTTTTTCCATTTTTCAATCGTATCTGTTGTATTCGGCACAACATACAATTCAATATAATCATACACTCCGTTATTATACAAACGAATTGCCTCGTCATAATAATAATCAGTATTTCTTGACCATAATTTTAAACCTAATTTATACATTGTGCATAATCCTATATTTCATTTCCGCCATTTGCCAATCAGAGTCATTATCAATGTCTTGAACCAATGCTTCATCCATCTCCAACATAGCAATTTTATCACTATTCATCTTTTCGGTCTTATAAAAATAAAACATACCAACATCATGATACATCGGCTCCAAGTCCTGTGAACGCTTAGGCGCATTTTCGGGTTCTCTATACTCCAACAAGCCTTGCTCGTTCAATTTAAAGGCTCTTTGAATAGGGAAAGAGTATTTTACAACCGGAATTAATCTGTCTGCGCCCGATGTTTTGAATTGTTCATACGCATTATTTATAACATCAACCGTCAAAAACGGTACGCAAGGATAAATACAACACAGTTCGTCAAAAGTCTTTCCTCTTTTTTTATACTCGGAAACAACTTCCTCCAAAACATCCGCAGTCGTCGCAAAATCATTCGCGGTTTTTTCAGAGCGCATAAACGGAACTTTCGCACCGAATTGTTTTGCGATTTCAGCAATTTCAACGTCATCCGTCGAAACCATTACCTCATCAAAAACCTTTGAATTTACTGCAGCCTCGACCGCATAAGCAAGCATTGGCTTTCCCATAAATTCTTTTATATTTTTGCGCGGAATTCTTTTACTTCCGCCCCTTGCCGTAATTACCGCAACGATACTCATTTCAACAAACCTTTTATTCTTTTAACAATTTCTTTTAAATCACAATCTTTCAAATCGTAATATAAAGGCAAGGATATACAGTGATTATAATAATTTTCAGCATTAGGGTAATCGCCCCATTTATATCCAAATTGTTGATAATATGGTTGAGTATGAACAGGTATATAATGGACTTGCAAATTCAAACCAACTTTTCTTGCATTGTGATAAAATTCGTCCCTATTCTCAACTAAAATTGGATACAAGTGAAAACACGCATTTGAAAAATCTTGTTCAATCAAATGTTTAACATCTAAATTTTTATTGTAATAATCAACAATTTCTCTTCTACGTTTTTTGAATTTGTCTAACTTTTTAAGTTGAGTTATCCCAAGCGATGCCTGAACATCAGTCATACGATAATTCAACCCTAATTCAACCATATCGTATTTCCAATCTTGAGTATGATGCATACCGTGAGAACGATAGGCTAATAGTTTTTTATAAAGATTTTCATCATTAGTTGTGACAGCACCACCTTCACAAGTAGTAATCGTTTTAACAGGGTGGAAAGAAAATACCGTCATATCAGAATATTTGCAAGCACCAACCTTTGTACCATCATATTCTGAACCGATTGCGTGTGCCCCATCTTCTATTATATAAACTTTTCTATCCTTTGGTAAAACTTCATTAATAACTTTCATATCACAACTTTGCCCAGCAAAATGAACTGGAACAACGGCTTTCGTTTTTTCTGAAATATGTTTTCTAATTTCTTCGGGATCAATATTTGCTGTTTCAGGAATAACATCTGCAAATTTGACATCAGCACCAACAAATCTTGCACAATTTGCGCTAGATAAAAATGTTATCGGAGTTGTAACAACTTCATCACCAACACCGACTCCTGCGGCAAGCATTGCAATATGAAGTCCTGATGTTGCAGAGTTTACAGCAACGCAATATTTTGCACCTGTATAATCACAAATAGCTTGTTCAAACTCTCTAACCTTTGGACCACAAGTCAAAAACGGAGATTTTAATGTCTTTAAAACAGCTAAATAATCATCTAATTCCAAATGTTGCTTGCCATAATTGTATGTTTTCATATTATATCTCACTTATTAACTTTTTCATATCCTCAACAGTTAACCATCTGTCGTTATTACCTGAGTGGTACTCAAAATCAGGTGCCACTTTTTTGGCATTTGGATAATCGTAATTTATACCAGTAAAACTCATTTGCGGAAGAATTATATAAAAATCTTTAAATTCAATCGTGTTAGGTGCATCTTCTTTTGTTATCATTTGTTCATGTATTTTTTCACCAGGACGAATGCCGACTTCTTTAATCTTCAAATCTGGAGCAATCGCTTTTGCTAAATCGGGCATTTTCATAGAAGGAATTTTCTTAACATATAATTCACCACCATGCATATGTTCAATTGCTTCTAAAACCATTTCAACCGCTTGTTCAAGTTTTAACCAAAAACGAGTCATTCTTAAATCTGTAATCGGTAGTTCTGTTGCACCTTCTGCAACAAGTTTTTGGAAGAATGGGATAACTGAACCTCTTGAACCAGCTACGTTACCATATCTAACAACTGAAAATCTTGTATCTTTAGAACCTGAATAAGAATTTCCTGCAATAAATAACTTGTCAGAGCATAACTTTGTAGCACCATATAAATTTATAGGAGCACAAGCTTTGTCGGTTGACAAGGCAACTACTTTTTTTACTCCTTTGTCTATAGCACAATCTATAACATTTTGTGCCCCATGAATATTGGTTTTAACTGCTTCAAAAGGGTTATACTCACAAGCTGGAACTTGTTTTAGTGCTGCAGCATGAACAACGATATCAACACCTTCAAAGGCTCTCATCATTCTTTCTTTGTCACGAACATCACCAATGAAAAATCTCAATTTATGTTCAAAAGGTTTAAATTCAGGCATATTAGCCATCATAAATTGTTTAAATTCATCTCTTGAATATATTATGATTTTCTTTACATCTGGATATTTTTCTAGAACAGTTTTGATGAACTTTTTGCCAAAACTCCCCGTTCCACCTGTTACTAAAATCGATTTGTTATTTAACATTATTATCTCCTATTTTTTCGCAACAAAATTGCTATTTTGTCGCATTTATTATAACATAAACGTATTATTTAAACATTAAGTTGACATCCGCGACTATTTATTTTTTACATTTAGTTAATAATTGATTAATGTTAATTTTTTCTACACAAAGATATTCCAAACCTCGTTGAGTAGTTCTTTCTATATTATATTGGTTGCTACCATCTAGTATAATCAGTGTTTGAAAAATGAATTCTCAAATACCATTCATAACGCTCGTAGCGATTTATAAAACGTTTATCTGAAATATATTTAACAACTTTTTCTTCTTGTTTATTGGAAAATATTTTATTTGTTTTAAGTTAATCGCTTTGGTTGGTTCGTTTTGCCATTCTAGATTATTTTGGAAGTCCAATTGGGGGTACAAAAAGAGACTTTTGGAGTACTTTTTGTCAATTCTAAAAATTTGCCTGTGTTATAAACACAATGCTAATCTCTACCCAATTTCCCTCTTTCTCATTCTGGTATTATTATACAAATATCAACAAAAAAGACTCACTAAATAGTGAGTCTTTTAAAAAATGCCCTTGGCCAGACTTGAACTGGCACCGAGGGTGAACCCCGATTGGATTTTAAGTCCAACGCGTCTACCGATTCCGCCACAAGGGCATGCATTTTATTATTAAGTTTTCAAAGTTTTGGAAAGCGGACTCGCTAGACGCGGCGTCTACTCTCCCCTCCATCTCGAACGATACTTAATCGTTCTCGCGGAGTCCTTGCCACAAGGGCATGCATTTTATTAAGTTTTCAATCCATATTGCAAAACTGCAACTTGAACAAAACTATATTATAACAAACATAAAAAAATGTCTAGTAAGTTTTTTATAATGTGTTATAATCAGGATATGACTAAGCAAGATGACTTTATATCAACCGTTTCACATGAGATGAGAACACCTTTAACAAGTATAAGAGGTTTTGCTCAAACTATGTTGTCATCGTGGGATAAGATTGATGAAAATTCTAAAAAAAAATTTCTTGAAATAATTGAACAACAATCTAATAGGCTTATTCATCTTGTAGAAAATATTTTATCAGTTACAAAAATACCTGATGAAGAAATTATTTTGAAAAAAACTGCTGTAAATCCTGTAATAAATACAGTTATGCAAATAATTAAACAAAAATATAATAATTATGAATTTAATTTGAATTTAGATACTAAAAACCCAACAATCTCCGCTGATGTTGAAAAACTTCAACAAATATTAATCAATATTATTGAAAATGCTTGTAAATATTCAGATGTAGGCTCTGTTGTTGAAATTACCACAAAAGAAGACGACAAATTTGTTTCAATATTGATTAGAGATTATGGAGTTGGTATTGATGAAAAGTATGCACAAACTATTTTTGAAAAATTTTCAAGAATTGATAATCCACTTACTAGAAAAACTCAAGGTAGTGGACTTGGTCTATTTATTACAAAGTCATTAACAGAAAAAATGAATGGACAAATATCTTTTAAAAATATGGAAAAAGGCACAGAGTTTGAAATTAAGTTTCCACAATATAATATAGAGGATCATATAAAATGCTCTGTAACACATTAATTATTGATACAAGAAAAGAATTGCCTGCAAAATATAAAAAAAGTATTGCTGATAATAATACTTATGTGTTTGTTGCAAATAATATCAAAGATGCCTTGAATTATATTCAAAGCCGTGAACCTGATTTAATAATCGTATCAGATAGTATTTCAGAGTCACTTAGTGATTTTTGTGAAAAAATTAGAGTCTTAACTTATAACATTCGACCAATCATCGTTGCTTTATCAAAGTCGGATAACATAGATGATAAAATTAAAGTGCTTGAATCTGGTGCTGATGATTATATTAGTGAACCTGTTAATATAAAAGAGTTTAAAACTAGAATAAAAGCACATCTAAGACGTGAGTTAGAATCAAATTTAGATAACAAAACTCTTTTGCCAAATGAAAAATATTCTATAAGAGCATTGAAACGTTCTATTGCAGAAAATACAGATTGGGCATCTTTGTTGATTAGTATAGAAAATTTTCAGCAATATGTAGAAGTTTATACAGAATTTGCTGGTGATAAAGTTGTACAAACTCTTATTGCTATAATAAAATCAACTTTAACAGAAAATGATTTTTTAAGTAGATTATCTGACTCAGAATTTTTAATAATAACGTCATCTTTAACTGCGGAAAAAATAGCATCATTTTTAACATTTGCTTTTGATGCTGTTGCACCAAAATTTTATTCTCCTGAAGATTCTACACGTGGTTATATGTTGTTACAAGGTGATGAAGAAGCAGGGATAAGAATTGATTTTGTTTCATTATTGATTAGTGTTGTTTCAAGTGAATTTTGTTCTTACAAAAATCCTGAACATGTCTTACATAAAATGCAAAGAATTAAACCGCTTGCAAAATTACCTTCAAAATCAAATTATATAGTCGACCGTCCCAAAATTTCGGGTCAGATAGAAAATTCACCAAATATAAACAAAAAGATTGTTATATTAGAAAATGATTCTGCTCTTGAATTGTTGTTAAGAACAACCCTTGAATTGCAAGGGTATGATGTATCAACAATGATTGAAGAAGAATCTATTCCAGCAATTCTTATCATTGATTCTGGTGATAAGATGGATAAATTAGAATTATGCAACAAAATTAAAAACAATAATTTGTTTGTAAATTCTAAAATAATAGTAACTTCAAACCACCACAACAAGTCAGAAATTCTTAACAGTGGTGCTGATTTGTATTTGCCAAAGCCTTACGAATTATCTGTTTTAATCAAATGGGTTGAATACTTTATGAAACAAATAAATTATTAACCAATAAGTTCATCTAATGCTTTAGCATTTTGTTGTGCTTTATTAACATTGATATTTCTATTTCTTCTCATATAATTTCTAAGTGCTTCTCTGATATATTCACTTCTTGAACGTTGTTCAGAATTTGCAAGAGAGTCAACCTTATCTAAAAATTCAGGTGACATAGAAATTAACACTCTAGCCATAAAAACTCCTTCTTATGTCAAATAAACATAATTCATAATATAATTTGATTTGTATTCTTAACTTTCATATTGTTCTGATAATTCAAATGCTTTTTCAGATAATTCTTTTGTTTTTTCATCAAGAATGCCACGTTTTAATTGGGTATAAAATGCTTTTTTAGAGTTGAATTTTTTCTTTAAAAATTCGTATGCAACTTTTGGATCACATTTTGAACCACAAGTAAATAAATCAACTGCTGCATAACCCAATTCTGGCCATGTATGAACTGCTAAATGGCTTTCAGAAATAATAACAACACCACTAACTCCAAATGGTGAGAACATGTGAAAACATTTTTGAACTACTGTTGCACCACATTCTATTGCCGCATCAACCATATAGTTTTCAATTTTATCCTTATTGTTTAAAACATTAGGGTTACATTCAAAAAATTCTGCTAAAACATGTCTTCCTAAATATGTGTCACCGTTGTTGAATTCTTTTATTTCCAATTATATTTCGCTCCATTTACTACATACTATACAATATCTTATAATAAAAAGATTAAATTTCTATAATTTTAATATAAATTGTTAATTTTA
>ERZ1034925.825-NODE-825-length-12203-cov-43.519509_pt1 | contig 12203 bp, 8 predicted proteins | sample MGYA00520687_ERZ1034925 | MGnify/ENA primary metagenome ERZ1034925 (study PRJEB33766, sample SAMN09781758) | gut metagenome | biome: gut microbiome | host: Homo sapiens | place: Madagascar | study: EMG produced TPA metagenomics assembly of the PRJNA485056 data set... | reverse complement strand
TTTGCAAGAAAATATCAATGTAACGTATTACGTATTATGAGATTTAAAGATGTTCTTAATAAATATGGTGTAACGCAACAAGACTTAGCAGACCGGATGGGTATGAATAGAGTTTCGGTTTCTCGTTTACTTAGCGAGAAAAACGACTTGCGTATATCAACTATCGAAAAAATAGCAAACGCTATAGGCTGTCCTGTAGCAGAATTGTTTGATAAGCAGAACAAAGTAGATGCTATGAGTGATTTCATCGCCCTAATAAAACAAGGTGGTGAGTTGTATTCCGCATCGTCCATTGCTGAGGCTAGGGACGTGCTGGACAAGTTGGAAAGTGTTAAGTAACGTAAGGAACATTCCTTGCAAGTATTAATAATTAAAACTTTTACGGCTATGAATGATTTTTTCAATTTGAGAGGTACAGCGGTATTCCGTGTTCTCTCGTTAATTAGTACAGTAGCACTATGGTTAACTATATTATTGTTTGCCATCGGCTTGATGATGGGCTTCTTTGGAGAGCAGGAGACGAAGGCGATAGGATGGGCAATGGTTGGATTCTCAATCTCTTCCTTTATCTCTTGCCTATTCATGTTCGGCTTCTGTTACCTGATTAAGATAGCTAAGTCTTACGACAAGGACAAGCAGGAGGATAATAAGGAAATAGTATTCCAATACAATGGTTACAAAGGCACTTTCACAAAGGATGACAATACTGGAAGGTTTGATGGCCACATCATCGGGACAAGCTATTCCTACTCTGGCTACAGCCTTTCAGAGACAGAACTTGCATTTCAAGCGAGAGTTGACGAATTACTGGAAGAAAAGAAACTATAAAAAAGAAAGAGGAGCGCATCATACGTTCCTCTTCTTTGTTTACAATCTACTCATCTTGTCTTTTAATTCGTGAATATCATTGAATGCTTGCAGCATAGGCTTATGCCATCGCTCTTGTCGCTCATCAATCGACTGCAAGTACATCAAGCTTTGTGCAAGGATAGTCCTACCCTCATCAACAGCTAACCAAATGTTACCTACATTACCCATAATAGTATTCACGCTAGCCGTTAATAAACTGCACTCTGCACCACCATTACGAGCTACAATAGCATCCAACTTGGTATTTATGAGCTTTGTTTCCTCATACGTTCCCTCTGTGGCGATCTGTACCGCAGTGAAACGACCATTCAACTCATCGCCTGTGTCTTGACTCATTGATTCAAAAGAACCGGAAGAAGCGGACTGCTCGTAAGATTGCTTGTAACCCGTAATTTCGGCTACTTCATCTCTAATCTTCAGTCCTTCTTGAACCATTCCATCATACTTTTCTTTCAAGGCGGTTATATCCGTCTTAGATAAATTACCGCCATTTGCCTTAGCTCGTTTCGTCCACTCATCATAGAACGCTTGCATATCATCACCCAACAAATCATCCACCTTAGCCTTTAAAACGGCTTGCATAAGCATCTTGGAGAAATTATCTGAGAAGTCCTGAGCAGAGGAATTCATATCCATCAAAGTATCTATGAACTCGCTCTTCAGACTATCAAAAGATATTTGCGTCAAGCTTTCTGCGAGGTCATCAGCAATATCCTCTAATGTTCCAGCCTCAGCCGCATAGTCTTTCAACTTTTCAAGAACTCTATCTCCATAGCCTCCCTTACCTGTATTCTTGATAGCTTCAACAATATCTGGATTCTGCAAGATGGCAGCGGCTTCATCAGCAGACTGCAAGTCGTTAAGATTACCATTCCATTGTCTGCCTATTGCATCGGACACCTTTTTGATTTGCTCTTTCGAAAATCCTCGGAAATAAGAGTTAAAACTGTGATGAGAGCCATGATAACCCATTTGCGCCTCCATGATACTCTTTAAATTTTGCTCTTTCTCCTTTTGGAGATTTTCGGCTTTTTGCGCATCCTCTACGGCTTTAATACCACTATTCTTGTCTATGGAGTCTCGTAACTTGTCTATAGCATCCGTCAAGATTTCATTTCTATCCGTCAATTTATCTATAGTCCGGTTTACTTCTTTTGCGTTTCCACCAACTCCAAACAAACTATTGAATCCACCAAACGATATTGTATTGAGAATATTGCCTATACCGCTTACCAAAGACCCTCCTATCTGTGTGATAAACTCACCACTTAGGATGTTCTTCAATATACCATTGACCGCATTCAGAACTGTATCAATCAAGCTGCTAATCAATGTTCCGATACCATCCTTCAAAACATCAAGTATCTTCAAAATGGCAGCAACAATTTGGCCTATAAGTCCGGCTTTTGACAATCCTTCACTTAGCGCATCGCCAGCTTTCTTGCCAGCGTCTGCGGCTGCGTCTGCGGCTTCCTTGCCCATATCCTTCAGACCTTCTGCCGCTTTCTTAGCCTCGTCCAAAGCTTTCAATCCATCAATTCCACCTTTAAGCTGGTCGAAGCTATCCCAAAGAGAAGCTAAATCGGATAGTCCAGAAGTAGAAAGGAACTCATGGATAGCTGAAATCGGTTGCGTCACATTCTGTGTCGTTTGAGCCAACTTCTGACCACTAGTACGAACTTTTGTGTTAGCCGTAACAATCTTCTTTCCAGACTCCGCTAACTGACCTTGGACTTTATTCAAATCTTCTTGTAGCCTTGTTTGCTCTGCAACATTGCCCGACTTTTTCGCATTCGCTATCTGATTTTGTAAATCCTTAATGCGAGGTATAAGTTCAGTTTCCGTTTCCGTATATTCCTCTTGGGCAATTTTCGCATTCTTCAGAGCCTCCTGATAAGCTACAACGTCCCTTGCAAGGTCTTTCCAACCCAAATCACTTGTATTACCAATCGAATTACGGATATTCTGCATTGCATCAACGATACTCTTCTGCTGGTCTGCTCCCAAATTTTGGAACTTATCCGTACCTACGAACTTATCCAGATCTGATAATAAAGGAACAAGCGCATCCTTCATAATGCCACCAACATTTCCGAAGACTTGATACCAGTCTATCCTCTGCATAATAGCACTAGCCTCAACCGAATCAGTCTCTTTCTTCTGCTCTTCTTTCAAAGACTTTATCTTCCATTGCTTGCTTGAGTCCGAATCCGTAGAGTTTTCAACCTCACTAATCCTCTTAGCATAATCGGTAGCAATAGCTAACTTTTGTTCTTGGAATGTGCCGTAAGTCTTCAGATAATCGTACATACTTTGCGCTTCCTTAGCAAGCACCTCCTCGTTCTGCTTTACAGCCTTATCCCGAATTGCATTCATCTGATTAGCGACGCTCATGCCTATGGTCATATCCATACCATTGGACTTAACAGGATTACCCTTGCTATCCTTCATGGTCTCGTTCAAAACCTCATTCCTATACTCTTCATCGGTTTTGCTCTGTTTCCACATATTAGCCTTACGACCCTTGCCGGAATTAACCCAAACAGCTTGGTCACGCTTTTTCCTAGCCTCGACCAATTTGTCTATACCATCTTCTACCGCCTTTCTCTCCTTGTCGGCATTCTCGGTTATCTGAGCCAATTCCTTGCTATAACCATCATTCATCGCATTGATGCGGTTTTTGGTCATGTCTTGGATAGCTTTCTCCGAATAAGCGGAAACAGACTTAGAATAGTCCTCCTCTGCCTTGCGCTTATTACCAGCCTTTGTCTCGGCATCATTCCTAGCCTTTTCAGCATCCCTAGCCGCTTTCTCTCTTGCCTTCCTCTCCTTATCTATCTCCTTTTGACTTTTCTTCGGTTTACTTTCGATGTTGTTACCTCTTGCTTGAAGCATAGCTATAGTATTTAAGGCTTGCTCTTGTGTTTCTACATGACCACCAATCTTTAAAACAGCCCTCTTCTTTGGATTAGAATCAAGCCAATGTTGTCTCGCATCAATACTAGCCTTTAATTGGGCTTGTGACATATTCTTTATCCAAGTCGGAAGTTGACTATCGTCATAATTAACCTTAATGTCAAGATGCAATTTTCTACTGCACAACTTTATTGTTTCTTGGATTTCGCTATTCATATCCTTGAAACTCATCTTAGCATGTCGGTTTTTTAAAGCTTGTTCCTCTTGCGCATAAGTCAACTTAGATGTGGCTTTTCTCGCACGTTCTGCGGCATTGACGCTATTATTTATAGAATCAACAGTACCATCCAACTCAACTTTGTTGCTAACAAGCCCATCAGTAAAGTCGTTTATATCAGGAATCATCTGAGCCACCTCAGAACGGCTATGGTGCATATTTTCGAGATAAGTTCCTATTTTTACATTCAACTCCCCTTGTAATTGGGAATATTGAGCATTCAATGCGTTGTACACCTTTAAATCTCCACCGCAAGCATTCATCTCCTTTCGCAGTTCAGCTAACTTGTCTATGTCATCCTGACTTACGAGACTTCGAATAGTACCCATTTCTACATCAGACAACTTATCATCTATAGAATCTTTAAATGAGCTGAAAGATGAATCATTTGAAGAATTATAATTATCATAAGCCTCTTGTAATTGATTTGCACGCTCCATTTCAAGAGAACGCTTTTCAATTATACCGATAAGTTCTTCTTCATGCTCCTTTAACTCATTAGCTTGCTCACTCATGCTTTGAGACTTCATTTTAGTCTCATCCAATTTTACCCCATATTCTTCATAAGCAGACTTCAATTCATTTATTGTGTCCTTATGGTCTTCTGCCTCGCCATTTTCCAAAACCGCAAACAATGAACGAACCTTATTACTAGCCTCAGCAGCCTTATTACCCATGTTTTGAGTCTTCTTAGCAACATCTTCCTCGTCACTTCCGAACATCGCAAAAACAGACATTGCGGTTGTTACCAGAGTAATGATGGTAGTTAAAGGATTTGCAAGCATTGCAGCCCATAACTCCCTCATACTAACGGTAACGGCATTAGTAGCCCATGTTAACACATTTTGAGCTAAGACTAACCCCTTTGTGCCAACAGATAATATAGAGGTAACAAGGGAATTTCGTTCCTTTGCTCCTGTATTCACGTTCTCGGACGTTGTATTTACATTAGTAGCCGCAGTATTAGCTGTCTTTGAAGTCGAATTTGCCGTATTAGCAATAGTTTCCGAAGAAGTGGCATTTGCATTAGCACCTTTTGCGGTTGCATTGCTCGCTTCAGAAGTCGTATTAGCTTGTGTAGCAGTAGTTGCCGCCTCCGTAATGCTAATCTTACCATCCTCTATATCTATTCCTTGCTGAACAATATCTCCAATTTCATCTGCCGCTGCTCCTGTCTCTTTATAGACCTCGGTTTCATTCTCTTCGGCTTCTGTCAACTTCTCAGTCGTAGTCTGAAGTTCCTGTTGGATAGCCTTACGCTTTGCGTTAGAACTTTCGTATTCCTCATCCGCTTGCTGACGCTTTTGCATCAGCTCTTCCAATTTCGCTTGTTCAGCCTCGTATTGAACTATTGAACTATTTTCGTTATCCGAAAAAGAATCCGCATAGCCACCAAATGAAGTCGTATCAACCGCCCCATTATCATAGACCAATTCCTTTTCTTTCTGTTCTATGATTTGCTGCTGCTTTTTTATTTCCTCATCAAGCTGAGCAAGGACTACTCTCTTTTCACGAGCCTCATCCATCGCTTTGTCGTAACTCTCTTGCTGCAAGTCTACTTTCTTCTGTAAGGCGTTAGTTTCCAAAAGAGCCTTACCATAAGCGGTTTCATTTGCCTTGGCTATTTTTTGTTTAAGGTCAGCCTCAGCCTTTGCTTGTTCCGCAGCCTTATTTGCAGCAGCAATGTCGGCTTCTTGCGATTTTTTTGCACGCAATTCTTCTTCTGCGGCTTCTTTGGCGTTTACCGCATTTTGCCATTGGAGTTGTTCTTTCTCCGCAAGTCTTGTCTGCTCAACCAAGAGGTCACGCTTCAACTGGAGTTGTTTAGCCATTTCTTCACTAATCAACCCCTCAGACTTCGCTAATTCTATCTGCTTAGATATGCGTTGCTCCGTTTCATCATCACCGATATTTTCAGTATCGGACAAAGCATTCCCCAACTCATTATAACGGCTTGCTTTGTAGTCTTTGGTATCTTTTCCGTTAAGATGTCGGTAATCATTTTCCATTTCCTTGAACTGAGCCATTTTCTCATCAAGTCCCTTGGAAAGTTCCAGGGCCTCCATCTGTTCCTTGGCAGCAGATTGTTGCTGAGTAACGAGCATATCACGTTTAAGTTGCAATTGCTCTGCCATTTGTTGGGTAATAATGCCATCGGTCTGAGCCTCCTTGATTTTAAGAGATACAAGTTCCTCAGCCTTATCCGTACCCAACATGTCGGTATTAGCTACCGCCTTATTCAAATCCGAAAGTCTTTGGCTCTTATATTCTGAAGTATCTTTTCCGGTATAGGAATGGTATAATTCGGCTTCATCCTTATATGCTTTTATCTTTTCGTCAAGATTGCTTGCAATACCATCAAGTGTAGCTTGGTTTTGTGCTTTTTGAATGGATGCTGCCGCCATGAGACCTGCCTTGTATGTGCCTACGGCTACCGCAGCCGAGCCAATAACTTTAACGACCGTCTCCCAATTGTCAACCAAAGACGAAATCAAGTCTAAGCCTGTGCCAAATATTCCTTGTGACTTCTTGCCGAGTTCGTTAAACATCTGGTCAACGCTATCGCCAATGTTAGACCATTTGCCTTGCAAGGTTGTGGATTGTTTTTCCATCAGTCCGCCAAACTTGCCGCCCTCTTCGGTCATATTGATGATAGCTTTCTTCACCAAATCAGCTCCAACCTTTCCATCAGTAACCGCTTGCTGAACCTCTTGTGTCGTCTTGCCCATGATTTTACCAAGCTCCTCAGCCATCGGGATGCCCCTGCCCATAAACTGACGCAAGTCCATCGTGTACAAGCGGCCTTGACTCATTGTCGTACCATACAAATAAACCAAATCGTTCAGCGGAACGCTAAGACCAGCAGAAATATCACCAAGATGAACAAGAATATCATTAACCTCATTTGCAGCTGTACCATAAGCCAACAACTGCTTCGCTCCATTCGTTATCGAACTCATATCGAAAGGAGTTTTCGCAGCCGTTTGGACAAGTTGGTTCATCAACGCTCCAGCTTTCTGCTCACTACCAAGCATTGTTGTGAATGATATTTCAAGTTGCTGAAATTGTGAACGAACATTAAAGATGTGTTCCGCTAATTGTTCAAATCCTAGGCCACCAACGAGGCTCATAGCTAATTGCTTTGCGTCACCACCGAGACGATTGAACAAAGATGTTGCGCCCTCACCGACAGTAGGAACTTTCTTCATTTCTTCAATCATTCCGGCAAAGGCATCAGTCATTACCTTCACGTTATCAGTAGTCGCATTAGAAGAACCGGAATAACGAACATACTCTGCTTGCATGTTTTGCAATTCAGTTCTTGCTTGCTTTCCTAATCCCGTAAGATTCTCGTAACGCCTTTTCTCATCATTGAGTATAGTGGAATTTTCGCTTATATCACGATTAAGGATTGTTGAAGTGCCAATATCTAAGCCTCCTTTTCGAAGTTTAGACTGCATCTTTGCTATCTCAGAGGAAAGTCTTTCAATCTTTCGTTTAGATGCGTCTGCTTGCAACTCGAAAGAATAAACCTCCCTTGTAAGATTCTGCATTTTTTTTGCATAATCACTACTCATCACCAAAGCATAGCGAGACATTGCAGAACTAAGCTCTGTCACCTTTTGCTTTTGCTCTGCATATTTATCCGTAAGGTCTTGAACCACCGCCTTATCTGTCGCCTTTGTTGTTTTCAGTAACTCACCACGCAATCTTTCAAGCTCTTGCTTGGCTTGCTTGATTTCGTCGAAATTCGCTTTGATGTTAAATTCTAGCTGTGCCATCCTTATATGTTTTTATTGGCAAAATTAGCTAATAATCAAAGGAATAACGAAAGAATTAAGGTGTGCTATTTCACTAAAGTTTTAAGTGCAAAGAATAAGGTCTAAACACAAAAAAGCCTTCCACATTCACATGCAGAAGGCTCGGTTGTTTACTTATTTTTCTTCTATATTTAAAGACCGTCAAATCACGACAGCCTGTAATTCTTTTGAAATACCATGTAAGCAATCAAGAATTTGTTGCTTACGTTTTTTGCTAGGCTCATGGATTCCCATTGCGTACTGACGCATAAGAGAAGCATTAATGCCAGCTTTCTTTGCGACACCATTAATATTCAGATATGAAAAATAATCGAAGAAAGAACCTATATCATACCGGAACTCAAACACCAATTCAGGCATTTGCTTTCCCTCTTCTTCAAGAAGCTCTTTAATCTCTTCCTTTGCTACAAAAATATCATCCATCGCTTGTTTTGCAGAGTTGCCAAATCCGGCTAGATGGAAGTCTGGAAATTTATCCACCATATAGCAAGAAAAATTCTTTTCTTCTTTACACTTTTCTACTTGTATAATTACCTTTGTTGCCATAATTCCGATTCTAAACTTTAAAAAGAGGTCTTAAACCCATATCAACTTCTTGTTATATAAGCGAAAAATTGCTGGGCTTAAAGCCCAAGCAATCTTTCAAGAATACTGTCGTAAGTCTTTCGAGAAACTTCACGACTGCCGTGCCGTGGCACTGGACATTTAAGTTTTGTTGTTGGACTAAACCAAATGTCGTGATTACCACCATGCCGAACCACATAGCAACCTGCTTGGGTCAGCTTTCTCACTAATTGACTAGTCTTCATCATATATAGAAGAAATTAATAAATAAGTAAAAGACCTCTTTTGTCCTAAAGACAATGCAAAGATATAACTTTTTTGTTATATATACAAATAAAAGGATAACTTTTTTGTTATATTAACCACAATTAACAAAAGAGCCACCCCGAAGGATGGCTCACTCTACTTGACTTTACTAAACTATACTCCACTCTACAGGACTCAACATCTACTGTACTTAGCTCTGCTTAACTGGACTACACTACACTGTTGTGCTATTTCTTATTTTAAATTAGCGAATACATCACGAACCTTTGCAAGTTTCGCCAATGTATCGTAATACTTAGATTGTTCTTCCATAGGCAAAGGTCGTACATTGTTTATGATGTCAGCACCTTGCTTTAATGCCTTCTTGATGTCGCTCATCATTTGGTCGTAGCCATAACTGGCTTGCTCGTTGCTAGGAACAATCACGTAGCCATTGCCCCAAACATTGCGAAGGCAACATTGCTTATTTTTCAACATATCCTCACGCAATTTTTCAACCATTGCCATGTACGTAAATTGCTGTAATTGGATAGCCTCAATATAAGCATCTACATCCTTACCATAATCTTCAAAAGCAAGTTTCGGTAAACCAAACTTCTCTTTTAACCACTTATGAGGAATAAGCTGACCTTCATCAAAGCTTGCTACTAACTCTTCTTCGAATGCTCCTAGCACTTCATTTGTTAATTCCTTTACGCTTTCCATAATTTTTATTTTAACATTGTTCTCTGCCAAGGAATCGAACCTTGATGAATACCATACAGAGAAACCCTTTACCACACTATACTAAACTAGACTAAACTCCACTTCACTTCACCTTATTAAACTGGACTAAACTAAACTGGAATTAAGTTCCCCATAGAAGAATCGAACTTCTACTAGCACCATGTGGGGATAACAAACTTATTTCATCACCTTTGCTTCAAACTTTCCATACATAGCTCGGAATGTGCCTAAGTGGTATCTAAGACCAGCAACCTCGAACAACTTAACAATTTGGTCTCGGTCTAATTGACTTTCATCATACCAACAAGTGCATTCTGTACTCCACTCTGGGAATATCGCACGAGTAGCAAGAACCTTTGCGCCTCGAATACCAACGGCACGGCAATCTACATAAATGCCAAGCTCGTAAAGTTGCTCAGGAGTTTTGTCCGCATCCTTGAACTTCAACAAACCATCATCCATAACACCAAAAGAACGCTCAACCTTAGCACCAAGACGAATCTCTTTGGCAGCACATTTAACGGCTTGCATGATGTGCGAACTAGGAATAATGTATTCACCCTTTGAATTCTGATACAAGGATGCCAAGAACTTCAATCGGCATATCTCCAATTGGTCTTCTTCCGTCTTTCGTCTCTTGCTAGTCAAAGAGGAAATCGCTTTTGCGTAATCATCAAATGGAGAGACCGTTCTCGGATTATTCAACATCAATGGACTAACACCAACCAACTTAAAACTAATTGTCTTCATACTTTTCTTTACTTTTAAAATTAAACACGGCAGTTTTACAGGTATGCCTCTTACCTTTGGGACAAAACAAAAGCCCCGTCCGCTTATTGTCGTGAGTAGCGAACGAGGCTAAAAGTATAGAAAAGTCCGAAGACTTCTAAATTTCTTCTTATCCCAGTAACCATGCTCACGACTTCACGGCTAAACCATTTCTGATTTCGTTTGCAAAGGTAAGCATAATTTCTGAAACACGCAAATTATTTAGTGCTTTTCTTTATTATTTTAATCTTTATTTTCTTTTGGAAACTTATTTTTAAAATTACACCTTATTATAAATAATAACAAAGTAAAGCTCCATAGCTAATCTGATAATTTATTAAGATTATCCTTTAAGTCTATGAAAACATAATCCTTTGCCGTTATTTTTATAACTTTTGTTTTTGCTTTTGGGTAGTCCAACAACCCCTCTCCCCAAACATCACATAATGTCAACTTTACACGTTCGCTTCCATGCAACTCTTCAATCAAGACAGTCTTTGATATTTCATCATCAAGCTCATAGAGCTTGCTAAACAAGGAAGATACGTTTTCAGAATACTCTAAAAGCGTTCCGGTTGGTCTCTTTATTAAAGATTTGATTTTTTCAATTATCTCTAATTCTTTTTCAAATTTTTCTACTAATTGCTTGTCTGACTCTTCGTTTTTTGCCAATAAAGACAAATCACTTGCCATTTTGTTTACGCAGCTATCCACTCTTTGAAAAGACCCAACCTTATCATAAAAAGACCATCTCCAAGACATTGCCTTAGAAAAATCATCGCAACTTACGATTTTATTACTCATGTTTATTGCCACTTCGTTTTCTATTGAGCTATTCCAATTCGTAATATAATCAGCTGTTATAAATTTTAGTCCATATATAAGGCGAATCGAAGACATACGTATATCTTTAGCCTTAGACTTGCAAATAGCAGAATTCTCTGCCTTAACTTGGTTGGAATGGTACACATAGCCACCAATGCCGCCACCTAGCACAACGATTGCTGCGATGATGGCAATTATCAAATTCTTCTTCATAATCCCATTATTTTAATTATTAATACTTGCAAGGAATGTTCCTTACGTTACTTATCTATATGCAAAGTTATCGGTTTGCCACAATGAGGACAAACAAGAGAAATACCCTGTTGATTGTTTTCAAAGAACAAACAGACACTTATCCCCATAGCATCTGCAAGCCTTTGAAGTGTTTCAACTGTAGGGTTGGCACTATTCACTATTCGGGACATAGAAGACTGCTTTACCTCACGCCCTTCTATCTCCTGCATTCTGGCTCTTAATGTTTCTAGAGTCCATCCATTATCTTTTATCGTTTTCTTTATATTCATATATATATATTACTTATATGTGTTATTAATTTGGTGCAAAGATACAAAAAGTTATTGAAACGCCAAAGAAAATAAGCAGAAATATGATTTAAAAGTGTTTTATTGTGAATATATATGAATTTCAAGCGTTATTTGTTAAAAAGTATTAAAATATCGCATAAAAGTGATATTTTATTTGGTAATATCACATAAAAGCGTTACCTTTGCATCGTGATTAAGAAAGAAAGGTCACAAGAACATTATTAATTTAGCTGAGGTTGCACCTCCGAGTCGGCACTCGTAAAACGGTATAGCAATATGACTACTTCAATGGTTAGAAAGAATATGATACAGAAGTTCATTATGGTTGAGTTCGTCAGCAACAACCTCAACACACAGGAGGACACAAACAAGATGATTAACCTCATCGAGAAGAAGTTGCAGATGAGCAACGCCGAGGCAAAGAGTTTCCTTCGTGAGAGCATTGGACTTTGCAAGTAACGTTTTGTTTAACCCTTTAAAATTGAAAGATTATGGCTACTACATTTAAGAATATGATGAAGGAGGTTATGAATATGGCGCATAGAGCCTATCAGTTGAAATCAGCTTACATGAGTTGGGCAGAATGCTTGAAGCAAGCTTGGCAGGTAATCAAGCTGAAGGCTC
>ERZ1034925.822-NODE-822-length-12232-cov-22.095426_pt1 | contig 12232 bp, 10 predicted proteins | sample MGYA00520687_ERZ1034925 | MGnify/ENA primary metagenome ERZ1034925 (study PRJEB33766, sample SAMN09781758) | gut metagenome | biome: gut microbiome | host: Homo sapiens | place: Madagascar | study: EMG produced TPA metagenomics assembly of the PRJNA485056 data... | reverse complement strand
CCCACCACACCATATCACATCATATAAGGATTATAACTGAGTTTTAGGCCTATTAAAATCATTTTTTCGTTTCGTTATAATTATTATTTTTTGCAATATTTATTAACAAAAGTCGAATATTTTAAATACTTTCTGTATCTATAAAATAGACTCTTCACTTTGTTTAAAAATGACGAAAACCCAACGGTCATGCTGAACTCGGTTCAGCATTTCTTCTTAGACCTTGAAACAAGTTCAAGGTGACAATTCAGAATAAATTAAAATTTAACAAATTCATTTATAATAAATATTAAAACAAATCCTTTTTTCTTTTTACCAACATTTGATTATAAGATGCTAATATAGCATTACCACGCAATTTGCACATATCATTTTCTTTTTTATGTTCTTTCTTCGTACCTATCAAACTATTTAATTCTCCTTGAGAAACTGTTAAATACTTATTAGTTGAAACAGAATCAGCATTAGCACTACTATTCACTTCTTGTCTTGCTTTTTCCAATTCAACCTTATGTAACATATTTTTATCAGTTTGTTTATCACCAGTAGGAGTCAAACCATAAGCCAACAATCTAGCCATGATTTCCTTTTCCTCGTTATCAACCCCGCCAGTACTAAAAGCGAAACTATAACCTGTATTATAACTATTTGATACAAACGACACTTCCATATATAGAATTACGGAATATCAAGGGGAAATCTTTAAACAATCATACATTATTGTTACAAATATTCATACTAAAACTCAAATAGCATCTATGATTTAACATACTTTCTTACATAATAATTTTCATCTTCACGAATTTTTTTTACCAATTCAACAAAATCATCATCATTAGAATATTTTATTATCAACTGTGCTGCTTTTTCTCTAACAGTATATTCAGACAATACGATTGATTTTTCTAATATTTCTTTTAAAACATCTTTGGACACATACTGACTATAACAATTAAGTCCCTCTAAGCACCAATACAATTTAAACATTTGTTTATTAATCGTATATTTTTTATCTTTATAAATAATCTTATCTAATCCATCAAATGCCTCTTTTATATATTCAAGCAACTGACCTGCATAAGATTGACCAAACTCTGAAAAATCTTTCAAATAAACCAATCCGTCAATAACCATTCTTGAAATATTCGCATTTATATCAATAGTTGATTTAGCCAATATCAACGGAAATTTTGAAAAATATTCTTGATATTTAGAATATTGGATAAATTCTGAAAATTTTTGAGCAACTGCTTCTCTAATTTTGCCATCACAATTAATTAAATTTGATAAAAATATTCCTGCATCTTCTTGATTTTTTAGTTCTGAAATTTCCAATGCTGCAAACTGCTTTTCAGGGATATTACCGTTCTTTAGAAACTCAATCAAATCATCATAAAAATAAGAATTTGAACACAATTCCAAAGCTTTATCAAAATTTTCATCTAAAGTTTTTTCATATTTTGAATTCAAATTATTCTCTCCATTGCTAATATGGTAATTATAACATAATTGCTAATGAAAATTTATCGAAAAATAGTATTAATGAATGATAATGATTAAACAATAAAATGTATAATGTATATAGGAGATTAATTATGAAAAAATTTATGACATTTATCCAAGGTATATTACTGATTAACAACAATGATAATCGTAGAGTTGGATTATCACAATTCAAAGAAAATACAGTTGATTTTTCTATCAACTCAAATTCAATAACTAACAAAGATGTAAAACTTTCTGACTTATTAAGACGTTCTTAAAAACGTCATTATCAAAATTTAATAAGTAAAATACCTATCAAAATCAACGTCATCAAAGCTACAAAGTAACAAATATACTTCATCATCTTCGTCCATACGTTGAAAATTATATTCATCAAACAACCAGTATTTAGGATTATTACCTTTAACACGAACGATACTTTTATCTTTCAATATTGCTAATTTTTTCTTGACAATATCAATAGGCAATTCAACCAACTTCGACAACTCAACAGCCGTAATACCGTCAGAATGACTGTATTTTTCCGGAGTCAAGAACATTAGTTCCATACCTACTTTCTTCAATTCAATATCTTCATCTATTGCATGCATTCTACAATACTAGCAATAAATTCAATATTTTTTATCGTGTCAATGAAGTATTTTGAAAAATTAAACTTCTTTTTTCATAATTACAACATCACTATTACTATCAGATACTTCACCAATTACTCTTTTATTGTATTCTGTCAAATCCTTATAATCATTTTTTATATCTTGTTGAATTTTATAACCTTTAGAATACTCAGGTAGATGAACTTGACCTAAGAATTGATACATTACATTGATAAGATTCAAATATTCTTGAGGTTCTTTTATATCTTCATTAGTTTTCTTTTGTATATCCAACATAGCATCACGATAATATTGATTTAACAATGCTGATTTCGGAATATCTGGATTATTATCTATTATATCTTTTGTTTCATCTAATGATTGTAATATTGCTTTGACAGGTTTCTTATTTTTCAAACCTTTTGTTTGTTTAATAAGTTCTTGTTTTGCCATTTCAATATCTCTTACATAATCATCAGAATCATCAATTTTCTTGCCTAATTCACCAACTACTCTATTCGAAACAGTAGAGAATTCTCCAGTATTTCTCAATATATCAGCGATAGTGTCGATTTTTTCTTTTGGTTTTAAATCTATTAATAATTTTTGTTCCAAATCCATAATTCTGTCACCAAGACCAAGTTTTTCAACAAACATCTTCGCTGTGTCATTATTATTTTCCATTATCAAGTTTCTAATCATATAATCAATAGATTCATCAGAATTCATACTTACAGAATCACCATTATTGTATATATCAACATAAAACTCATCAAAATAATTTTTAACTTCAGCTGCATTACCAGTACTTACAGCATTTATCAATGAATCTTGAATATCAATAAATTTAGCCAATTCTAATTCATTTTCCAAGTGACGTTTACAGCAATTTTTAAGTTTATCGTCAGATGAATCACTAGCAGATGCTAACAAGAAATTCTTCAAAATTTCAGTTGGGTGTTTTGAATAATGATATTTAGCAAAATCTTCACCGAATTTTTCGAATGTTTTATCTGCCATTTCTTCACTAACTGCTTGTTTTTTACCACCAATTACAGATTTATTGATATATTCATTAAACGCACCTTTAACAGATTGTTTTTTATCATCTGCAATATATTTTTCAACAAACTTATCAGTTGCCTTATCAACCTTATCTAATTGAGCCTGTAATTCTTGTTTTTTAGCATCAACAACTTTTTGTTGTTCCATATATTCAAGAGAATCTTCGCCGTATTCTTTCTTGATTTCATACAACTTAGTCATTTCAGGTTTTACTTTTTCTTTTAAAGGTTTAGTTTTTGTAATTGCAGAATAAATTCTTGTCAAACTATCAGTTTGAGCCTTTTTGTCATTATTTGGCTTAGAAGAACTTGCAATCTTATCTTCTAATTTTAAGATATTTTTATTTCTCTTATCTGCACTATAACCTTCTCTGCTCTTTAATTGAGCATTCATCATATTATTAATATCTTCCTTCATTATCTTATGGAATTTTGGAGGAACATTAGTTGCTAATAACACGTTGAAATAATTTTTAAGTGCATCTAAATTTGCTTTTGAAACTTCATTCAAACGTTCTTGACTATTTATTTTTTCAATAGATTTCATCTCCTTGAGCATTGTATCAATAGGCTTTTTATATGATGAAATATCAGCATCTTTATCTAATGAAACAATTTCATAAGCAGCTTGCAAAGAATTTTGTACATCAGGATCATTGAAATTATTTGTAATAAATTCACCAGCCATTGTATTTATAGTTTTTCTTTCAGTTGGTGTTAATTTTCTACCAACAGGAATAGAATTTCTATAATCATCAAGTTTATGAGTCAATTTTATACTATAAGCAGTATTTCTCACAGCATTAACAGTTGCCATCGTTTGATTTACAACATCAATAGTTGAATGAATCTTTTCTTCAACACCAGGAGCACCATCTAAATTCATTTTAGGATATGCAGGGAATGCTCTGTAGTTTCTAAAGTTTACATCTTTATACTTATTGAACATTTTTTCATAATCTAACGTAGACAATGAATAATTCATTGTTCTATACAAATCATCAAATGTACGAGCCCCACGATAAATTGCACCACGTGACTTACGTTCCGTTTTACCATATTTATATGTAGTTTGAGTTTTACTCATATCCACATCTTTTACGTATTCATCATAGAACAATGTATTTCTTAATGTAGAATCTGCTTCATTATTTGCTGCTTTAACACCTACTAACATATCATACCCAGTAATATCTCTCATACCAAGTTGTTTGTTAGAAACATCGCTAGTAATTTTATCAAAATCTTCTTTCTTCATATCTTGAAGATTTCTATAAATTTTGACAAAATCATCATCTGTTGTTGGATTAAATTTTTCATCAATCCAATTTCTTATACCTTTTGCACTATCAGAATCAGATTTCAAATCTTCTTTGTTAAAATAAAGATTTTGATTGAATAAATTTCTTAAACCTTCTTCAAATTCTTCTTTTGCATTAATAGCATTTTCATTATCTTGAGGAACAATTTCTGAGAATTGTTTAACAGCCTTATTTACAGAAAAATCAATTGTATCTTTCATACTACCGTTAAACTGTTTCTTTTCATCCTTTTCGTATATTGCTACATTCTTTAAAATATCAGGCAATTTATCATCAGGTACTTTAATATTGTTATCTTTTAAAGCCGTTGATAATACAATACCCATATCTTTACCATGTTCGTATGCCATATACAATAAGATATCTTCGTTTTTACCGAATGCATAATTAAAGTTTTCTTTTGCTTTTGCTACTTGCTTTTTCTTAACATTCTTAACTTCTTTCATTGTGCTAACGCCAGCCAATTCCTTATACATACTTGCATCAGGATAAGATTCTCTAATGGCAGCTTTTTCAAATGAAACTTTTACTAAATCATTTTCTGACAACTTATTGTAATCTTCTAATGAGTCAATCCCTTTATGGAAAGTATTTGTTTCAATACGTTTCATAACTTTGTCTAATTTAGTTTTATAACCTTGAGCAGCATTTTCATTTCTAAATATTGCTTTTTGTATTTGCTGTTTTGTCATCTTGTTAGCTTGTTTTTCTAAACTACCAATATGAACAGAATCCGGAATATAAATAGCATCTTTAATAGAACCTGCAATATCTTTCAAATCAGGATTTTTGCCTTGAACGATAATTCCACTCATCAATGGAAAATCAAAATCACTACCTGAGCCATTTATTTTCTTATAAATTTTACTATTAGTATCATCTGGTGAAATATGACCTTTTTTATGAGTAAGGTTTTCTACATAGTTACCATTTCTCCAATTTTCATCAGTAATGTAACCTAATTCACCACCACGTCTATCACTATAGTCTGTTCTCATCAAGCCTTCAGAGTCAATCCATGTATTTTCATGTTCTGAAGCACCCCAAGTATTATCATGGAACAGAATATTTTTACCGTTCTTTTCATTTTCTCTAATATCTGCAACATATTGAGCGTGACCACCCATTCTATCGTGGAATACACTTGATGATGATACACCTGAATGAACACCGTCTTTAATAATATCAACAGCACGGTTTAAATCACTCAATTCATAATATGGTTTATCAGTCAATTGTTCAAAGATTTTAACCTGTTGAGCAGTATATAAACCACTATGTCCTTCTGATGAAACCCAATAAGTACCTTCATTTGTACCAACTTCTCTCGCTAAATCTTCAAGAGGTTTCTTAATATCTTTATATTGATAATTCAAGTTTCTAACAACATCTGAATACATTGCATTAACTTTCTTATCAATTTTCTTTATTGCAGCTTTTTCTTCTGCAGAGAACTTATACAATGATGGATCTGCAATTTTACCTTGTCTGCTCGAGAATTCATCTTGTGAACGAATTTTATCAATTCTAGTAAATCTATCTTGTAACTTAGCCATATCTTTTTCTGGTATCAAAGTTCCATCTTTTTCTAATTTTTGTAAAATTAAATCTTTACCTGAAGCCGTAAAATAACTTGTTCCGTCATCATTTTTAACTTCCAACATATCAGCAGCAACATCAATATTTGACGCAATCATATTATATTGACTACCAATTTTATTTATAGCATCAAATACAACTTCATCAGGTGTATCAGGTGCTAATCCTGAAGCTTCTTTAAAGGCTGCTTTATACACTTGAGAATTTGGACTATCATTGTCTGCTATTTCTTTAACAAATGAATTAAATACATCAGCAAAAGCATTGCTTTGATCTTTAAATCCTAATTTGTTAAATACTTCGGCATAAACTTTTTCATCAGAAGGATGTTCATTTATATTTTTTTCAAGTTTATCATATTCTTTTAAAACTGTATTTTTATCTTGTTTTACATTCATACTAACGGCAGCATGACGTAATTCATCCTTATCACCAGATTTAATTTGTTCAGCACTAGCATTTATTTCATTCAATAATATTGCACGACGACTACCATAACCCATTTGTGCATATAATTGATCAAAACCTTTTGTTGATAAATAATCGATACTTTCTTTTACAGTATTCAAACCTTCAAGAATTGCTTCTTTATCATCAGGTTCAACCTCAAATTTTGCGGCGAAATGAGCCATCAATTTTTTATCATCTTTCTTTTGTATTCTATCAATTACAGTTGCATAACCCTGAGATACACGAGTTTCTCTATCAGGAATGTTATATTTAATTAAATTATCTGTTAAATTGTCCTTTTCAAACAATCCTAAAATTGTACTTGCTCTATAAATTGCTTCTGCTTCATATAATTTTCTAGCATTAGCAACTTGTTTAGATTGAGGAGTTGAAGAATGTAAACTCTTTTCCAAAGTATCAATTGTATCAATTGAATCTATTAAATCATCAGTACGTTCTTTTAAAGCCTTTTCATCAACACCATTAGCGAAATTATCCATAAAATAATTTCTTATTTTCTTATGTTTTTGAGATGTTTCTTCATTTGGTATAAATGCATAATCTCTTAAATTTTCACCAAGTTTATCAATATCTTCTGATACAGGTTGAGAAAGTTTATGTAAATCAGATACAACAGTTTGAATTTCATCTTTCTTTGCTGATGGCAAAATTGATTTAATATCTTTTTTCAACGAATCATTATATTGTTGAACTAACTTCAAATTCTTATCATAATTAGCATTGTCAGAAGCAATACTTAAATCTGATTTAATTTTTGATGATTTAACTGAGCCAATATCATCTTTTGCTTTTGATAATGCTTGATAATAACATTGTTTACTTTTTAAATCATTATCATCAAAATTCTTAGTGAAAAATGCATCATGAAATGCATCAAAATTATTTTTATCAAATGCATTAAAATCATGTAAGTTTTCATTTGTTGCACCATACATGCCGGCAACATTCATCCATTGCAACGTAGATGCATCAATAATTCTATAACCTTTTTGTTGTGCATAATCAAAATCAACAAAAGTTTTCTTAACAGGAACTCTTTCTCCAGAACCTAAATTTTGTCTATCATAAACTTTCATAGTATCTTTGTTGTCTAACTCAGATAATATTGCGTCAACGTAATTAGGTTTATCTTCATAAGCAACTGCTTTTCTTGCAATAGAAATAGCAGCACACATACCATGTGATTTTTGATTTACGGCTTTCATATTCGGAATTCTTGACTCAGGTGTATTAATTACTAAGTCATTCATCATTTCTGCCAAAACTTTTGTTTTCTTATCTTCTAATTGTGGATTAATTTTATAATTTGGACTCATAAAGAAGTCTAATTTTTGCATTACATATCTTTTTTGTTTTGTTGGAGTTTCTGTTGATGTAATGAAATAATCCATATTCTTTTCAAGATTTTTGATATTTTCGTTTGGATTATCATCTAGTTGACTCATATCAACATATTTCATAATAGATTTTTTATGAGCAAGGATAGCCTTTTCATCAACATTTAAGGCTTTTTTATCATCGAATACTCTTTTTATTTCAGGTTCATATTTTTCTCTAAGAATAGGATTTGAATGTGCAAGTGATTCTTTGGTAGCATTTTTTAACTTATTTTTCCACTCATTTTTTGTTGCTTTTCCATTATCAATATTAGTTTGATATTTGATATTTTCACCAACATCTAACAAAAACTTAATATTTTCTTCACCACGTTGTTTTGCAAGGTTTTCAATAGCCTTGTTAATACGACGTTGATTTGGTTCTGTTAAAGAATAGTCATTGTTTTGTTTTAGTTGGGCTGTTGTATTTCTATCTTCACGCACACCCTTAAATGTAGTTGGTTTTTGAGTAAATAAATTAACTTTCATTGCACTTCCTTAAATAAAAAATAACATTCACACACATGTTGATACAATACTCTAACACATGTAAATGCTACTTTTTGCTACCTTCTAGAAAAATTATTTACAAATTGTAACTAAGTGTAATTTTTACAATTTACAACAACGTACTTTGTGGGTAGAAGATATCTCTAATAATTCAATTTTATTTTTCTCACATTCACAATTAGCAAATTCACATCTTGAATAAAACTTGCAACCATTTGGTAATTCAGTTGGAATATCACCTGACAATAATTTTTCTGTCTTTTTTCCATATTTTGGTATTGCATTCAATAATGCTTTTGTATAAGGATGCATTGGGTTATTAAAAATATCATTTTTAGTTCCTATTTCAACAATTTCACCTAAATACATAATTGCGACTTTATCTGATAAAAATTTAATTACACTCAAATCATGAGATATAAATAACAATGTTAAATTTAATTCTTCTTTCAAATCGTTCAACATATTCAAGATTTGTGCTTGAATACTTGCATCTAATGCACTAACTGGTTCATCAGCAATAATCACTTTAGGTTTAAGAATCAATGCTCTTGCTATTGCTATTCTCTGACGTTGACCACCTGAAAACTCATGTGGATACAAATCTAATTGACTTTCATTTAAACCAACTTTATTTATAATTTCTATTACACGAGCCAACTTTTCATCTTTTGACAATTTAGTATTTATATCTAATGGTTCTAACAAAATTTGTTTAATAGTCATTTTGGGATTTAAACTAGAATATGGGTTTTGAAAAACCATTTGAACATTTTTTCGATATTCTTTAAGTTGGTGTTTATCATAGCGATGAATATCATTACCCATAAACACAATATCACCAGACTTAATAGGAACAAGATGCGTTATTGCTTTTGCAAGAGTAGATTTTCCACAACCAGATTCACCTGCAATTGCAAAGACTTCACCCTCTTTCAACTTTAATGACACACCATTAACGGCTTTTACCTTTTTGCTACCATTAAGTTTTGCAGAAGTATATTCAACTCTTAAATCATTAATTTCTATAATGTTATCAGTCATAATAAATTTTAATCTGTATAAATAATAATTAAACTCACCTATCGGCTAAATTATAACTCAACCCTTCCCTCAATTGCTTTTGCAATAGTAACCTCGTCGGCATATTCAATATCAGCACCAACTGGTAAACCAAAAGCAATTCTAGAGATTTTTAAATTGAACGGTTTTATCAATTTTGTTAAATAAAGACTTGTTGCTTCACCCTCAACTGATGGACTTAATGCCAAAATAATTTCTTTAACTCCATCATCTGTTAATCTATTCAACAATTCTTTTATTCTAATATCCTCAGCACCAATACCTTCCATCGGAGAAATAAGACCTTGCAATACGTGATATAAACCATGATATTCATTAGTCTTTTCTATAGCAACTAAATCTTTTGTTTCTGCAACAACACAAATTGTAGTCCTATCACGTTTTGTAGATTGACAAATTTCACAAGGACTAGTATTTGATAAATTAAAACATATTTCACACGAACAAGTCTGAGTTTTAGCATCAATTATCGCATCTGCGAATTTTTTCACTTCTTCTAAGGGCATTTTCAACACCTGAAAAGCCATTCTTTGTGCAGACTTAGGACCAACAGACGGAAACTTTTGAAAATGTTCGATAAGTGTTGCTATTGGCTTTGGATAAATCATACTAACATAAACCTGGAATACTGATACCACCTGTTACTGACTTAATTTTTTCTTCCATTTCAGAGGTAGCTTTTTGTGATGTTTGAGTAATTGCTGTGATAATAGCATCTTCTAATGTTTCAAGAGTGTCTTCATCAACGGCTTCAGGATTTTCCGGATTAATTAACTCTGCAGATAGTTTAATAGATTTAAACTTACCTTGACCATCACACACAACTTTTACTGCACCACCAAAAGATTCACCACTAACTTCAGCATTTGATAGTTCTTGTTGTACATCTTTCAATTTTTTTTGAATGTTTTGTGCTTGTTGCATCATTTGCATAATATTCATACCAAATTACCTCCTCAGTATTTTTTATTATACAATAAAAGTATGGAAATAAAAACATATTTGAATGAAAGTGTAAAAAACGGTTACCTTTTAAGGTGGCAAAAAATGCCACTTGCTGTTTATATCGCTCCGATGAAATTTTATTCAAAGCAAGGACAAGATATTGAATACAGAACAATGGTATTAAAAGCACTAGAAACTTGGGAAAAAGCGAGTGAAGGCTTAGTATCCTTTCATCTTGTAGAACATCTGCTAAACTCTCAAATCAATATAGATTGGCGTAGAGTTGATAGAAAAGCACTAGGTCATTGTACTTATAATTTTGATTCTGTACAAAGACTTTACGGTGCAGATGTATCTATTGGACTAACCGATGGAAAAATTCATCAAGCATACAATTCAAGTTCCGAAGTTTTCCATACAATACTACACGAAATCGGGCATGCACTAGGACTTGGACATAGTCCTTACGATACAGACATTATGTATTCTCCACATAAATATGGTGTTATAAGCCTATCAGAAAACGATATTTATACAATTCAATGTTTGTATAGTTTACCATGTGCAACACCTGTAAGACAAATTGCTTCAAAATATTCAGTTATGACTGATAATGATATAGATATGGTTATTAGAAAACTTGATGAAAAATATAAAAATGAACAAGACTCTAATTCCGAAAATTCTCAGCAAGAGCAAAAATTAATACAATCAAGTTCCAATAACAAAAACTTGCTAGATGAAGCATCAAACATTGCAGAAGTAAGAAAATATCATTTAATGATTCAAAATGTTGGTCTATCTAATAATATGAGTAAATTTTTTATTAACCAACATAGAAAAAATAACAAATAGTATTAAATAAGGATTAGCCATACCCTCTATACAGATGAGTTTTTTAATAATATGTAAAGTTTTGTAAATTACAACCGTTATAATTTTTGACTTTCAAAAAAATAACATTAAATACATATTGAAAGGTTTGATGAGGTTTGATAATATGGCAGGAATCGTGAGTTTACTAACAAAAGTGCTAGTTCCAAGCACAAACAATGCAGCAGCAGTTGCACCAGCACAAACAAGTGCAGTTAGCGGTAATCCTTTTGGAAATCCGTTTGTTAATGCGAGATCTTATTCAGGATACGCACAAAATAGACCAGTAAGTGGTGGTTATTTTGCAGGTTACTACAACAATAAACCAAACATTGTTGGTCAACGTTTATTCGTGGAAGTTTAACTAATCCTATAATATGCCTCCGGCATGACGTCATAGGTTCGGAGGCAAGTTCTTCTTTTTCGAAATAAAATAAATTTAATACGTAATTCTTGGAAGGTAAAAGTGTACATTTGTAAGTGTGTGCGTCAGTGAATGGATATAATATATACAGGTTAAAATCAATTTAAAAAAGTTGTAAAAATGTAAAACCGACAAATCGTCGGTTTTTATTTTTGAAAAGGTTTTCTAATCGTTTTATTTGTTCTATTATTACTCATCATTTCTTTGATTATGTTGTTTTCAAAAACAAACAATAAATACGTCACTGTGAGAAGTAGATTCTTGACTTTAGCGTGCAAAATAATTAATTATTATTTTGTGAGAAGTGGCGATGACTAAGGTCAGGCTCTGCCTGACAAAGATATATGTTATTTATTATATTATTCTGAATTGTCAAACTCATTCATTATTGTAACGAAATGTAAACAAATTATAATAAAATCCTAAAGTTTTGAAAAAAGTATCCGTCATGCATGAAGTAAAGGAA
>ERZ1034925.820-NODE-820-length-12252-cov-5.207674_pt1 | contig 12252 bp, 7 predicted proteins | sample MGYA00520687_ERZ1034925 | MGnify/ENA primary metagenome ERZ1034925 (study PRJEB33766, sample SAMN09781758) | gut metagenome | biome: gut microbiome | host: Homo sapiens | place: Madagascar | study: EMG produced TPA metagenomics assembly of the PRJNA485056 data set... | reverse complement strand
GTCACCTTATGTTTCATACGATAGTGGGACAGCGGCTAGTCGGCACTACAAAAAGGGGGGGGAGGGGGGAGTAGCGACGCCTTTCCGTGTCCCACGCTATTAGGGGAGGGGAAATCGTTTCCATATGCATAAGATACTTGATTTCTGTTGTAATTTCTATCAATTTTATGTATAATTATATAACAATCCTGCATTTATTGCGGTTTTTTCGATTTTTTTACACATATTTGGCTACAAATCTCGATTTCTGTCGATGATTTTAGCACATGATTTACGGGAGGGAACTATCATGCCGGAATATGATATGATTATTAACGATGATTTATTAGAAACGATTCATTACAACTCACCAACCACTCCGATCAAAGCTTCATACGCCTATTTATCAGACTTTCCCGGTGGTGTAACGCCATGCCACTGGCACCGAGAATTAGAGTGTATCGTTATGGTCAAGGGCAGTCTAAACTACTATGTGAACAATCACACATTTACTTTACACGAAGGCGATGGCATCATCGTCAACTCAAACCGGATGCATCTCTGCAGTCCTGTCGATACCGATAATCAGGAACGAATCCGTTCTTATCAGACAACCGATCCGGACAACAGCAAATATATTGTATTGCTGTTGCATCCCGATACGCTTCGATTTAACCGGAAAATGGAAGAAAAATATATCAATCCGTTTCTATACGACAGTAACAGTGATGTTCTTTTTCTTAACCACAGTGAAACCTGGCACGATCAGGCAATCGAAACGATCAAAGAGATATTCTTTGCCGTCACGGAACAGACAACCTGTTTTGAATTGATCGCGCAAAGCAAATTCTTCTATCTGTGGAGCCTGTTATACAGTAATACCGTTGCCGCAAATGGCTGCGAACGGATTGAAACCGATCCAATGAACCCATTAAAAACCATGATCTCCTATATTCAGGATAATTATCAGGACAAAGTAACCCTGAACGATATTGCAGAAGCAGGAATGATGTGTCAGTCCAAATGCTGCCGTCTGTTTAAGGAAATGGTCAAGCAGTCCCCAATTGAGTACCTGCAAAATTACCGGATTCAAAAAGGAATCGATCTTCTTGAACACAGTGCTCTAAGCATTACCGAGATTGCCTTAGAGTGTGGCTTCCACGGTGCAAGCTACTTCACAGAAACCTTCCGCAAGATCAACGGGATCACTCCAAAAGACTATCGTAAACAGATTTTCCTTAATGTTTAGCCCGAACGGTTTCCCACTCATCAAACCGTGTCTGATATTGTTCATTTAACCAGGCAACCATCTGCTCTTTTCCCTCCATTGTGAATGGAAAGCGGTTGGTTGTCTTTTTTTCTTCCGGTGTCGCCTCAAAGCAGTACGGCTCCGGCCAGATGATCGCAACAAAATCCGCGTCTCCCTTTTTATCTGCCGGAGCAAGTGCTACATCATCCATCGGATCTCTGGCGATCCGAAAGCGCATACCGCGATGACTTCCAAAATACGGCTGGGCATGTTCATACCAGGTTAGTCCGTAAGAATCTTTATTTTCAATTAAAACAAATTGTTCTGCCATCTTCTACTTCCTTTCTTTACTCTTCCGGCAGATCCGGTATCAGTTCCACATACACCTGATCAAACTTCTCCCTCAATTCCGCTCTTATCTCATTTCGCAATTGGTGCAGGATTCTTGTGTTCATCATATCGTTGTGACTCGTAATATAGATCTCCACCCAGGTTTTTCTTCCCGTTTGTATTACATCCAAAAACTCAATATCATAATACACTTTATCCATATATTTTTCCGCAACCTGCCGGATCTGTGTCATAATCTCCGCACTTGGCGCAAACAGTACCAGATTTTTCAGGTTCAACAAGATCATCTTAACCGGTTCGATCAGCAAAAGACATGCCATAATGATCGCAACCAATGGATCAATATAAGATGCCAGATGTGACCACTGCGTTTTCTGCAATCCCATCTGGATAAAGAACGCAGCGGATACTCCTAAGCTCGATATAATATCCAGTTTCCAGATGTAGATTTCTGCTTTGATCGTAAGCGATTCATATCGTTTGCTAAAATGATGGAGCAGAATATAAATAAACACACAGCCTGCCCACACAACCAGTTCGAAAACAGCGATCATCCCGGCATCCACTTCACGTCCGCCATGAAACAGAATCAACACATTGTCCCAGATAAGCTGTATTGTAACGACAAGCAATACGCTGTACTTAATGACGATAAATAACGACTCCACCTGGGAAAATCCATACGGTCTTTTTTCCGTCACCGGTTTATATAATAACGGAACCAACAGTAAAAACGGACCGATCATAATCAGATCGGTCACATCAAAAATGCAGTCCATCAGCAAAGAATGAGAATGCGTAACATATGCCATAATCCCCTCTGCTAACATGAACAATATACTTCCCAAAAAGGAAATGTTCATGATGCGCTTCTCATTTTTCATTTTATTTTCGTTCTTCAATTCTTCTCCCTCTCATTGAATATTGATATGATATACTTCCATCTCCCGCCGGACCTGTTCCCGCAGTTCCGGATTTGTTTTTAACATCTCCCGGATATCCTTTAATCCATCCAGCCGCAATTGTTCATTATATGCAAGCTGTTCCCTCAATTTCTGTCGTCTCACATTCAATGAATGTTTAACTTCTACCATTTCCCTTGGATCGATCAGTGCAAGGGATTGTTTCGTCCAGATATCCGGATCTTTGATTCCATGTGCATATAACAGCTTGGAAAGTGCATCCGTGTGTTCCCTCAGATCTCCCGTCGTCTGCTGGTATTTCCGCACTTCATCTACCATGATCAAATATTGATCGTGCAGATATTCCAATTCCCGGAGACTGTTGACATGGTACTTCGCATATAGATATTCCAGCGTTGATGTGTTGTTGACATATTTGATCTTCACCTTATTCATCAGGCTGATTGCACGGTTCTCACGCTTCTCTGCCAACTTGAATTCATAGGAAAGTCTGCGATAGATGATAACTGAAAATGCCGCCATTCCCGCAATAATAAGCAGAATAAGCAACACCGGTATCACAAGATTATTCTTTGTCATAATACCGATCACCACCAACGTAAGTACCACTAACACCGAAATTGTTCCGAATATGATAATAAAATTCTTAAGACTATGCTGCCGTTGTTCAATGGACTCCTGAATATATTCCTGCGCATTCTTCTCGCCCTCTAAGTTCGTCATATCGCGCCGGATCACCATATCCATATCTTCCAACTCTTTTAACTGTCCAAATATCGTTGTCAGATCCTTTTCCATTCCCTGTATCATCCTGAAATTCTCATCACTGATACGGTCATCCATATGAACAAATTGCGAGGTTTCGCTTTCGAGAAAAGCAATCTTTTTCGCAATATCCGTCACCTGTTTTCTGACATTCTGTGGTAATTCCTCAATCATCTGAATATCCTCAAAATAAGAAGTCACCATGTCATACTCTGCCCGCAGATCTTCCATCTGATAAGACGCTTCTACAATCTGGTCGCATTTGTAGGCAACATCATCCTGCGGTCCCTTGCGCTCCATTTCCTGCTGCTGTTTCTTCAGATAGCTGTCGATACTCTCATATTCAAATACTTCCTCCGTCACCTCTGTTTTCGTAAACAGATCTTTGACGGTACTCAATAAACCCATATGTACACTCCTGCTATACCGTCTGTTGACGGAATTCTTCCTTTAAATGTTCTAACACCGTATCCATCCGCTGACTGAAATCCGTCAGATTATTCTTCTGAAAATGATACATTGCCCGTTCCATACGATGATATATCGGCGAACCGGTCACATCCTCCTGTGCATCCTCGATTGCATCATATATCTGCGGAACCAGATCCTCTACCTGATAATATTTTGCCATCACTTCCACGTCAGAACGCTCTTTTACCGTTGCCATCAAGAGCAGATACTGATACATCGTCTGTCTGCTGCCGGTAATCTCATACGACTTCCGGTACGATTCCATTGCATCTTCTAACTCAAAATTACTTGCATAGGCAATTCCGCGATTGTGGTATATAGCTGCTAATAATTTGTCATTTCCGATATCCGGATACTGATCTAATATCTCATCATAAATTGCAGCCGCTTTCAAATACTTATGATACCGCAGAAAACCATCCGCCTGAAGTTTTCGGTACTGCGGTGCTGTCAGCCCCTTCATACGTTCAATCTGCAGGATAAATTCCTTAATTTCCGGAATTGTATAATATTCCTTATAGGTCAATATCGCAGTGAGCAGATCTGTCAGATCCGTTGTTTCTTTTTCCTTTAATGCACGCAGGCTGTCCGCAAGATCCGGTAAATGCAGTTCCTGCTCTATCCAATGAAACATCGCCACTCCGATATATTCCTCGGAAACCAGTGCAATATTGTTATAAATGTAATAGCATAACTCCTCATATGAAAACACTTCTATCTTCGTATTGGGAAATATATATGAAGTTGTTGCGGGTACTGTTTCACACAATATAACTCGTCCCATATGCTCTCCTCTATCCTTCTATATGTCCAATTGAAAAATCCTTCCGGTATATCTTATTCGTGGTCGGATATATTCTTCCAAACCCCACATCACGAATTACAATCGCACCAACCCGTTCATCTGTCAGCTCTACTTCCAATGATATCTTCGTTGTCTTTGGCGGTCGTTTTGGCAAACCGTGAATCTCTATGATCTCCCGCTGCATTTCTTTGGAAACCTTATCCCGATATAACATCTCGATCCGGTTCGTATCATCCAAAAACAGTGTAACCTGTCCCTTCATGTTGTACCATTCTCTTCCACCGATCGCAATCGGATAAAATTGATTCCGTCCTTCTGTCTCTCCAATACAGACGCCAATATCAAACGGAATACTGCCCTCGGTACACAATACGCAGTCCCTCTCTGCCTCATATGCTCCATACTTCGCATGATAACAGGCACCCTTCGTATACAGATTCTGTCCCATAAATACGCGTCTGCCATCACAAAGCACCTTCTGTGACTCTGCAATCCATTTATCCGTAAATCCAACTCCCGTCAGATATACGGTAGAAATATAGGTCTCTCTCATTTTCTTCTTTGCAATCTCTGCAAACTTCCGGTCAAGTGATTCTACATCCTCAAACAGCATGCCATAAGATAATTCCTCTTTGAGATTCTCTTTTCCCAGATAAAAAATGCGGGTATTTCCCTGATGTTTCTTATCGATACGATAATATTCCATTCCTTCCGCACCATATTCAAACATTGCAACACTGTTCGTCCGCAACCGTTCATCCTGATTCATTACATACTGAAAAAATGCATTCTCATGGCTCATGATATAAAATGCATCCTCTGCCAATCCAAATTCTTTTCGAAGTTTTCCCAACACCTGATACACCTTTGGAGTATATTCCTCTAATGTAACCGTCAATCTCTTCAATACATAGTCATCTGATCTCGACAAGAATTCTTCTATGTGTGTCTTTAATAAAATGAGCAACAGTGCATCATATGTATATACGCCACCCTCAACCGTCACATGCTTATCAGAACCGACATTTGCAACAATGTCCTCTACAATCTGTCCGTCCTGCTGGAATCGCACGGTACTAACCTGATTGCCTACATACCATTTCTTCTCGTCCTTTGAATAAAACATGACATTCGGAAGCTGATACGTCTCCGTATTGTTCAATTGATATATAGAAGTCGGCTCATCCTGATCCTCTTCAAAATAACTCATCTGCACATTCTTACGACACAGATCTAATCCTAAAAATATATCCATCATGCTTTATCCTTTCGTACATTTGACCCTTGCATCATATTATAATTGTATTTGCACTACAAGTCAAAAGAAAAGTTCCCCGCCAGCACTGTTGCACTGGCAAGGAACCCCTCTCTAGCACTATCCATATATGGCTTTTTTACTTCTTTATCTTAATCTTCTTTGTCGAACTATATTTACCATATACATTCTTTCCGGTAGAATCCTTCTTAAATGCTCTTACGCGTACATAATACACCTTGTTTTTCTTAAGCTTTCCTATCGTGACTTTTCTCTTGCCAGTCTGGACAATCTTCTTGCCTTTCTTAAATTTCGAATTGGTTGCATAAACGATTTCATAGCCCTGTGTTCCGGACACTTTCGCATATTTTACAACCATCTTCTTTTTCTTTGTGTTAGAAAGCTTTAATTTCTGTGTCTTCTTTAACGTTATCTTCGCCCATTTTGCATACACCGTATAATTGGTCTTAGAGCCTTTCTGAATAGACGTAATCTTCTTTTTACATTTGCTATCTGTATACCAACCTTTAAATTCATATCTTTTTCGGCTCGGACTGCTCAATACCACGCTTTGATCCGATGTGTATGTACTTGGATTATTTTTATGATTGATACCCTTATTCAACACATATGTAATCGTATATTGTGTTCCCGGTGTCGACTGATCCTTTTCCGGCTCTTCTGGTTTCTCTTCCTTAATAAGCTTTTCAACCACCTTCTTGTCCGTTACTCCACATACCGAACAGATTCTTGTCTCTTCGCCTTCTTTTTCATATGTTGGTTTCACAGTTTCCTTCCATTCACCCCAGGTATGCTTCTCAACATATTTAACCGTAATCTCCTGTGGCTTTGTCACATTTTTGATCGTATACTTTCCATCTGCAAATTCTATTCTTGTGCCATTTGCATATACATAGAAACATTGATCATTCGTATTCTTAACCGTGAAAGAATAATCTTCACCATATCTAGTCTGAGTCTCTCCCTCTTTCTCCGGCAGGATCGTATAACCATCCCCTCCGGACGGAAGCGTGATCTCATACCGGTTCGGAATTATATCCTCTTCCTTTACGTCCAAAATATAATCCTTTTGAACACTCTTAAGCGTATAATTTCCGCTGATTGTTTTAAGTGTATCCACTGGTACATCAGACCGCTTATAATATTTGCCATCATATCCCATGGTCGCTTCATATACATATACAATAGCATTTGCCTTACTATATTTATCTCTTGCAGATAACACATAGGACAATCCTGCTCCTACAATGTCACCCTTCTCATTCAGATAGGTCTGTGCACGCTCTGTAATTGTAACTCTGTATTCCGTGATAGTGTTACTTCCGCCATAGTTTTCCCTACGCATCATTATCTCAAGATCCTGCTCTGTCATATCTTCTGCTTCCAATCGGACGTTAATAGATTTACTCTCTGCTTTCCAGTTATTCTCGTAACGCCTTACCGCAGATATCGTATATTCTGCTTCTTCTAATTTTTCAAACTGATAAGAACCATCTTTCGCGGACTTTATCGTCTTCGTATCCCCATTTCCATTTAAAGAAACCGTTACACCCTCTACCGGATTACCCTCTGGATCACGAACGGTTCCTGAGATCGTATAGGTTTCTACATTCTTTTCAAATATTGCTGTGTAAGTCTCGTTTACAAAAACTCCATTTGCTGCGACTGGATACAGTCCACTTATGGAATATTTTGGAATATCATTCTTGCTGTCAACCCACTTCACGAAATGCCAGCCAAGATCTGCTACCGGAAGAACGCCCTTTGGTGTTCCACTTACTGCCTTGATCGTCTCTGTCAGCTCAGCAGAACCCGTCTCTGTTCCTACCCATTTTACTGTTCCATGTTCACTAGCTTTGTAGGTAAATGTAACCTCTGTTTCCTTTGTCGTAATCTCTACTGTATGATTTGCTTTAATGCCTGAGATCGTATAATTGCCATCCTCATCCGGCACCAATTTTTCACCATCTAAAGTCACACCTTCTAATATATATCCTGTATCCGGTGTCACTGTAAAGGTAGCATCTTCTCCCGTCTCGATGATAAGCTCCGTCACCTTCTTATTATCGACACCGATTGTTGCATGGCTTCCTTCTGCCAATTTGAATTCTAACGTATACAAATCATATGCCTTTGCATATACATCCGCATCTGAAGTTAATACCTTCGCAAAATCATATAATGTCGTAAATTCCTGATCTGCATACCAATCAAATGTATGAATGGCATTATTCTTTCCGGTTACCGTCGGTGCCTGATTTTCGGTGACTGCATGGTTATAATTCGTATATCCATATTCTGTAAGATCTTTACCACCGGTCGTATAATGGAAAGTCATCTGCATAACAGTCTTATCCGTTGCAGTCTTGCTTAAAGTAAGTTTTGGACATTCATTGATGGTTATTGCCTGTTCCCATACAAACAACTGCGCTCCATCCTTCAGATCTTCATTGATACCATTCTGTAATTTCCATGCAACTTTACCGGATGCAAAATCTTCCGTCATCATAGGTTCATTATCCGTAAAGGTTACTTTATGCCCTTTCAGATCCATGGAATATCCATACGCTTTTGTCTCACTGTCCCCTACATAATAACAGTCAGATATCACTGCATCTCCATAATAAGATGATACGCAGCCTACAATCGGAGCTGCAAATGCACATGGTTCATTATTCTGGAATCTAGTTGCAACATTTGTTGTCTTTATATTCGTGGAATAATTATAGCAGTCTCTTATCAGAGCATTCTCTACCCTTCCTGCAATACCTCCGGTATGAGAACCACCTTCAACATCTCCTGTATTATAACAGCCGTAAATCGTTCCCTTACTGCCTATTACATCGGCAGCAATACCTCCGGCGCAACTGTCCGAAGCTGTAACAGCTCCTGTATTGTAACAATAATAGATTCCATACTGTGACAAAGAAACCGGAACTAATTTCTCTTCTTCTCCTGTAGAACCGCTTCCCGAATCAGATGAAGATCCTCCCGCCGAATCATCCCATCCGCCGATGGATGGATTTACGATTACGACATCATCCCCTTCTGCCTCGCCCATTCCTGCTGCAATACCTCCGACATATGTTCCTGTAAGTGCTCCTGTATTAACACAGTTAGCAACATATCCCGTATTATCTCTTACAATACCGGATGCTTGGCCCGTGGACGTAATTGGTGCTTCATTGGAGCAGTTCAGGATCTTGCCCTTATTCCAATCACAGATTCCCCCCACATCTCCGGCATAGGTTCCTCCTGCATTATTGATTTCTCCCTTGTTTACACAGTTTTTTACAATTCCGTAATTCGACGCTACAATACCATAGCAATTTTCACGATGTGTATCGATCCAATCTACGGCTGCTATATTCACGCAGGTATCAATAATTCCATAATTCCAATATACAAAGGTTGCTCCACCATGTCCACAGTACCTTGTGCGCATGGCTCCGGCTGTACAATTTGTTACTGATCCATTATTTATTCCAACAAATACAGAACCTCCCATTACAAAAGATTTCTCTATCGTCAGATCCTTTAATGCCCCTGATTTACCAATATAGCCGATCAAACCTCCCTGATTATACTCACCCCGATTTCTACGATACAAGCCCCGAATCGTCTTATGATGTCCGTCGAAGGTTCCCTGATACGCTATGTTGTATTGTGAACGATCCACATTATAAGATCCAAGTGATGGCCAGTTGATCACATCTGTCGTATCAACCGTCCATGAAGCTAAATTACTTGTATCATTCATCTCGATATCCTCGCAGAGAACGACACTCTCTGATGGATGCGGTGTAGCATCCTCTCCATCCCCATTCACATAGTCCGCAAACCAGTATAACTGTCCAGCATTGCTTACTGCGTAATATCCAATGTAATCCTTTGTCAGTCCGAGTGTATCATAGTTTTCGTTCGTCACTTTTTCAGCCGGCTGGTAAAAATCATCCTCATCTACTAATCCATTCGCATCATATACCAGAGTCTTGCTGACTGTTCCACATGTACTACATTCCGCTGTATATATATATCCACCATCCTTTTCACATGCTAACTTCCACCCCGATCGTTCTGCATGAAGAATAATATGATCTTTTGTCACTCCATAATTTCCTATCAACTGTTTATAAATATCATATGCGTGTACTATGTAATACATATTTTTTATGCTTGTCAATATTGTTTCCGTTGATTTATTTCCATATTCTGTTAATGATAACTGTAAAGAATCCTTATCTGTGTGCGGAATCTCCACTATAGTTCTTTGTCCGGCGCCACAAAATACATTCATATTTAATTCTTTTAAAGAAAGTGGAAGCTTGATCTCACGTTTCTCTTTCAGATCTGTATTGTTTTCTCTATATGTAGAAAACAAACCATCTGGAAGCGAAGTCAATGAGCATCCATCTTCAAATGTTATGGACTTGATCTTTGCTTTTCCACCACCATCCAATGATGTTGCTGTAAAATTCGTCAAACTTTTTGGATATTCCAACGTCCTTAAACTGTTGACTGTAAATGCCCGAACCCCGATTGTAGTCACATTCTTCATATACGGAAACTCTGTTAAATCTACAGAACGGAACGCTTCATCTTTAATTGTCTTAACACTATCTGGAATCTGAATCTCGGTTACCTTTGAACATCCCCGGAATACTTGTTCCTCAATTGTCTCTAACTGATTTGAAATCTGTATATTAGTAACATTGCTACAATATGCAAATGCTAATTTTCCAATTGATGTCACAGAGTTTGGAATTATGATTTCCTGTAATCCACCGCAGTCATAAAATGCATATGTTCCGATTGTCGTAACCGAATCAGAAATCGTAACCTTCTGCAATCCATCACAATCATAAAACGCATTTGTATCAATCGTTGTAACCGTATCTGGAATTGTGATCTCCTCAATCTGATCACAATTTCGAAACGCGGAATCCCCAATCGTCATAAGTCCTTTCGTCAATTCAACACTTTTCAAAGCTGAACAATTTTTAAAGACTTCTTTTCCAATACTCTCAATTTTCGACCCCTCTTCAAACCGAATAGTTTCCACTGTATTTGAGTCAAGAAAACACTGACTTGATAATGTTTCAACAGACTTTGGAATAGTAAATTCTTTTAGCGAATCGCAGCCAGAAAGGAATCTTGTTACATTCTTTCCCAAAGACGTAAGCTGACTACCTTCCTCAAAGGTAACACTCTTTAATGACTTATCCATATAGAACACACTATGTCCATAAGAATCTGGATCAAATGCTATAACAGATGCCGGTATTGTAATCTCTTTCAAGTTTGTCTGTTTAGAGAAAAACGATGCAGACAATCTCGTCATTGTACTTGGAAGATAGATATATTCATACTGCAAATTTGTAGGCATAATTGCAATATTGTAATAAGTCAGTCCTTCGCCTACTTCTACTTGCACGACATTATATTGTTCAAACACCTCTTTATAACTTGAAAATAAATTAAACTGACCATCATAACGGGTTCCTGCATACTCACCCCCATATGTAATGGTAGCAATATATTTGTCATCTTCCGTAGAAGCATAGATCTGCCATATATTGTTATAATCATCCAGTTCCGTCACCAATGGCTCACCAGTAGTCTTCTGATAGTGATATCCATTCCCCGTTTCCGTCTCGGCATATACCATTCTCGTATTCGTAAACATCGCAATTGTAATCGCAATGATCATCAATAAAATACCAGACAGGCAGTGCCTCTCCCGCTGTGTCTCCATTTTCATAATAATTTACCCTCCTTCATTTTGTTCATGCAAAATGCACGTCCCTATGTACCCTTGTTACATCTCTTGATATTTGTCCATATCGCAGCCATGTCCACCATGACTTGTATCTTAACAAGTTGCGTAATTTACTATCATTTCCTTCAACCTGATAAGTTCTTCTGTATAATCTTTGTTATCCTCTGCACCCCAGATAAATCCCCCTGCATAATGTGTACATGCTGCCATCATTGTATGCACAGTCACACGAATAAATTCATCTTCTGGAATATCCGTTCGAAGTGTATGATCTTCTTTCGCCTTTTCATACATCATATGCAATCTGGTATCAACAGAATATAAAGATGCATGAAAGGACTCTAACTGCTCTGGAGCTGCCCCTTCGTGCGTGACATAATAGTTGAAATTATCATTATATTGCAATAAATCCTTGTGATTCTGATACATTGCAATATAGCTGTCCAATGTAAATATAAATCGATCAACCGCAGGAATATCATGGACCGACGAAATCGGACGATTCGCATCCAATGTATCCAGATATGCCTTCCATTGTGCCGCACAGACTGCAATTACAAGCTCTGTCTTATTCGCATAATATCGAAATAATGTGGCTCGTCCAATGCCAACCGCTTCTGCGATCTCCCCCATACTCACACCTTCAATCTTTTT
>ERZ1034925.815-NODE-815-length-12279-cov-145.377454_pt1 | contig 12279 bp, 16 predicted proteins | sample MGYA00520687_ERZ1034925 | MGnify/ENA primary metagenome ERZ1034925 (study PRJEB33766, sample SAMN09781758) | gut metagenome | biome: gut microbiome | host: Homo sapiens | place: Madagascar | study: EMG produced TPA metagenomics assembly of the PRJNA485056 data... | reverse complement strand
CCCGATAATGTTTCCACTTCCGGCAGTTCCTCTCTCAGAAACTCGCTGTATGATTTTCCCTCCGTGAAGCATAGTCCGTAGCTTTCCCTTTGTGCAGCAACATCATGCAATCCGTTTTCAGCTGCATATCGTTTTACGTCTTGTTTCAGTCTCTCGCCAAGAGGCAACAACAATCGTGAGCGTTGCTCCCTGCTCAGACGATAAAGCATATAAGATTGGTCTTTCCATCTGTCCTTTGCCATTCGGATAAAATGGTTGTTTCCGTTTCGTGCAAGCCTTGCATAATGCCCCGTTGCCACATAACGTATATTCATCTTGTCGGCAAAGGACAGCAAAGCTGGAATTTTCAATTCGGCATTGCAGTGTGTGCAAATATTCGGGGTACGTGCGGCGAGGTACTCTTGCTTTACTTTCTCTATGACTTTGTAACGAAAGTCTTTTCTGACATCTTCCACATATAAAGGAACGGAAAACCTTGTACATGCTTCTTGCAAAAGCGTCAAATCCTCCTTATCTCCGTACGTATGCAGATGCAAACCTATCACATCGAACTCTTCACGCAAAAAAAGAGCGGCGGAAAGACTGTCAACTCCGCCGCTTAAAGCCAATACGACCTTTTCTTTCATTTAATCGAGCGTTTACTTTCCGTTTTTTCTTTGTTCAAAACGGAATGAACGGCTTTCAATCCCTCCTTATCGGCAATGATTTTTATATCCGTCTTTGGCTCTGTAATCACTTCCGCCTGCCCGTCGGTGTTTTCCTTTACGGATTTCACGGCATTGGGATTGACATAAAGATTATTCTTTTCGTTCAAACGGATAAGGTAATTCCCGTCCGTGCAATCAAGTATTTGATCATACGAATTGAAACATGTCAACTTTTCTCCGTTTGACAATACAACGCATGTTTGTTTCCCCAATGGATAAAGGCAAACGATTTCTTCGGCTGCAATCCCCCTTTCCTTATCTCTCAATCGCAGGATTATCTTGTCGGAAATCAATACATCGGCTTTCCAAACCTGCACTCTCATCTTCCTTTTCGCTTGATCGGTGTAAGTCCACACTCCGTCCTTCTTGCCTGACGAGTATTGTCCCTCAATTCTTGGCTGTTTATCGGAGTAATAATTCCGATAATCACCCTCTTTCACGTCATCAACGTAGGTATATGTCTGAAATCCCTCGGCATAAAGATACTTGTAATTCTCCCCGTTCTTTTTGCCTTTCTTGTAATTGATTTTCTCCAACACATTTCCCTTGGTGTCCCATATCGTTTCCTCACCCTCTTTTAGTCCCTCCTTGTATGTTTCTTTGCTTAGAAGTTTGCCATCGACATAGTAATAACTCCAAACACCGTTCTTTTTCTTGTTGAGATACTCTCCGCTGCTCATGACCTGCCCTTTGCGATAATACACTTCGCAGTACCCAGTCTTGCAATCGCCCTTATAGCTTATTTTCTCTTTCAAACTGCCGTCCTTATTATAGTACTTGAAGTCCCCTACCTCGCAATCGTCCTTGAACTCACCCTCATACTTCAACTTTCCGTCGGAATAAGTCTTCGACCAGCGCCCCTGCTTCCTGCCTTTCGCATCGACATTGTTCTGAGCATTCGCATCGACGAGGGCAAATAACAAGCCCGTCAACAAAAACAAACTACTTAACTTTCCTATTCTTTTCATATTCCATGTATTTAGCAAATTCCAAAAGCGAACCGAACCTTAAATCTATCCTTTCAGGGTGTCTGCGGGCTTCCTCGCAGTTATCGGATATGTGAACGGTGTGCATCTTCAGCCTTTTCCCGAAAACCAAATCGCTGAGGCTGTCTCCGACCATTATACTGTCCTTGAAATTTATCATCGGGAACATTTTCTTTGCTTTCAAGCCCATTCCCACCGACGGCTTCCTGTCGAAGGGATTGCTCTTGGCGAGCTGCGGACAGTGAAAGACGTAATCCACTCTTCCTCCTGCGTTTTGAATTTCCGTTCTCATCTTCCCGCATATCGCCTCGAAGTCCTCCTCGCTCATAAGCCCCTTTCCTATGCCTTGTTGATTGGTTACGATTACTATCTTGTCGAAATACTTTGCGAAAATCGCAAAAGCCTCCGGCACTCCCTCCAAAAAACGGAACTCTTCGGGCGTTTGAATGTACCCTCCGTGCTTTCGCACATTTATAACCCCGTCTCTGTCCAAGAACAAAGCCGTTGCCTCACTCGCTCTCCTCATTTCCCTTCTCCTTTTCCGAATAAACTCTCTTCGACAAGCTGACAGATGATATGACCTATCATTATGTGAGCCTCCTGTATGCGAGGCGTGTCGCCGGAAGGCACGTCTATAAGAATATCGCTTCGTTTTCCCATTTCTCCGCCACCCTTTCCCGTCAGTGCAATAACGAATGCGTTTTTCTTTTTGGCGGTTTCGAATGCGTTAACCACGTTACGGGAATTGCCTGAGGTGGACAGACCGACCAGAACGTCGCCTTCATCGCAGAAAGCCTCGACTGCCCGTGCGAAAACCAAGTCATACGAATAGTCATTGGCCACTGCGGTCAGGTAAGAAGTGTTTACATGCAACGCTTCCGCCGCAAGAGGCGGGCGATCGAAGTAAAACCGTCCCGAAAGCTCCGCCGCCAAATGCTGAGCGTCGGAAGCACTTCCGCCATTGCCGCAAAAGAACACGCGATGCCCCTTTCTGAAAGCCCCGCTTATCGTTTCCGCAGCCTTTTCCACCCTTTCCAACAACGCAGAGTTCTCTGCGATTTCCCTTTTAAGCTCTATGCTCTGTTCGATTATGCTTTTCGTCTTCATCATTCAAGTTCAGTTCTTTCTCAATCAAATAAACGTTCCTCGTAGGCGAATTTCTGCCAATCAGTTCCGCCACAAATCCGGTCAGAAACAGCTGTGTTCCCAACACAATCGTAACCAATGCCAGATAGAAATAAGGAGAATCGGTAACCAAACGCATCATCTCTCCGTTATTCAGGGCAACCAACTTCTGAATTCCCAGAACCATTGCCGAGATTATGCCGACAAAGAACATCAAACTGCCCAACAAGCCGAAGAAATGCATGGGTTTCTTTCCGAATTTGGAGACGAACATTATCGAAATCAAGTCCAAGTACCCGTTTACGAAGCGATTCATTCCGAATTTGGAGACTCCGAACTCCCTTTTCCTATGTTGAACGACCTTTTCGCCGATTTTATTGAATCCTGCCCACTTTGCAATCACGGGAATGTACCTGTGCATCTCGCCATAGACCTCGATCGACTTCACAACCGCCCTTTTGTAAGCCTTCAAGCCGCAATTGAAATCGTGCAACCTTATTCCCGAAAGCAATCTCGTCGTTGCGTTGTACAGTTTCGAGGGAATATTCTTCGCAATCGCCGAATCGTACCTCTTTTTCTTCCAACCCGACACCAGATCATAGCCTTCCTCCATTATCATTCGGTACAATTCCGGCACTTCATCGGGACTATCCTGCAGGTCAGCGTCCATTGTAACCACAACATCGCCCTCTGCATGCTCGAAACCGACGTTCAACGCCGCCGATTTGCCGTAATTACGTCTGAATTTCACCCCTTTGACACAGGGATTCGCCGAAGAGAGCTTCTCGATCGCCCTCCACGAGCCGTCTTTGCTCCCATCATCGACCATTATCACCTCATACGAAAAGCCGTTCGCCCTCATCACCCTGTCGATCCACGCTTCGAGATGCGGAAGCGACTCTTCCTCATTGAATAACGGCACAATTATCGATATATCCATTCCTTTAACGATTTGATTTCATTCATTCACAATCCGATTCCGCCGATTTGCAACGTAAATTCTTCCTTTTCCGAAAGAAAAACGCAAGAACCGCAGCCCAAACCGCCGAAAACGCACCACCAATCAAGGCAGCAGAGAACGCAATATAGGAAGGCCGAACCGTTTCCATGAGCTTCTCCTCGCTCAAACCGCCGTTCGCCACCTGCCTTCTCTGCAAATCCAAACACCTTTGCTGCATTTCGGCATCTATACCTATAATATATATGTACATAAAGGCGGAATAAATCATCAAACCCACGATTGCCGTCAGCCAAACGAAAGAAAACCGCCCCCCAAAGCCCGCTTCCCTGCCATGAACCGAGCATTTGAAACGCCAAAAGCCCAAAAGCAAAACGGCAAACAGCACTCCGCATTCCGCAATCCCCATCGGAGCCGCCGCAGGCATCGAAACCCACCACCGAACAACCAAAAACACCGACAAAATCACCCCAATCAAAATGCCATACCGCAGAACCAAGCCACCAAAGCCCCTTTTCACACTCTGCAAACCGTCCTTTTCCTTACTCATAGCACCGTATTTATACTGCAAAACCGCCTAAACACAACCTAATCCCGCCCGTTTCCGTTACCATTATCGAACGTTCCCGATCTGCGATTGCCGTTTCTCGTAAACACAAAGGCTATTAGCAAAGAGTAAAAGAAGTTTCCCAAGAAGTCGAAAAAGAAATTCGAGAACACGAAAGCCACTTCCACAATCCTATAAACGCCGTCATCATTCAGCACATCGGCGTAATCGCCATACCCATCCGCCAGAACAGCCATCTGATTCAAGGCATCCTGAATCAAAGAAGGATTGATTTTCGCAATCAAAACCACCGTATATAAAGTAAAGAAAAGCGACATCACAAGGCTAACAAGCGACAATAAACCCAAGGAACGACCGAAACCCGGTTGCAAAGAAGGATTATCACGCCTGAATTTGGTGTAAACGAAAATCAAAGACGAAATAACGATAAGCGAATACGCCAAAGTTTGGAAGAAATTCCCCGAAAAATGAAGCACCGCACTCAGGATTTGAAACAGAAATACGCCGCATCCGAACACCGAACCCCAATAAAACGCAAACCTCGAAAAGCCCTTTTTCATTTCACGACACCGTTTTTATCACCCGCAACAGCCGAAACAGAAACACAAACAACCCGTTCCGCATTGCAATTCAACGAGCAAAGATACCACATTCCCGCAAAACACGCACAGCAAAAACCGATATTTCTTTACAAAAACAACATAAACCGACAAGAATGCGAAAATTTTCCGACACAGATTTGCCCGTTGCCGATGCCGAAACGGCACATTCCGACACGGATTTCTCGTTTCGCAACACCGTTTCCACGTATCCTACATGTTTTCAAGCGTTTTCAAACCATCGCAGCAGCCTTTCAAGCATAAGAAAAAGCACTTTCCAATGTCTGAAAAAGCACTTTCCACACCGGAAAACGCCGAATTATCGTCCGAAAAAAAAGCAATCCTACTTCAAAAACACCACCATCAATCATCGAAAACTTCAAAAAAATAATTCATTTACGCAATAATCGAACACAAAACAACGTTATTCGAGAAACAAAAAGCAAATGTTCCGACAGCGGAACGCAGTAATAACAATCAAATAACACAGTTATGCCCATAGGATACGTAAAAGTAAAGAGACTGATTTCGGTCGGTCGCAATCCGGGAGAGAAGTTTTTGGCACGCATTTTCAGGGAAAAGCCAATCGGATTAAGCGAAATTGCAAAACGAATAGCCGATCATTCGGCATTAAGCGAGGGCGATGTAATGTCGGTATTGAAGAATTTCGAGAGCGAAATGATGTATTCCCTCTCGCAAGGCAAAGCAATACAGTTGGGAATCCTCGGAAACTTCACTCCTGCCATCAGATCCAAGGCCGTAGATAGTGCAGATGCAGTCACGGTTGACACGATTCGAGGCGTGAAAGTGAACTTTCGCCCCTCCGCAGAGCTGAATACACAGATGAAAAAGGCAGGATTCAGATTGGTCGATCTCTCTGTCGGAGGCCTGCAAGAGTAAAAACGCAACTCGAAAACGAAGATCGGAAAACGAAAAACGAAGAAAACGTAACATGAAAAGCAAATAACACTCGTGTTAAGTTTGAATTGATTGCGTCCGACGCAAGTCGGCAGGAGGCGGATACGAAGTCCGCCTCTTTCATTTCCTCACTTCCCGACACCATTCCCCCCATTCCCAACCGAATTCACTCGCTTTCAAACACCATTACCACGTTTTACGACGCAATTCCCTCATTCCACGACACCATTCTCCCCCATTCACAACACAATTACATCGTTCCACGACATAATTTCACCTTTTTCCGAATACGATAACGCACCTCCGCACACTCATTACCCGCTTTCCGAACACGAATTCCACGTATCACACTGATTTTTCGGCTGTTTCAATCCTCGAAATCCATGTTTCCCGTGTTCAAAGCAGCGAAAATATTGTACAAAAACGCCGAAATAGTAGTTCTATTCTGCGATTTGGAAACATGAAACGGCGGTTTTCGGTCAGATTTCGGCGAAATTGTTGTGCCGTGCTGCGGTTCGATGGTGCGGAAACGGCTGTTGGAGATATAAATAACTCGTTTTCAGGTTTGATTTGCGGTGTTTTCAAATACAAACAACCCGTTTTCCGACAAAGATACAAGGTTTTACGCACTCAATCCACCACTTTCCTAATACGATTACCTACGTTTCCGATACTGATTTCCTGTTTTCCGATACTGTTCAATCGTTCCGAAACCATATTTCCAGACTTTCCAACCACATTCCGACACTTCCAGACACAATTCACTCATTTTCAAACCCTAATTCCACCACTTCCACACACCGTTACACAGTTTTCATGATGCGATTACCTCCGTTTCTGAACACAGATTGCATGTTTCCAAACTCGGATACAAGGTTTTACGTACTCATTCAACCACTTTCAAACAAAATTTCACCACTTCCACACACCACTACCCCGTTTTCATGATGCGATTACCTCCGTTTTCGATACGAATTTCCTGTTTTACGTACTCGGATACAAGGTTTTACGCACTCAATCAACCACTTTCAAACCAAATTTCCCCAATTTCACGCACCATTCACCAACTTCACGATGCAATTTCCTCATTTTCAAACCCGAATTCCACCACTTCCACACACCACTACACAGTTTTCATGATGCGATTACCTCCGTTTTCGATACGAATTTCCCGTTTTCCGACAAAGATACAAGGTTTTACGCATTCAATCCACCACTTTCCTAATACGATTACCTACGTTTCCGATACTGATTTCCTGATTTCCGATACTGTTCAATCGTTCCGAAACCATATTTCCAGACTTTCCAACCACATTCCGACACTTCCAGACACAATTCACTCATTTTCAAACCAAAATTTAGGCAAATCAACACACAAATCGACCGTTCCCCAACTCGGATATGCCGCTTTAAAACCCAGATTGCTCGATTTCACCTGTTTTTCAGGCGGTTGCAAGGTTTATTTGCGGTGAAAATGCGGTGCGAAAACGGCGAAATTGCGGTGTATTTTCGGCGTGTACATGCTTGATTTCCTGCATTTTTGTTGCCAAGGTGGCGAAATGGTGGTGCGATTGCGGCGGTTGGTGGTGTGGTTGCGGCGGTTTCTATGTGTTATTCAGATGATTGCAAGGTTTATTTGCGGTGAAAATGCGGTGCGGAAATGAGGAAAATATGGTGCGGAAACGGCGAAAGTGCGGTGCGGAAATGGCGAAATTGTGGTGCGGAGATGGCGAAATGGTGGTGTATTTTAGGCGTGTACATGCTTGATTTCCTGCATTTTTGTTGCCAAGGTGGCGAAATGGTGGTGCGATTGCGGCGGTTGGTAGTGCGGAAATGGCGGTTGGTGGTGTGGTTGCGGGGTTTTCGTGTTTGGTTTCTTTATGATTTAGTGGCTGATGCGGCGTTAGGAAATTTGTAAATTTCAATTTCTTTAACTCGATACGGCGTTTCTTTTTCGCCGAGTGCCGTTTTGCCGTGAATTATGCGAAATATAAGGAGTTGAGTAAGGCGTTGTCAATCAGGGCTTTCGGCGTTTTGGAGTCGGAAAACGCCGTTTTTAGGATGGAAAAACGCCGAATTCGAGGTAAAAAAACGCCGTTTTCACCATCCGAAAACGCCGTTTTTCTCTTTAAAAACGCCGTTTTCTCAAGAAAAAACGGCGTTTTCCAACCGGGGGTCTTCGATTTTGTGTGGAAAAGTGCCGTTTTTCGTTTTTCGGACGGCGAAATGTGTGTTAAATTCCGCCGAAAGGTCGGTTTTACTTTCCTGTTTTGTGATTAAGGTTTGGGGGTTGCGGTGTGCGAATTTTGTGAAACAAATTATGCAAACCGCCTTTTTCGTGATTTGAAAGTGGCGAAATTGGTTGTGGAATGCGGGGTTTTGTGGTTGGAATCGGGGGTGTTTGAGGTGGGTTTGTTCGTTTTCGGCTTAAAAAAAAGGAGGGACGTCTCACGACGTTCCCATGTTAAAGAAAATATTAGTCGATTTCAGGCTCGACTTACCTTTTTGTATTTTGTCTTTTGATGTTTTTGCGATGCAAAGGTAGTGTTTTTTTTGTTCATACAGGTGTTTTTGTGGCGAAAAAGTGGTGTTTTTTTTATTCATTGCGGCGAATGCGGGGTCGGGAACGGGGGGTTTTATGGTTCAAATGCGGGGTTTGCGGTATTTGAGAAAGCCGTAAAATTCTATTGCAAAGGTCGTTATGTAGGAGGCGGTGGCTGTTATTATGGCTCCGTTCAGGCCGTATCGGGGTATGAGTCGGAGGCCTGCGAGGAGGGTGACGGCTAATCCGAGGAGGGAGGCGGCGGTGCTGATTTTGAAATTGCCGCGTGAGTAGAGGTATTGGCTGAAATTGCTTGACAGACTGAGCATCAGGGTGCCGAAGGCGAGCTTTCCGATGGTGATTCCGGTGTCTTGGAAGTCGTTTCCGAACAGATGGGTGTAGATTTCCTTTGGAAGGAGGGCGAGAATGAGGAGGGCGAGGAGGGTGAAAAGGGCGTTTGCGAGGGTCATTTTCCATGTTATGCGTTTGGATTTCCGGTCGTCGGGGTTGTTGGAAAGGGCGGAGTATTGTACCAAGGCGAGGCTTGTGCCGAAGAGCATGACGCTTTCGCTCAGGCTTACGGCGTTTGAGTAGATGCCTACGAGGCTTGTGCCGCAGGTATAGCCTATTATGTAGTAGGATAATCGGTAGTTGAGGCTTTGGGCTATGGTGCCTGCTTGTTTGGTTACGCCGAGTTGAAGGAGGGTTTTGAGGGTTTGAAATAGTCGATGGGGGGTTTGGCATCGGATTTGGAGGTATTCGTGCCGCAGTTTCGCCGTTCCGTAGAGGAGGGAGGCTGTGTAGGCAAGGGCGATTGCCTGTATGCAGTCTTGGATTGTGTCGAATCGCGAGGTGATATATAGTATTAACAGGTATAGAAAGCTGAGGAGGGGGTAGAGGATTTTGAGGGTGTTGGCTTGGGTTATCTGCTGTTTGCCGAGGAGGATGTACTGGTTTACTTCGCTGATTGCTGCCATTGCTCCTATCCAAATGCTGGCTTGGAGGTGGGGAAGGGTGTTTGCGGGGAGGAGAAGGGCAAAAAGACTGAGTGTTACGGCCGTTATCAGTATCCATAGGAGGGAGACGGTGAGCAGTTCGGGCGTTTTCTTCCTCGGGGTCAGGTAGATGAGGGTGGAGTTTCCGATGAGTGTGAAGATGAGTAACAGTACATATATATTATATATGAGCATTGCTTGTTCGCCTTTTCCGCCGCTTCCCAATGCTCTGCTGACGATTATGAGGGTCAGAAAGCCGAAAAGGGCTGCGGAAAATTTCGTTATGAGTGTGTTGACTATGCTTTTGAACATGGTTTTCAGCGGAAACGGGTGCAAAGTTAAGCGTTTTTGGCGGGAAATGCAGTAATTTTGCAACGGTTTTCAGGTCGATTTACTATGGAAGAGTGGGCTTTTTTGTTCGATTTCGACGGTGTGTTGGTCGATACGGAGTTTTATTATACGGAGTTTTGGCGTAAGCAGGGTTTGAAGTACTTTCCCGAGATTGCGGACTTTGAGCTTGTAATCAAGGGTCGAAGTCTCAAAACGATTTATGCGGAATATTTTGCCGACAAACCGGAGGCTCGCAAGGCGGTAACGGAGGAATTGAGGGTGCAGGAGCAGGGTATGGTGTATGAATACATCGCAGGGGCGGAGGATTTTGTCGAGGCGTGCGGCCGAAGCGGCAAAACGGCTTTGGTTACGAGCAGTTCGCAAAGCAAAATGGAGAATGTGTATCGTGCATTGCCGCATTTGAAGGCGTGTTTCGACTCGATTGTGACGGCGGAAGACGTGAATGAGAGCAAGCCTTCGCCGGAATGTTATCTCAAAGCTGCCGAAAGGTTGGGCGTAAATGCTCGTGATTGCATCGTATTCGAGGATTCTCTTGCCGGAATAAGGGCTGGAAAGGCGGCAGGAATGAAGGTAATCGCACTTGAAACGACCCTGAGCAGGGAGGAACTTGCGGGGAAAGCGGACATGATAATCCCTGATTTCGTCGGCATAACGCCGGAAAGCATCATCGAAACGATGTAACCCGGCTTTGAAATGACGAAAAAACGTACGGAAAGTTCGTTTTTTTGCACATCGGAGGCTTGTTATTTACGGAAATTGTAGTACTTTTGCACGTCTTGTTTCGTGTCTTGTTCAAACAAATTATGGAAAAACAGTATTCATACGAGTACCCTCGTCCTGCCGTTGCAACGGATTGCGTCGTATTCGGCTTTGATGGAAATAAATTGAGGGTTTTGCTTATCGAGAGAGGAGGCGATCCATTCAAGGGACATTGGGCTTTGCCGGGAGGATTCTTGGAATCCGATGAAACAGTCGAGCAAGCCGCACAAAGAGAATTGAGGGAAGAGACGGGGCTTTACGCCGTCAGAATGGAGCAATTCAGGGTATTTTCGGCCATAGACAGGGATCCGCGAGACAGAGTATTGTCGGTCGGCTTCTTCGCTTTGGTGAGAATGATGCAGGCATACGGCGGTTCCGATGCCGTTCAAGCCAAATGGTTCGAGGTGGAAAGCCTGCCCGAATTGGCATTCGACCATAATGAAATCATCAAAGCCGCATTGAAAGCTCTGAGAGAGAAGATTGCATTCGAGCCGATAGTCTTCGACATGTTGGAAGAGAAGTTTTCGATGACCAAACTCCAAAAATTGTACGAAGCAATCTTGGGAATATCGTTCGACAGGCGTAATTTCTATAGAAAAATGTTGACATTGGGAGTATTGGAACGGGCAGACGGAAAGCAAAGTGCATGGTTGATGAAATCCAAAGGGCTGAAAGTAAGCGAGAAAATCGACCAAAGCAAATCCGGAGAAGCCAAAAGGAGCATTCCATCGAGAATACCGTATTTGTATTTCTTCAATAGAGACAAGTACAATCAATTAAAGAAGAAAGGAAACGGCTTCAGATTGGAGTTCTAAAAGAAAAGTTTTAATTTTGTCATGATAAGAGGGTATTCCTTTGTGGGTACTCTCTATTTTTGTACCTTTGTAAAAAATCTGAAAGAACCATGAATTTGAGCATCTTTATTCCGTGTTGTGTGGATCAGTTCAGCCCGAATACGGCTTTCAATCTGATAAAATTGCTGGAAAGTTTGGGGCATACTGTGGACTACGAACCCGAACAAACCTGTTGCGGCAGGGTCTTATACGACAATGGTAATTGGGACGAAGCAAAAGCAATAGGAGAAAAATTCATAAACGATTTCAGAAATGCGGAACTCATTGTGAGTTGTTCCGCTTCCTGCGTAGGGTATGTGAAGAACAACTTCGGCAAACTCTTTTTCAATACCACGAATCATAACTCCTATAAATCGCTTCGGGATAAGATAATGGATATAAGCGAATTTCTTATCTCCGTCGAGCGGAAACCGAATTTGGGAGCGGAATTTCCGCACAGGGTTTGCCTGCATTCGAATTGCCATGGCTTGAATGAATACAATGTGGAGGAAGAAACGAAGTTGCTATTGCAGAACGTGAAAGGATTGGAATTGACCAATGACAAAACGGATAACTTTTGTTGCGGCTTCGGAGGCACATTCAGTATATACAATGAGCCTGTCAGCACCGCCTTGGCAAAGAAAAAAGTAGAGAAAGCATTGGAAGAAGGAGCGGAATATATAGTCAGCAACGACCAATCCTGTCTCCTGCATCTGCAATCTTACATTGACAAACATCAAGTCAAATTGAAAACCATACATTTGGTGGATTTATTGATGTATAACAAATAGGAAATGGAGGAAATCACTCATATATGGGGGCATAATCGTCCGTTCAATGCTTACTCCAATCATTACAGGAAACTCTTCGGAACAAGACTGCAAAAGCTCAGCATAGATGCAGGCTTTTCCTGCCCGAACAGAGACGGCAGTATTTCG
>ERZ1034925.811-NODE-811-length-12350-cov-4.344774_pt1 | contig 12350 bp, 10 predicted proteins | sample MGYA00520687_ERZ1034925 | MGnify/ENA primary metagenome ERZ1034925 (study PRJEB33766, sample SAMN09781758) | gut metagenome | biome: gut microbiome | host: Homo sapiens | place: Madagascar | study: EMG produced TPA metagenomics assembly of the PRJNA485056 data set... | reverse complement strand
GCCGGAAAACGGGTCGAGGCGACATTCACGCCGAACAGATCGTCGATATCGAGTCCGGTCTGCCATGAAAGATACGCGGCTTTCGCGGCGTCCATGACACTGCCTCCGCCGACGGCAAGCACGGCGTCGGGCTGTTCGCGCTCCATGGTGCGGACAATTGCGCGGACGCATTCGGTGTCGGGTTCGGGCGGGACGTTTTCATGACGCGGCATGTTCAGTCCGGGTTTCCGGAAGACGGGGGAGCCGAGAATCATCCGCAGCGGAATGCGCGCCGATGCTCCGCCCATGACCAGAAGAATCGTTTTCCGATCCGAAAGGAAAAGCTCTTCGCCGAGCTGCGCCAGAGCGTCGGGACCGAACAGAATGATATTGTCGGAATACGTTTCCATCAGCGCTTCCGCGCCGAATACGGAAGGATGAATTTCCTGCTCCATAACTCTCTCCTTGCTTATTTCGATTTGAGGAATCCGCGGATGAAGGCGGACATCTCCTCTTTTTCCGTGCATGATTTGTGAAGAACCGGACGATTCTTGAGTCCCGCGAGCGGAGCCGGAACCGGTGTGCCGGTGACTTCCGAAAGTTTTGCAACCTGATCGAATCCGCTTTCCGGAATCTGTCCGTCGTAAACGGCGGGCAGGACGGCTGCGGCAAACTTGTACGGCGAGGCGGTCGAGGCGATTACGCACGGCGTGGCGTCCCCGGTCTCCTTGCGGTACTGGTCGTAGACATTGACGGCAACGCCCGTGTGGGTGTCGCAGAGATAATGGTGTTCGCGGAAGAGCTTGCCGATCGTCGCCGCCGTTGCGGCGTCATCGCAGAATCCGCCGTAGAACTCGTTCTGGAGTTTCGCGAGCACTTCCGGCGGGACAGTATAGCGTCCGTCCGTCTTGAGCTGCTTCATCAGATCCGCGACAGCCGCCGCGTCTTCGCAGAGGTGATACAGCAGACGCTCCAGGTTCGAGGAGATGAGAATATCCATCGACGGGCTTGTTGTGGTGTAGAACGGACGGTTGCGGTCGTAGGTTCCCGTGCGGATGAAATCCGTGAGAATGTTGTTGCGGTTGGAAGCGCAGATGAATTTTGCAACCGGAATTCCCATCTGTTTTGCGTAGTAGGCGGCGAGAATGTTGCCGAAGTTTCCGGTCGGGACGACAACGTTGAACGCTTCACCTTTTTTGATTCTTCCGTTTTTGAGCAGGTCGCAGTACGCGGAGACGTAGTAGACGATCTGCGGGACGAGGCGCCCGAAATTGATGGAGTTCGCGGAGGAGAATTCCATGTTGCGCGCTTCCAGGAATTCGCGCATGGAGGCGTCGGCGAAGATGGCTTTGACCCCTGTCTGCGCGTCGTCGAAGTTGCCCTTGATGGCGCAGACGGCAACGTTGTTTCCGGTCTGCGTGGTCATCTGGAGCTTCTGCATCGGGCTGACGCCGTCTTCGGGATAGAAGACGATGATGCGGGTGTTTTCGACGTCTGCGAAGCCGTCGAGCGCCGCTTTTCCGGTGTCGCCGGAGGTGGCGACGAGAATGACCATGGTGCGTCCCGGCGCGGTTTTCGACGCGGCGGTCGTGAGCAGATAGGGCAGGAGCTGAAGCGCCATGTCCTTGAATGCGCAAGTCGGGCCATGCCAGAGCTCAAGGAGGTTCACGCCGGGGACGACTTCCTTCAGCGGTGCGGGCTCGTCGTTGTCAAATGTTCCGGTATATGCTCCGTCGACGCAGCGGCGGAGTTCCGCATCGGTGTAATCGGTGAGGAACCGGGAGAGAACGGCGACGGCGCGTTCCTTGTAGCTCATCCCGACCATGCTGTCGATGAATTCGGGTGTGAGCTGCGGGAAGGATTCGGGGACGAAGAGTCCGCCGTCTTCTGCGATGCCCTGCGTAATGGCGCGGGCGGATTCGATATTTTTCCGGCTGCGTGTGCTAGTGTAAAACATGATGAGTTTCCCTTATTTCTCTTTTCCGAACTGCGTGTCGTGCAGTTTCTTGTAACGTCCGCCGAGCGCGAGGAGCTCCTCGTGCGAACCGGCTTCAACGATATGTCCCTTGTCGAGAACGATGATCATATCCGCGTTCTGAATTGTGCTCAGACGGTGTGCGATTGCGAAGACCGTGCGGTTTGTCATGACATTGTTCAGGGCGTCCTGAACGAGCTTTTCCGTGACGGTGTCAAGCGCGCTTGTCGCTTCGTCGAGAATCAGAATTGGCGGGTTCTTGAGGATTGCGCGGGCGATGCTGATGCGCTGTTTCTCACCTCCGCTCAGACGGAATCCCTTTTCTCCGGCGATGGTGTCGTAACCCTCCGGGTGGCGGCCGTCGACGATGAACCCGTGCGCGTTCGCCTGCTTTGCGGCTTCGATGACCTGCTCGCGCGTCGCGCCCGGCATTCCGTACGCAATATTGTCGGCGATGGTGTCATTGAACAGAACGGCGTCCTGTGTGACAATGCCGATCATGGAGCGGAGGTCGGCGACGCTGATGTCGCGCACCTCTTTGCCGTCGATGGTGATGGAGCCGGAATCGCAGTCATAGAACCGCGCGATGAGGTTTGCAATGGTGGTTTTGCCGGATCCAGTTTCGCCGACAACGGCGACGATGTGCCCCTTCGGGATGTCGAAGGAGATGCCGTCGAGAATCTTGCGGGAGTCATAGCCGAATACAACGTCGCGGAATGCAATTTTGTCGTTGAACTCCTTGAACGGCAGCGGGTTCGCCGGTTCAGGAAGTTCGGTGTGCGTGTCGATCATCTGGAAGTAACGGTCCGCCGCCGCCATGCTCCGCTGAATGTAGGTGACGATTTTCGCGAGATCCTTGATCGGACGGTACGCAATGACGCACGGCGCGAGCAGCTGGGCGAGTTCCGCAAGCGAAATCTCCTGGCTGTAACTGTAGATTAGGAACGCCAGAGTCGATGCGACCGCGACGACTTCCATGAGCGGAGACATCAGCAGCTGTGCGCGGATTGCGCGGACTACGGTTTTGAAGTAGTGGCGGTTTGCATTCTCGAAGCGTTCCACCTCCCGTTCCTCCGCATGATACGCCTTGACGACCATGATTCCGGAGAACACCTCGTGCATCCGTGTGACGACGTCGGCGATCTGCTTGAAGGATTTCTGGTAAACTTTGCGGATTTTGCGTCCGAGAATCGCGACCGGCAGAATGCAGAGCGGCATTCCGATGAAGAGAATCAGCACCAGTGACCAGCGTCCGGACTGCACGCTTGCGTAGACGATTGCCGCCGCGCAGGCGAGAATTTCGATCGGGCAGCGGGTGGCGTCCGCAATGACGTTCGCCACGCTCGATTCAATTGCCGAGGTGTCGTTCGTCGCGCGGCTGATGAGCTGCCCGACGTCCGTCTTTCCGTAGAAGCGGATCGACTGGTTGATGAGTTTTGCAAAAATCTCCGAGCGCAGATCCGCCACGACGCGCGTTCCGACCCAGCGGGTGCAGTAGTGGTTGATGTATGTCGCCAGATTCTTGAGTGCCCAGAGCAGGACGAAGCCGAGGCAGAATACCGAGAAGAACTGCCATGTGATTTTGCCCGTTTCCGTTTCCGCGGGAAAGGTGAGCAGGGCGGTGTCCGAGGCGGTCTTCACCAGCCGGACGTCGCCTTTGTCGTAGCGCAGCTGAAGCGAGGAGAGTCCGACGGCGCGGAGGGTTTTGTTTGCCTTTCCGATCTCTTTTTTGATCTTGGAGGTCTCTTCCTGCCGGGGCTTGTCGATGAGTTTGCGGACGGCTTCGAGCTTCTGCTCTTCGCTGCCTGCGGTCTGGACGGAGGCGACGATCCGCTCCGCTGTCAGTTCCTCCTCCGTCCGGGTTGCGCGGCTGGTGAAATCGACGCCGGACATCAGGCTCGGAATGAGCATCAGACTCCCGAACAGGGAGCCGCCGACGATGAAGCCGGCGATGATGCCCACCGTCATGCGTCCCCAGTAGGGCTTGACATACCGGAGCAGACGCCAGTATGCCTGCCGTTTGGCTTCCTGTGTGTTATCCATTATTTGAGTGCGGCTTCAATGGTTGCAACCACGTATTCGCGCATCGCGGTTGTGGATTCCGGATAGATCGGGAGCGCGAGAATTTCATCGGCGACCGCTTCGCTGACCGGGAGGTCGCCCTTGCGGTATCCCAGCGGAGCGAAGCATTCCTGCATGTGAAGCGGAACGGGGTAGTAGATGTCGCAGCCGACTTTGGCCGCCTGGAGAGCCGTCTTGACCGCGTCGCGTTTGCCGCCCTTGACGAGGATCGAGAACTGGTTGTAGATGTGACGCGTGGTGTAGGGCGCTTCGGAGGGGAGAACCACCTGGTCGCCGATCGGGCTTGCCGCGAAGAGTTTGCGGTATTCATCGGCGTTCTTCTGACGTGCCGCGGACCAGTCGTCGAGGTGTTTGAGCTTGAGGGAGAGGACGGCCGCCTGGAGCGCGTCAAGACGGAAGTTTCCGCCGATGTAGTGGTGATAGTACTTCGGATTCATGCCGTGGTTGCGGAAAACCTTGAGCTTTTCCGTGCGTTCCGCGGAATTGGTGACGACCATGCCGCCGTCGCCGAATCCGCCGAGGTTCTTGCTCGGGAAGAAGGAGAAGCAGCCGTAGTCGCCCATGGAGCCCGCGCGGCGTCCCCTGTATTCGGAACCGATCGCCTGTGCGGCGTCTTCAATCACGATGAGATTGTGCTTCTTTGCGATTTCCAGAATCGGATCCATCTCCGCCGTCTGTCCGAACAGATGAACCGGGATGATCGCTTTCGTGCGCGGATTGATTTTTTCTTCGATTTTCGAGGCGTCGATGTTGAAGGTGACCGGGTCGATATCGACGAAGACGGGAGTCGCGCCGACGCGGGCGATTGCTCCGGCGGTCGCAAAGAAAGTGAACGGAGTGGTGATGACTTCGTCGCCGACGCCGATTCCCTCGACCATGAGGGAGATGAGCAGGGCGTCGGAGCCGGAGGAGACGCCGCACGCTCCGGCGGCGTTGCTGTATGCGGCAACTTCGGACTCGAAGTTTGCAACTTTTGCGCCGAGAATGAACATCTGGGAATCGCAGAGCTCTTCCATCTCTTTCATGATTTCCGGTTTCATGGCGGCAAACTGTCCTTTCAGATCGAGAAGAGGGACCTGCATGATAATATTCCTTTCAGTAAAGTTTTAATTCTGCTTTTTCAGTCTTTTAAAAGATAATATACACCATGAAAGCGTTTTTTCATGGTGTATTGCAGAATTATTATGTTTTTTATTTCATCAGAGCCTGCGGCTGAGCGATTTCCTGCTTCGGGAAGTCTTCCGGAGTCAGGCGGATTCCGAACTCAAAACGGTTCCTGTTGAACTTGAGCGAACCCATCGGAACGAACGCTCCTTTCGCATCTTTTTTGAAGATGGTCGCGAGGTTCTGCCCGTTGCGGAGCCCGCGCGGGTATCTGGTCATGTCGTTGAGCATGTTTGCGGCGCGGACTTCATCGCCCTTCGGGACAACGAACGCAATGCCGTTGTCAAAAACTTTGACGTAGGTGTTGTCTGCACCAGGCGCCTGCGCTTCAATAAGATAGATGTCGTTTCCGGCTTTGCGGATTCTGTCGCCTGTCAGAGCGTCGCGGAGCTTTTTCGCCGTTCCGGGGAGGATTCCGGCAAAGAATTTGAACGCCCCCGTATTCCCGTTATAGGAGAACACCGCTTTGCCTGTCAGATGCCGGGCGCAGACGGTTGAGAAGTCGGCTTCGCTGCCTGCGCTCAGAGTGGAAAGCGCGGTCTGTTTCATCTTCTCGTCGACCGGGAGGTCGAAGAGGGCGAGAATTGTTGCATCCGGCAGAACGGAATAGTCGGCGAATGAGGCTTCGGTTTTTCTTCCGCCGAACTGTTTTGCAAGTTCGGAACCCGGTTTGACCGCGACGGAAGCGGAGAGGTCGAGCGTGTTGGCGTCGGGGAAGTTTACGTTGAAAAGAATCTCGCCGAACTGCCGCAGGGCGTTGTCGTACTCTTTTTCGAGCTGTTCGGCGTCAAGAGAGGGATTCCTGGTGATCGCATCGGCGATCGCCATGGTGAAACTTGCTTTGACGAGCGGATGCTGCAGGATTGAGTCCGCATCGATTCTCAGCTGAAACGGGGTAAGCCCGCGGTATTCCGGGAAGAGGTTTGCCGCCTGTTTCTCAAGCATTTTGTTGTAGAGCGGATTCGGCTGATAGAGCACCGCGCGTCCGTCCGGAAGCTTCTGCATGGCGAGCGATTTGTCCTGCATGACGGCGTTCGGACGGAGCGAAACCGCCGCGGCGTAGAAGAGATCGTCCATGTCGAACGGTTCGTCGTCCGTCGGATCTTTTGCGCCGGAGAAGACCGTCACGGTGACCGGACGGGAAATGTCGACTGCGGCGAACTGCGGGTTCATCGCAATTGCGGCGGAGCCCATCATGACGGTTCCGGCAATTTGGGGAGCTACTTTTGCCGCAAATGTGGATGCGGAGTTGATGAATCCCGTGAGCGAAGAGATGTTCAGTCGCAGGATTTCGCGTGGTTGTCCGGCGGAAGCGGAGAGCATCAGCATGACTGCGCACACGGTGAAGAGGCTCTTGAGAATCTGTTTTTTCATGGCTGTTCCTTTCTGTTGTCAGGAAAACGATAATTCCGTTTTCGGAAAAATCAATTGCGGGAAACGGATTTCCCGGTAATTTTTTTCATCGTCCGTAAACTCTGCGGAGCATGGCGAGGATTTTCGGCGTGTCCTTGCTCCAGAAGTAAATGGTGCGGATGTCGAAGTAGCGGCCTTCGTAGTTTCGGAATCCGGCGGTGGCGTTGGTGCCCTGCTGGAAAATGAGCTCCGGAGTGGTTCGCGCGAGCTTTTCGAATCCGGCCAGCTGTTCTTTGGTTTCGAAGCTGATGGTCGCTTTGCGGAGTTTTCCGCGGGCGCAGAGAATGTTGAGATAGGGTTCGGGATTGAGCTGCATCTGCAGTTCGGGCGTGTTGATCGCCGTTTCGTTTGTGATCTGAATGATCTCCTGGACGCGGTTGTAGCAGGTGTCGTCATCGGGCAGATCGGGGAAGAGATCAGGTGCGCAGGCGGTGAGCCCGGCGAGCAGGGGCATGGAAATAGAAAGAAGAACGCGTTTGCTGACTGTCATGGTTGATACCTCCGGTTTTCTGAAATATTGCATGAAATCCGGAAAAATCAAGAACAGTTTTCTTCTGTCTTAAAAAATCTTGAATATTTTGTTGAAAAGGAGTTTGCGTTCTTCCTGAATTGTGATATAGTATAAAATGTTTTTACGGGCCCTTAGCTCAGTCGGTTAGAGCAGGTGACTCATAATCACCGGGTCGCTGGTTCGAGCCCGGCAGGGCCCACCAATTCCCTTTTGAACACTCGCAGGTTGTGATGAAATACCGTTTTGTTTGCCTGATTCCTCTGATGTTCCTCGCCGGATGCGCGGGTCTTCCGGACGGCGAGCCGCCGCAGAATCCTGCGGGGCGCTCAAGTGTTCCGCAGGGATGCACGCGTGAAATGGCGGAGTCGTCGTTCGCCGCTTCACTGACCCAGTTCGCTGTCCGGAAGGGCATCGCCCCGGTGCGTTATTACCCCATGCCGGATGTCCCGCAGAGCCTGCTGCGTCTTCTTGATCCTGAACTGTTTCAGCGGGCGGAGGCGGATTCATATGGATATCTTCTGATTTCCGTTTCGCGCGGTTCCGACTGGACTCTTTCCCTGAAGCGGAAATCCTCCGCTGATTTTCTCTGGACCCGCACAATACAGATTCAGTGATTACCGGTTCCGCCACGAACGCTTCCAGCGGTGCAGTTCTCGGAACACGGACGGAGTCTGTCCCGTCTGAGCCTGAAAGAACCTGCAGAAATAGAAACTGTCCTGGAAATCAAGTTTTTCCGCGATCTCCTGAATCTGGAGATCGGTGGAGCAGAGCATTCCTTTTGCCTTGGTGATGAGCAGGTTGTTGCGGTATTGCTTCGGCGGGCAGCCGAACTGTTTGCGGAATTCCTGGAAGAAGAGAGCGCGGGACATTCCGCATCTCCGCGCCAGCTCCGCCGTGTTCAGCTTTGAGTCGAACTTCGTAAGAAGCGGAAGCGCGTTGTTCAGCGGAGATTCCATTTTCCGCAATCCGGAGTCAATGCAGTTGAACGCCCGGCAGAGAATGACGCGGAGCAGCAGTTCCGTGAGCTTTTCCCAGTTCTGCGGCTGCTGAAGCGCAAGGAGGTACGCCTCCTGAACTTCGAGCCGGATCCGGCAGAACGCCTGTTTTTCAAAATGCGCCAGCCGCACTCCGGGAACTTCGGTGTTGTACGGGGTGCGCCGGTACTCCTTCAGAATGCTTTCCGGCAGATGAAACCAGTAGAAATTCCATTCGGGGTCGCCGGCGAAAAGGTGCTGCGGAAGCGGATCGTACAGAACAAGATCTCCTGCGGTCAGCTTCTGGTGAGCGTCTTCGAAAAAGATTTCGCCGTTTCCGCTGACCGTGAGGAGGACTCCCGGGCGGTCGATGAAATCTTTCCGCCAGGGGATCCGCTTTGCCTTCTGCCGTTCAAAGCTGGCTCCGATAATCAGGTTCTCCCTGAAGTCGGGTGATTGTGTGTTCTGTGTTTCCATGAAAGCTAATATACAGGCTGAAAGCGGTTCTGTCAATTGCCGCTTTAGGGAACAGTTCCGTTTTTTGTACTGTTGTCCATTTGTTAAATACGGGAATCCATTGCCGTTTCTTCTCTTTTGTGCTATAATATTCTCCGAATCACGGAAAAATATTTCAGATGGGAGTACATTATGAACGAAGAAATTTTACGGAAAAAGATTCTCGGCTGCTGGCACGGGAAGAACATCGGCGGAACGCTTGGAGGGCCTTACGAGGGCTTCCCGGTCGTCAACCGCCTGACCTTCTATGACCCGGTGCCGGAAGGCTCAATCGCCAACGACGATCTGGAACTTCAGGCAATGTATGCCGCGGCGCTGGATGAAATGGAACAGGTCGATATCTCCCGCGACGTTCTGGCGGACATCTGGCTCAGGCACATGAATTTCCACGTCGACGAGTATGCCGTGGCAATGAAAAACCTTTCGCTCGGAATCCGCCCTCCGTGGTCCGGCGTCTACGACAATCATTTTACGGACGGCATGGGCGCGGCGATCCGCAGCGAGCTCTGGGCGTGTCTTGCGCCGGGCAATCCTCAGCTTGCGGCGGAATTCGCCCGCGAAGATGCCTGCATCGACCACGCTGAAGCGGGAGCGGATGCGGAGGTTTTCTTCGCAACCCTTGAGTCCGGCGCGTTCACCTGCAATGATCTGCATCTCCTCATAGCGGAGGCTTTGAAGTTCCTGCCGGAAGATTCCGCGCTCGGCGAATCCATCCGCAGAACCTGCGAACTCTGGGAGAAACACCGTGACTGGAGAACCGTCCGGGATCTCCTGTTCGAACGCTATGCGACGGAGTTCCGGACTTCCGTTGAAATCAACATCCCGTTTACGGTTCTCGCGCTTCTTTCGGGCGGGGGAGACTTCGGGAAAACAATCTGCGATGCGGCAAACTGCGGAATGGATACGGACTGCACCGCCGCGACCGCCGGCGCAATTCTCGGGATTCTGAACCCGGACGGCATTCCCGCGGAGTGGCTCGCTCCGGTCGGACACAAACTCATCGTCCGCGAAAGCGCAGTCCGCGGACTCCGTTTCCCGGAGACAATCGAGGCGTTCACGGAGCAGATTCTGAACTTGCGGAAACGTCTTGTCCCGTCGGTGAAAACATATGTCACACCGGAGCCGGACTGGACCGCGTTTCAGGTTCCGGCGGAGTATTCCATGAAGAAAAACCTGCACTGGTATCATGTGAATCTGCGCGAGCAGAACTGGACGCCGATCCGCCTGCCGATGATTTCCGGCTCTCTGGATGTCCCGCCGGAGTTCCGCGGAAACGGCGGGCAGATCGTGCTCCGCTACCGTTTTGAGCTTCCAGCCGACGGTGTCTATACCGTTCTGTTCAACACGCCGACTTCGTGTCAGGTCTACCTGGATCCGGAATCGGAGGAGCTGCACGACGACCGCGATATGCTGTTCGGACGCCAGCGCCTGTTTCTGGAGCGTGAAATCCGTCCGATGCGCTTCCGCTGTGCGGACCGTCCGCTGATTTTCAATCCGACTCCGGGCGGAGCTCCGCAGAACCAGGTGAAACGCTATCTGAAACTGTCGCGCGGAATGCATACTCTGATCATCGCCCTGGCCCCGCTTCCCTCGGAAGAGCGGATCTACTGGGGAATGGGCATCGCCGAGGACAACCGCTTCCTGACCGGAATTTTCCGCTGAAACTGCAAAGGAAAGGCTGCTTTATGAAAAAAACATTCTTTATACATAAATCCCGCATGTTTACGCTTATAGAACTCCTCATAACGATTGCGATCATCGCGATCCTTGCAGGAATGCTCCTGCCGGGATTGAGCGCGGCGCGAACCGCGGCGGGGCGCACGTCGTGTTCCGGAAACATGAAACAGGTGTTCTCGGGAATTGCCATGTACAATCTTGACAATGACGACTACATGCCGTCGTTTGTCGGAACGTACGGTTATCACGGAATTTCCTGGCAGATCAGCACCTACCTGAAGGTCTCCGGACCCGGCATGGTGACGCGTCCTGTTTACATGGACGAGCAGTCGATTGACTTTGAAAAGCCGCGCGGCGTCTTCTTCTGTCCGGCGGTTCCCGAAAATCCAGCCGACTGCGCCTCCTTTTCCGGGAGTCTGCCGTCGACTCAGCGCTATTCATCCAACTACATGCCGACCGCGTGGATTTACACGCCGCCGGATCCTTCGTGGGGAAGTCTGCGCGGCGGCTGGACGAACCGGGATGCATCGGGGAGCGGGTTTTATGAACAGCATATCCGTGTTTCGCGGATCATGAACGGTTCGCTGATCATGGCGGAAGCCGGATGGAGCGGCGCAACCGGAGCCGGAAATGTCGCCTATGCTCTGCCGCGTCTTGCCGACGGACAGTATCCGGGCGATTCATTCTGGAACCAGGACGGCTGCAAAGGATACCGCTGGGTCCCGCTTCATGGACGGCAGGTGAACTGCATCGAAAAAAGCGGAGCCGTCTTTTCCGTTTCACTCGGCTCGGGTCCCGTTACAGACTCTCAATTCAGACGTTTGAAATAACCAAAACAGGAGCTTTTATGATGAAAAAGACAACTCTGATGATCGCACTGGCTGCAATGACTTCGCTGAACCTTTTCGCCGCGGAACCGCAGACGATTCTGCCGTGTCCGGAAAACGCGCCGCTCAAGTGGCGGATGGAAGGCCCCGCAAAAGTGCTGGAGGACGGCTCTTTGGAACTCGTTAGCTCCGGTATGACGGAGCGTCCCGATGCGATCCGCTGGATGCCCCTCCGGAGCGGAGAAAAGTATGTTTTCACCGCGGAGATGAAGGGGGAGAACATCGGGAAAAAACAGCATGAATCCCACGGAGTTGTGCTTGGCGTCTTCATTGAGGTTGACGGCAAGTGGCGGCAGCTTGGCGAAAAAATCGAGCTCGCCGGCACATTCGACTGGCTTCCGGTCACCTGCAATGTCGCAATCCCCGCGGAGTTCAAGGGAACTTCGGGCAACCTCATCATCGGACTCTTCAATGTCGCAGGAAAACTGAATGTCCGGAATGTCCGCATGACGAAACTTGACTGACAATTCATCCGGAGAGAAGCATGAATTTGAAAAAACTGATTTTGGCGGTCTGCGCGCTGCTGTGGCTTCCGCTCTTCGGAGCGCCGCGCGTTCTCTGGCCGCAGGAGGCTTCCGCAAACGTCCGCTGGCGTCTGGAAGGCGGAGCCGGAACCCGGGACGGCTGCATGAAATTTGAAAATGCGAAGCCGGACGGCTACTCCTCCGCGACCCTCTGGTTCCCGGCCCGTCCGGGCGAACTCTACACCTTTCGCGCCAAGATAAAGGGGGAAAACATCGGGGAGAAACAGCATCCGATGCACGGCGTTGTGTTTTCTCTGTTTACGCGGGAGGGCGGGAAATGGAATCCGCTCGGAAAGCCGGTCCCGCTGAAAGGGGCGTTTGACTGGACGGATGTCCGGTTTACGGCGCGGATTCCGGATTATCTGCCGGACAATTCGGGAAATCTGATTGTCGGACTGCATTACGCGTCCGGAACTCTTTGGGTGAAGGATGTTTCGGTTGAAAAGGAACTGGAGCTCAAGTGCGATGAGAAGATTCCGGAATATGTCCGCCGGATGCGTCAGACCGACCTCGGATTTCTTGCGCTCGGGCGTTACGGTTTTCATCCCTACCGCCTGCGGAAGAATCTGAACCGCTGGTACACGCTCCGTCCGAAACTGCCCGACATGCCGGAAAAACAGCGAAACCGCGAACTGGATGCAATGGAAC
>ERZ1034925.809-NODE-809-length-12357-cov-4.726792_pt1 | contig 12357 bp, 9 predicted proteins | sample MGYA00520687_ERZ1034925 | MGnify/ENA primary metagenome ERZ1034925 (study PRJEB33766, sample SAMN09781758) | gut metagenome | biome: gut microbiome | host: Homo sapiens | place: Madagascar | study: EMG produced TPA metagenomics assembly of the PRJNA485056 data set... | reverse complement strand
ATAAGAAAGTCTCTGTTCTTTGGATATCGTAATGGGCGGAAAACCGGCCAACATAAGCTGGTAGTTCATAATCAAGCGCGAGGTTCGCCCGTTACCATCCGGGAAGGGGTGAATTTTTACAAATTCCGCGTGCGTCCAGGCTGCATATTCAATCGGATTCAGTGTGGTTTGCTTCCAGGGCAAATCGGCATAAAAATTCTTGATTTGTTGATACATTTCGTATGGTGCCGGTGGGGTATGCTGTGCACCGGAAATATAGACGTTAAAATCCCGGTAGATGCCGCCCAGAAAAATGTTCCGCATCAGAATCTCGTGAATATCCTTCACAATGGATTCGTCTAAAGGTTTGTTTTGGGCAATTTGTTCCTTTACATATTCAAAAGCAGCCTTGTGGTTTACAACTTCGTATATTTCCCGCAGCTTCTTACCACCGACAGAAACGCCGTCCTCTAAGACCACCTTAGTTTCCAGTAGGGTCAGTGTATTGCCTTCAATGGAAGTGGTATCATGGGTATATTGAATTTCAAACGCCTGTTCGTAAGATGATAACGCAAATGGAGAACACGCATGGCTGTGCTCCTTGTAGGTATTTAGTTTTTGTAAAATTGCAGGATAGTCCATCGTGCGTATCCTCCTAGTCTTTATCTGAGTAATTTTAATTTTTATTTTTTGGGGTAATTTCACCCGTTTATGGGACTTTACGGGATAATTGGTACATCTATTATACAGAATCTTACCCCAAAAAGCAACGAAAAAGCAATGCCAGCAATCAAAAACCAACGTAGCTAAAGTAATGGCAGGGGCGGCTGGTCATAAATCCGTTGGACAGGTTCAAGCCCACACCGTATCCGGCAGCGCACTCAATCCAGGCATTGCCGCCCACGTACATCTGTACATGGCCCTGGGTGCCGCCGCTGGCATAGACCACCCGCAAATCACCCGGCTGGATTTGGGAGGGAGAAATCTCCACAAGGTCGCCTGCACCTGCATAGCTGGCCGTGGTCTTGGCCGAGAACGGCAGGTCCAGCGACCAGTAGCAATACTGGATAAAGCTGGAACAATCAAGGTTACTGCCCACGATTGGTGCCCCGGCACTACCGCGCAGGGAAGTGGGCTGTCCGTAACTGAACCGGCCCTGGCAGGCCAGGGCAAAGCCAACCACCTGGGCGCGGGGGTCGCCGTCCATAAGGCCCAGGACCTGCAATATAGCAGCCAGTTCTTCGTCCGTCAGGCGGGTACCTACGGTGCGGCACTTAATGCCGTCCGTCACATTGTACAAATCCTCCCAGTCCATTTTATACAGAAGTTCAGCCCATTCTATCGCATCGGTGTCCCAGCCGGTAAAGCCGGAATCCGACTGCGGAAGGGTCACGGTCTTGGTATACCGCTGTGTTGTGCTGGTGGTGTAGCTGGCTCCGTCCTGGGAAAGCTTGCGCACAGTGCGGGTCAAGCTGCCGCCGTTGGAAGCAGCTGCCAGGGCCTGAAGATTCCCGTTGCCGCCTGCATCTCCGTCCGGCTCTGTTGTTTCCGGCTCGGTGTAGCTGTCGCAGCCTACCATATAAATAGTGCAGTCCAGGTCATAGTGCCCGTGCTGGCTGTCTTGCAGCTCCCCGGGACACCATGCCACGGGGGCAGCGTTAGAAAAGCTCACAGTGTAGGTGTCGGTCACGGCATTGTAGCCGGAACCGGTCACCACGTCAAAGGTAGCACGGTAACTGCCGGGGGAGATAAACCAGCCGTCCGGGCTTCCGGTAAATAGGTTGGTGTCCCCCAAAATCAGAGAGCCATAGCAGTCTGCCGCTTGTACACTGCTGCCGATCACGGCGGCGCCGTCCGGCAGGGCGGTCAGCTCGGACTCTGCCGCGCCGTCCGGCAGCCGAACCGGAAAGTATACCGTTACCGTGTGGCTGCCATTCGGCACCCAGCGGTCCAGGCGCTGCCCCTCAATATGACCAATCTCCCACTGCCAGCGACGGCCTACCCAATGCCCGCACTCGGCTGTACCCTTGTGGCAGAAATGGGTCTCTGCCGTATAGTCCCGTATGGTCACGGTCTCGCCCTCGCTGCGCCAGCCCTGCACACACCCACCGTAAGACAGGCAGCTGTAGGGGGCGGATTCCTGCGCGGTCACATCCAGCCCGTAGGCTGTCAGCATCCGGCAGTAGTCAAAGAACGTGCCGTCAAAAAGGGGAAAAGTAGAGCTTGGCGGCCAGTCCTGTTGGAAGTATACACTGGCCATGGAGATGATTTCGGCGGTATCGTTGGAAATACCGTTGGCATAATTCCAGGTCACGCCATGCTGCAGATTGTTGCTGGTCTTGCCGTCCAGCGTGGTATAACCGTAAGGGTTGCCGTTGGGGTCACGCTCAGAACGGAAAGCATTGTAGATATCCTCGGTTATGGCCTCGTTGCGGTATTGATTCAGGTAATTGACCAGCTTGCCTACATCCTCGGTATTGTGGGCTGCCAGCACACTGGTGGATACAGCGGCAGAAGCCATGCTAATGGCATTGACCAGCAGCAGGGACAGCATCACCAGGGCAGCGATACCGCCCAAAAGCAGGCTGCGGCCTAAATTTTGGGCAAAGCCCCGTATGATGCGGACGAGAATCCGCCCGCCGTGCACAACGGCTCCGGCTCCGTCCTTGATCGTCATGGCGGTATCAGCGGCAAAGTCATCGGATTCCACGCGGAATTGCTGGACCTGGCTTGCACCTAGCCTGGCTGTACTGCGCAGCATATTGCCGCTGCTGCGCAGAAACTGTTTTCCTACAACAGTCCTGCCGTAGGCAACGGCCTGCTTGGCATCCATGACGCCGCTGCGCATATCCCGCACCAGCGGAACGGCTGCCTTGCCCAAATACACAACGGTCTTGCCGCTCTCCACCACAGCGGTGGCCTCGGCCATGACCCCGGCACGGGCAGACTGCAAACCGGCAGACTTGGCGGATTCTCCCTCAAAGTCATTGGCAGAAACAGACTGCGCCATGGTGCCGGTCACAGCGTCCGTTACGTCCAGCAGGAAATCTGCAGCATTGCGGCGCTTGCGTTTTTGGGCCAAAAAGTCATCCGTGCGGCGTACCGGTTCTTGCGGAGGATTCGTTGCTGTAAAATCTGCTGTATTTTCGGGGGTGGCCGCATTGACCAGCTGCCCATAAGGGGCAAGGTCTTTCGGGTCTGCATTGGCAGTAAGAACCGGCGCAATGGGCGGCGGCAACTTCGGACCAATTTGGTCCGAAGTTCCGGGAACGACCTCGGCTTGGAAATATGACTCAATTTGGCCCGGATTTTCGGGGATACCCTCTGCTGAAAAATGCGGGCCAATTTGGCACGAATTTTCAGGGGGTGTATGTTCATTTGCTAACTTCGGCTCAAATTGAGCCGAAGTTCCAGCTTCTACAGGAACCTGCCTGGGTTTTGCCTCGTCTAACTTCCGGACAATTTGTCCGGAAGTTCCGCGTCCCTCATTCGGTATCTGCTGCGTGGACAACTTCGCGACAATTTGTCGGGAAGTTACCCTTGTCCGCTGCGGCTGCCGTGTGGGGTAGCTCGGCGCGTCCCAGGATGTGTCAGGCGCGGTGTTTCGCACCCGCTGCCGGGCGTCCTCCCGGAAATGGATTCCTTTCTTTAAGGTATCGCGCACATCTTCGGTGGTTTTGTACGCAGGATTGTTCTCAACAAAATGAAAAGAGCCGTCCATATCGTTATACCCTCGTCATGGTCTTGGCGCTGTTGGGGTTCGTGTCCATAAGCTTGTACAGCTCGGTGTCGGTGGGGAAGTCGTTCACAAAAGGCACCACGGCATTACCGGCAATCAGCAGGCCGCTGCCTGCGTTGACATTGGTAATGTAATCCAGTTCCTCCGGGCTTATCTTCAGCAGCTTGCCCAGCTGCTGGGCATCCAGGGGTGCCTGGTTCAGCAGCTTGATGTACTGGCAGTCACTCAACATACGGCGGGCGTCCTCGTCCATAAGAATAGATTCCACATGCTGGGTAATGCTGGTTAGGATTGCACCCCACTTGCGGGCACGGCCCGAAATCTCAAAGTAGTAGTTCATGCACTCTTTGTCACGCAGCAACAGCTGAAATTCGTCTGTGTAAATCCAGGTGCGGCGGCCTGTGGTCCGGTTCAGGGTGATGCGGTTCCAAATTTGATCTAAAACCACGGTCATGCCCAAGGTCTGCAGGGGCTTGCCCAACTTCACGGTATTAAAGCATACCAACCGGCTGCTCATATCCACGTTGGTGTGGTGGGCAAATACGTCCATAGAGCCGTCTACATAGATCGACAGTGCCGTGGCAATGTCCCCGGCACCAGGTCCCTGGGCGGTGAGATTGTCGTAAAAATCCTGCAGGCAGGGCATCTCCTGCCTGGTGGGGTTGTTGAAATACTTGGCATAGGTCAATCTAGCGGCACGGTCAATGTAAGTACGCTCAGCAGCAGAGATGCCCCCGCCGCCTACCACCAATTCGCAGAAGGTTTGTAAGAATTGGGATTTGAGGATAAGGGGATTGTCTGCATCGGCGTAATCCTCGGTAATGTCCATGGGGTTCAGGTGAGCCGTGCTGCCGGAGGATATCTCCACCACTTGACCGCCCAAGGCCTGCACCAGCGGGGTGTATTCGCCCTCGGGGTCGATGATGACGATATCGTCTTGTGTACCCAGCATGACCTGGGCAATCTCTAACTTGACAGCCAGCGACTTGCCGGACCCGGGCTGCCCTAACACCATACCGGCAGGGGAGGCCAGGTCCTTGCGGCGGAACATCAGCAGGGACTTGCTGCGGGCATTTAACCCCAAAAAGAAACCACCCGGCTCGAACAGCTCCTGGGTGGTAAAGGGAATAAAGATTGCCGTCTGCGCTGTGGTCAGGGTACGCTCAATGCCGATGCACTTTCTGCCGATCGGCAAAATGCTGTTCATGGCCTCGCGCTGCTCAAAGGGTAAGGTATCTGCCCGGCAGGTCTTTTTCTGCACCGTGGACATGATCTGCTTAATGCGGCTGTCCAACTCGGCATTGGTGTCGGCGCTGGTGTGGATCATCAGGCAGACCTTGAACAGCTTTTGGTTGCGGTTCATCAGTTCGTCCAACAAATCTTCCGCGTTTTTGATGTTCTCGCTCAATTCATAGCGCACACCCATGGCGGCGGGCAGGTGCTGTCGCACGGCCCGCACCATACCGTCAGACTCTTCCTGCCTCATGAAGGCCAGCTTGGTCTTGACCAGCTCTACGGCATCGTGCTGCTCCATGGCGTCTACATGTAAAGCGACAACCAAATCAAAGGGCAGCTCTGCCAGCAGGGATAACAGATCGTCTGTCATTTCAGGGGCAAGATCCCGCAGGAAAATCGTCTTACCGATTTTATCCCCGAAGGCATACCGGTCACGGTACACCGCGCGGGAATCGTCGTGCGGGGGCTGCCAGTCAAAGGCGGACGGCGCTACAAAATCCTTGGCGGTCAGATTCTTTTCTGCCAGCAGCCAGTCATAGTCAAAGTGCAGCGGCACACCGGGCCGCACAATGCCGTTGATCAGAGACAGACGCTGCTTGCCGGTCAGGGTGGTGGCCGTGCTGTGCAGCCCCTTAAAAGCAGCTTTCATATCGGCGGCGCGGCGGTTTAGCTGCTGCACGGCCACATCGTAACTGTCGGCCTTGACGGATATGGTGAGGAACTTCTCCCGCACCAGGCCGTTTTGGCCCTGCATGGCAGCATCGGCAATGACCTTGTTCATTTCTTTACGGTAGACATCCTTGTCATCCCCCAAAAGAGGAAAAAACATATCCTGGCGGAACTGCTCCTGGTCCATGTGCTGGGTGATCAGGTTGATCTGCAGGTGCATATCGGGGTCGCAGTAATTCAGCAGCTCGCAATAGCGGGTAAAGATATTGGCCTGTTCCTCACGGTGGGCGATTTGGTAGTTGACATCGGAAAACCGCAGAGTCATGCTGTACAGCCCCGGCTCGATCTCACAGATACCATTCTCGTACATGGCCTGCCATTGCAGGCAGTCCGCAGCGGTCTTAGGCGCTTGCTGCTGTTTTATTTTCTTTGCGGTTTTGGCGTTTAACCTCGCGGAGTTCTTTTTTTGCTGCTGCAATACTTTGGCGCGCTGCTTTTGTTCGGCTTTTAGCTGCCGCTTTTGTGCACGCAGCTGCCGTTTGGCACTCGCAAGGGATTCCTTTTCGCTTTTGTGCATTAGTGCTCACTTTCTCCTTAAAAGGTATTCTATGGTTCTCGGTGTAGGCCCGCCAGTACAGGCAAACCAGTTTCTCGAATGGGTAGCCGTTGCGGCGGATGAAGCCAAGCCCCAACAGGGGCATGGCCTCCGCCATAACGACATAGCTTAACAGGTCAGTGCTTAAATGCAGAAAATGTGTACCCACGGCAAAGGTGGCAACGGCCAGCACAATGGCCGCTCCGGCACACAGCAGCTGCCGGATAGACATGCCCGCCAGCAGCTTTTCGTGGTATTCGGTAATTTCGGCGTTGATTTTGGTTGAGATCATGACACCCTCCTTACATGGCAGCCACAAGGGACTTGGCAAACTTGCCGCTCATGAGGATAGCGACCAGCAAGATCACGGATTGGCTCAACAATGCTGCGGCCTGTGTGACAGCATTTCCTGTAACAGGGATTCCGGCAGCCAACGCCGGGTAAAACCCCAAAACAAGATAGATCACGCAGCCCTGCAGGGCAACCCCGGCATAGTTTTTCAAGAAGCCGATGCCTACCCCGTGCAGTTCCTGGTAGCAAAGCGTTGTCAGGGGAATAGCCGCAAAGGCATTGTAGATGTATAGCTCAATGAAACGGGCAGCCACAATGGTGTTGACCACAATGCCCACAATCTTGATTAGAAACCCTTCAAGCAAAAGCGGAATATAGACTGTTATCCAGGCGGGAATAAAACCGGACACATCATCAAATTGGGAAGTATCAAAAGCCGGGGAAATCTGCCCGCTGCCCACGACATTGGAAATGCCCTTGGTGATTTCGCTGCTTATGCCAAATAATCCGTTCAAAATTGTGGTGGCGTTCTGCACAGCCCACAAACATAGGAACATTTTGACCAGGGAAATCACGATCGTGTACATCATGTAGGTGTTGCCGCCGCCCATGGTCGAGGCCCGCATGAAGGTGTTGTACAGCTCCAGCATCCAAAACAACGCCAATATTACCAGCGCTATGGGCAAGACCACATTACTGGCGATTGTTGCAGAAGCACTGGAAAGAGCAGTATTCCAACTGTCCAGGTCCTGCAGCAGGCCGCTGTTTTGCCCTAAAGAAGAAACATCGGCAAGGATGTCATCCAGCAAGCCTTGTATCTTGTCCATTGCCTGCCCTCCGTCAGAACTGCACCTGCGTCAGGAAAGCGGCGGCGGTAATTACCACAATGCCGCCTGCAATGCCCAGCAGGGACTGCTTGGTTTCCGGTCCCTGGTGCTCCTTCAGGGCAAAACCCAGCTGTACAGCGTTCCAAATCGTGTACACGGAACCGGCAAACACAACACCACGGGAGATAATAGCCATAAGGTCAGTAAGAATCTGCATAAGAATATCCTCCAATTTTTATAAATCATTTAATTCGGAAATGGTTGTTACGGAACGCACATTTGCAAAGAAATTTTGGGTATCATACTCCTTTCGCAGGGTCTCGTCCCAGCGGTTAGCCGGGTCGGCATCGGCGGTAAGTCGGTAATTGGGGTGCTGCACCAGGTCATACTTGCGGCTGTGGAATGGCGGCAGGCCGGAGATGATCAGCAGGCACCAACCGCGCTTGTCCGTGCGTACCTCGTCCAGGGTCATAAGGTCACGGGCCAGCAGCTGGTAGGCTTTGGTATAGCTGCCGTGGCTGCCGGTGGTCTCGGACGGGTTATACGCCTCGATTGTCTGCTTGCCCAGCAGCTTGGTGATTATCTCCAAATTTTCGGGATTCTGCCCGCCGCCCAAGTATAACAGGCTGTCGCAGTTGTCCATAATAGTGCCCCAATCCTCCTTGTACTGGCTTTTTAATTGCTGGAAGGACTGGTAGACAATCATAACGGATATCTCGCGGCTGCGGATCGTGGCAATCAGTTGCTGAAAGCCCGGAATCTGTCCGATGTTGGCAAACTCATCCAGCAGGAACCGACAGTGCCGGGGCAGCCGCTTGTCAGGGCGGGAATCCGCTGCCAGAGCCAGCATATCAAACAGCTGCTGATACAGCACAGCAGCAAGAAAATTAAAGGACCGGTCGGTATCCGGCAGGACTACAAACAGCGCAACCTTTTGGTCGGTGGCAAAGTCAGTCAGGGTCAGGGTATCATCCTCAATGATCCTGCCGATACTTGGAATGTTAAACGAACTGAGCCGCAGACCCAGCGACACGTTAATACTCTGTGCTGTTTTGGGCGCAGCCATTTTGTAGATTTCCCATTGCTTTACGGCAAAGCTATCCGGTTTGGTCTCGGACAATTCCCGGAATACGATATCCAGAGGGGATACATAGCCAGGCATATCCTCCTGCACCTGCAGCAGACGGAACAGCCGCATAGCGCTGTTCACGTTTCGTTCTGCCGGGGGCAGCTCGAACAGCACATAGCCAAAGATTGCCTCAATCAGGGCGGTCATGCCCTCGTCCCATATGGGATCAGAATTGGATTTGAAACCCGGGTCATCCTTCATGTTCGTGATCAGGTTTTTGGCAATTTTCAGCAGATCGTCCTCGGTATGCAAATAAGCAAACAGGTTATAGTGGTCGGACTTGTCTCTTTCTTTCAGGTTAAAAACTTTGACCTTATATCCGCTTTGCAGCAGTGCCGCGCCGCAATCATTCAGCAGTTCTCCCTTGGGGTCTGTAATGACATAATTGCAGTTCATCTGTAAAAGATTCGGCTTAATGACGCCGCGCGTCTTTCGGCTGCCGGACCCGCCGATAACCATAACATTCTTGTTGCGGTTATAATCATCGTCCAGGGTGTATTTCATCCGGCCTGCCATACTCAGGCGTTCAGTCTCGGTCAGAATTACGTTGTTTTCAAATTCCGGGGCAATAAAGGGCTTGATGTCCTCCGGCGTGCCCCAGCGGGCGCTGCCGTGCTCCTTGCCGGGCATGGTCTTGTGGCGGCTGGCTTCAATCCACAAAATCACAACACCCGCCACGGCGGCAGCACATAACCCCCAAAGTAAAAAGACCGGGGATAGATGCAGCCCTAGCGGCGGGGTCAGCAATTTATCAATATCCAGGGCTGCCAGCAGCCTTTCCGTCAGGCTTCCGGATGCGGCGGTGTACACGGCACCCATGCGGTTGCCCAGCCAAAAGCAGAGCAGCAGCACCAGTGCCCAGCCGAGATATTTTTTCTTTTGGGATGTCACAGGCGCTCACCCCGTTCCGGGGGCTGCGCCGTGCGCGTGGCATTTTCTGCAGCAGCCTGCTCCTTGGCGTGATGGCAGACCTCCTGCACCTTGCTCTGCTGCGGCTGAGCCTTGCCCAAATCCACAATGCAGTTTTCCAGCGCCGCTTGTATACGGTCGATGTCCTGCGACTTGAACCACAGGTTGATCTTGCCGGTGTCCTTGTCCGTTGTAATGGAAAAATCCACATAGTAAGAGTTCATCTGCCGCTTTACATCGGCCAGGGTCTCCTTACTGACTTCCACATGACTGGTGGCCTTGCCCTGCCGGTTCAGCAGCTTCAGGGACTGCTGCCCGGTCACGGTCTTGGTCTGCTGGTGCTTCAGAAATTCAGCAGCGGATTTCAGAAGCTTGGCCAGCATACCGGCTGTCAGTTTGGCGGCCTGCACCTCCACGCGCACTGCCTGTTCTTCCACCATAAGGCTTACATCTCCTTGCTCTAATAATGTATCGTTCCAGTCTTTTCCGATTGGCGGGACCTTGTCCACCACCTTGCCGGTGTAGCCGCAGCTTTGCAGCAGTTCCCGTGCCAGGGCGCGGCTCTTGATTCCGGCTTCGTCTGCATCCTGGCCCAGCCAAATCTTTTGAGGGTGGGCATGGCAAGCAAGCTGCGCCTGCAGAGGGCGGACGTGGCAGCTTTCTAAGGATACATACCCGTATTGCCGCCAGTCCTGGCCGTTGTTGGCCAGCAGAGACATGATTGACCAGGCATCTACGGCAGCTTCGGTCACAAACCACCCAGCAGTGGCGTTCAAGTTCCAACCGGCCCGCAGTTCACAGTTGCTGCCCTCCACCACACTGCGGTAGTGGTTGCCGGTGGCCGTACCTTTTTTTGCAGCGTAGTTGGCTTTGCCGTCCTGGCCGTAGGCTATGTATACCAGGTTGCCACGCTCGTCCGGGTAGATGATTTTTTGCTCGGCCAGCCATTTGACCACTTCCGGGGCAATACCCCGGGTGTTGATGAGGTAACCGTAGATGCGCCGCCAGTTTTGGTTGTCGCGCGTGGGCAGAACCAACGGCACCGGCTCCCGAGGCTTGGGCGCAGGTGCAGGTGCGGCCCGCTGAGGGGGCCGCTGTCCGTACAGCTGCTTGGCCAGGCTGCGGATAGCGTCTTCCTGGCTGACGCCGTCCAGCGCCATGACCAGGTCAATAATGCTGCCTTTAGTCCCAGCGCTGTTCCACCAAAATCGGTTTTTGGCGGGGTCAATAACTAGGCTGTCGTGCTCCTTCAGGCGTAGGTGCCCGTGGCCGTGGGGCAGGACATGGTAGCCGCGCCCGGCCAGGTAATCTTCGATGCGGATATCCTGCTTGATGCGCTGCATAAGGTCCATAAGATTTTCCCTCCTTTTTTCACTTTTGAAAGAAAGCCGGGAAATTTCAAATTTCCCGGCCCACCAGCACCAGCCGGGTATTATACCGGTTGGTATCGCAGGTTACCAAAAAGATGTAAGATTCACCGGTCAGAAGGCTGTCCCGGTACAGAAAAGCGTGCTCCTGTATCGTTTGCAGCATTTCGGCGGTCTGTGTATCTGTCAGAGTGTTGGCCCATTGCTGCAGGTTCACATACTCCGTGTTGTTGGCACTGCCGGAAATCACCATGCCCGCAAACAGCTCGTAATATCGTTCGCCGGTTTGGCTCTCCCAGCGCAGGTATCGGTTCTCGGTAAAGTAATCTTTGTCCTTGTACAGCTTCAGGTCTCCGAACATGGTGGAATCCTGCATCATGTGACCGTAGATAATGACGTTGCCGTCTGCGGTGTTGTCTACAGTGTTGTCTAAAAACAAGGTGCCGGACACACTGTACTGCCCGTAAATATCGGTGCGCAGGTACGTGTTGTTGCTTTCGCCCTGTACCACGGCGCCGTCAATGCCGGTGCCGTATACCGTAAGCCAGCCTGCATAATCAGGGTTGACATCCAGCATTCCCTTGGACCAATCGGTCTGTCCGTCCTCCTGTGCGCAGGCTGCCTTGCGCAGCAAGACCAGTTGCTGAGAGAGCTGTCGGGTGCGGTAGGTCTGCTGCATCCGCAGCACGGCAGCACCCCCAAAGACAAAAAAGCACAGCAGTGCCAGCAGACGAACCAGCTTACCCGCGAAGGTCCGCATAGCAGCAGGCTCCCACATAGACCGCCCCGGCAATCATAGCGGCGACCAGCAGCGTTTCGGCGGACAGCCCCTCGTCTCCCATTTTGGGGATGTCGTTCACAACGGCATCCGGCTCCAGATACATCCAGTATCGGGTACCCATGGACGGCTTACTGTTCGTGGCTGTATCGACTTGAACCGATACAGTGGCCTTGTTGGGCGTGGCCCGCTCTACAGGCATTTCCTCGGCCCAGGCCGGGCAGGCCAGGACCGCCGCCAGCAGGGCGGCAGTGACCACGGTAATGAGCTTCTTTTTCATGGCAATAACCTCCTTTATGCTAATACACTGATTTTGATTTTCGCCGCGGCGCGGCCCACCTCGGCGTCCGTGTCTACATCGTAGGCCACAAAGGTGGCCGTGGCGTCATAATCTCCGGCATCCAGAGGGGTGCTTAACACATCTTCGTCAATGTGGGTGTTGACCGGCATCAGGCCGGAATTGTAGATTTCCTCACCAGTATCATCCAGGGTAATGGATACGCGCATGTTGTAGTGGTTGTTGGGGTGGTTCTCAATCATCAGGGTACCGGCGCTGTCACCGGTAGGAAACACAGGGTTGGCATTGATGTTAATGCTCAGGTTGCCTTCCTCGATAATCTCGTCCAAGGTTGCTTCGATTTCATCGTTGGATTTATCCTCCAACTGCCCGATTTTAGCCTTGATGCCGCTTTCCAGTAGGGCAGCATCGTTCTGCTGTGCCGCATAGCGCTGCCACGCGAACAGCCCTGCCAACAGCAGCATCAACAGCACCACAAGTATGGCCATAATGCGCCTGAATTTTTTCTTTTTTTCGTTTTTTTCCATTGCAAGATGCTCC
>ERZ1034925.806-NODE-806-length-12373-cov-6.708151_pt1 | contig 12373 bp, 11 predicted proteins | sample MGYA00520687_ERZ1034925 | MGnify/ENA primary metagenome ERZ1034925 (study PRJEB33766, sample SAMN09781758) | gut metagenome | biome: gut microbiome | host: Homo sapiens | place: Madagascar | study: EMG produced TPA metagenomics assembly of the PRJNA485056 data set... | reverse complement strand
ATATTATCATGTTAAAATGTCTTATAAGGAGTGATTAGATGATTAATACCAAAGATCCAACTTCATTTATTCGCAATTTCTTATTAAGCAGTGACATAGACTTTTTTCTTGGTTCTGGTGCATCTTTATTAGCCGGTATTCCGAGCGGACAAAATTTAGTTTGGCAATTTAAAAAAGAAATTTATTGTTCTGAAAATAATGTTTCCAGAGAACTATTTAAAGATCTGCAATCAGAGCGAAGCAGAATTAAATTGCAAGATTACTTTGACTCTTTAGGTGGATTTCCTAAAAGGGGCTCAAAAGAAGAATATTCATTTTATTTTGAAAAGTGCTATGACAATACTTTAGCGAGAAATGCATATATTCAAAAGCGTGTTGCAAATGTTGAACCTACAAGAGGACATCTTTGTCTTGCTAATTTGTTTATTAACAATGAAGTCAAAAACATTTGGACAACAAACTTTGACGAATTAATTGAAGCAGGTATTAAAACCTTATCACCTCAATATTCATTTAATGTTGTATCTTCGATACAAAAAGATAGCATCTCTCAAATAGCCAATAATAATTTTCAAAATGTCATAAAATTACATGGTGATTATAGGTATGATTCCATACAAAATACTGAACAAGAGTTACAAAATTTAGAAAATCAGTTATCAAATTTATTTTATCAAAATTTGATGAATAGAGGACTTATCGTTATAGGTTATGCCGGGAATGATGATTCCGTAATGAAAGTTCTTGAAAGCAATATAGATAATAAGGATTTTTTAAGCAAAGGAATATATTGGTGTAAACTACAAAATACAACATTATCAGAGCGTGCAACAGCTTTTATGGAAAAAGCTTGCCAAAACAATGATTTATCCTGTGTAATTGATATCGATGGTTTTGATGAATTTTTAAATTCTATATATACAAATTATGAGCACAAAAATCCTATAATCGATGAACGGTGGAAAGATTTCGCCAATAGAAAAAAACAATTGATTTTTTTTCAAATAAAATAGCTCAAAGTTCACTAAAAATGAACACATTTGTTTCAACGGAATTACCATCATGTAATGTATTTGAAACTGATATAACAAACTGGGAAGATTTACGAAATATTATAAGTCCTGAGAAAATAATTGCAGGGCTGTTTAACGGTAAAGTTTATTCGTTTTGTAATAATGACAAGTTAAAAGAAGTATTTCACACACATATCAAGTCAGAAATTTTTACCGAGTTTCCTGAAACGAAATTATTAAACAAGCCTAATTTCGTATATATAGGAATGCTTTATGATTTGATTAACGATTCGTTGCTACAGAATTCTAACATAGAAACATTTGCAAAAAATAAATACTATTTTGTAGATTCTGGTACAACATACCAAAACAGATCTCATTATACATATATAAAATATTCCGCTTTTGAAGTTCAATTGTCGTATATAAATGATAAAATCCACCTATCTATAATACCAACTATTTATTTAACTAATAAAAACGGTAGTGAAGTTAGCAAACTTTATAAACAGGCTGAAATAAATAGTATAATATCAAACATATACAATAGCGGTTACGGTAATATATTAAAAGATTTAAATACGTTCCTTTACAAAAAAGGCAGTAAGGAAATCATATTCACGAATAGTGATTTTTCTATAAAATTTAACTTTGTATGTTTTTCATACAAATTATCTACTAAACCGGAACACCCGCAAGTACCTTCTTTTAAATTTGACGAACCAGAAATGTTGTTTGATGTAAGTGATAAAAATCACACAAGCATAAATCAATTAAAAGGATTGCAAAGATATGCACCTATTGATTGTTCTTTTGAAACCACACCAAAACCACCTATTAGAATTGCTATTTTAACTCCAGCACAGCAAATAGATAATATTATAAGTCACTTAAACAATCTAAATACAAAATATTCTGCTAATAGTGGAGAAATGTTTCTACCAAATTATGAAGGATTTTATGAAGTTTATAAAAGAGCTTTAATTATACCCAATAAAAACGATACGCAATTATGTAGAATGTATGATGAAACTGCAACTTGTAAAATAAATACGGAGACCTTTATTAATAATATAAAATCCCAAATAGATTTCTTTCAAACCCAATTATCTGATTTCGATGTTTTAGTTATATACATTCCAAAATCATTTGCAAAATTCAGAGAAGACAACGCTTATGATCCAGATTTTAATTTACATGATGCCATTAAACTTTACGGAACTAATAAGGGTGTAAAAATTCAATTTATAGAAGAACGATCTTTAGATGCGTATGATAAATGTAAAGTGATGTGGGCATTGTCTACTAGTTTATATGCAAAAGCATCTGGTGTTTTATGGCATCCTGTAGTTTTGGATGATGAAACAGCTTTTGTTGGCATAAGTTATGCAAAATCAAATACAAAAGGAATATGTATAGGTTGTAGCCAATTATTTGATTCGACAGGAACCGGAATAAGATTAATATTGAGAAAATTAGATGATCCGCAATATATAGGCAAAAACCCATATATGAAACGAGATGAAGCAAGAACAACCATTAGCAAATTGAGAGAAGAATACAACAAGTGTGATCCGGTTGCAAAATTAAGAAGAATTGTGATACATAAGACAACACCTTTCACAGATCAAGAAATTGCAGGTTTTACCGAAGCATTGGAGGGTATTGAAGATATTGAACTATTGCAAATTCAAGGCTATTCCCCTTATAGAGCAATAAAGTATTTTATAAAAGAAGGAAAAGTTCTTCCAAACAGTTTCCCTCTTGAACGTGGAACAACCATAAAATTATCTGATGATAGTTTCTTACTTTGGACGCATGGTTGTGTTGTTGGAGATGATATAGGAAATTACAAATATAACACATACTATAAAGGTGGAAGAGGAATACCTATTCCTGTTTTAGTAAAAAGATTTTACGGAAAAGCTTCTGGAGATACCTTAGTAAAAGAAATTTTGATGTTAACTAAAATGAATTGGAATAGTGGTGACAATTTATACAAAAATATGCCCGTAACTCTTGATTTTGCCAAGACACTTTCCAGAATGTCTAAACAAAAAGAAGCACTATATAATAAATCGTACGACTTTAGATATTTTATGTAAATATCTTCCTCTGCTTTGTCATACATATGTGCAATAATCAAATTATATCAGGTTTGTTACACAACGATATATTGCGTATTTTCATGCTAATATAGAAGGAAAAGGGATTAAAATGAGTTTAAGTGCAAATGTAAATGAAAAAGCCAATTTGATTTGGGCAATAGCGGACAAATTAACAGGGGTCTATAAGCCTCACGAATATGGAAAAGTTATTTTACCTTTAACTGTAATAAGAAGATTTGACTGCATTTTAGTAGATACAAAACAAGCAGTATTAGATAAGCATAATTCTATGGCTGAAGATTTTCCGATGCGCGAACAATTTTTAAAGAAAACATCCGGTTATGAGTTTTATAATACAAGCAAATACACATTTGAAAGTTTATTAGATGATGCAAACAATATAGAAGTAAACTTCAAAAATTATTTAAACGGTTTTTCTGCTAATGTTAGACAAATTATAGATAAATTTGAGTTCAATAATGAAATAACAAAACTTGCAGATAAAAACTTACTTTACATAGTTATTCAAGAATTTACTACTCCAAAGGCAGATTTACACCCGAATAAAATTTCTAATTTGGAAATGGGTTATATCTTTGAAGAAATTATCCGTAGATTTTCAGAAGCCCATAATGAAGATGCCGGACAGCACTATACTCCAAGAGAAGTTATTGAACTCATGGTAAATATCTTGTTTACTAATGATAATGACATTTTGACAAATAATGTAGCTAAAACCATTTATGACCCTGCTTGTGGTACTGGTGGTATGTTATCTGTTGCAGAAGATTATTTGAAAAAGTTAAACAGTTCTGCAACGTTGTTACCGTTCGGACAGGAAATTAATGACGAAACCTTTGCTATTTGTAAAGCAGATATGCTTATTAAAGGAAATGATGCAGACAAAATCAAAAACGGCAATACTTTATCAGATGATAATTTTAAAGGTGAAACTTTTGATTATATCCTTTCAAATCCGCCATTTGGCAGAGAATGGAAGAACGATAAAAAAGCTGTTGAAGATGAAGCTAAATTAGGTGCGGGTGGCAGATTTGGTGCAGGGCTTCCGGCAGTTGGTGACGGTCAAATGCTATTCCTGCAAACTGCTATTGCAAAGATGAAAGACCGTTCACAAGGTGGAAGTAAAATTGCTATTATTCATAATGGCTCACCATTATTTACAGGTGATGCAGGCTCAGGTCCGTCTGAAATAAGAAAGTATATTCTTGAACACGATATGCTTGAAGCAATTATTGCTCTACCCAATGATATTTTCTACAATACGGGTATTGCAACATATATTTGGGTATTATCAAACAAGAAAGAAAAACGCAGAAAAGGTAAGGTTCAACTGATTAACGCAAACGGTATGTTTGAAAAACGTAGAAAATCACTTGGGAACAAGAGAAATGACATACCAAAACATTATATTGATGAGATTACTCAAATTTATGCTGATTTTACAGAGAATGAAGTAAGTAAAATCTTTGATAATGAAGATTTTGGGTATTCTAAGATTGTTGTGGAAAGACCTGAAAAAGATGAAAACGGTAATCCTGTATTAAAAGGTGGTAAGTCTGTCCCTAATACAAACTTGCGTGATACTGAAAATGTACCGCTTAAAGAAGATATTGGCGAATATTTTAAAAGGGAAGTTTTACCATATGCACCGGATGCGTGGATAGAAGAAAAGAAAACAAAAGTTGGTTATGAAATACCTTTTACAAGATATTTCTATAAATATGTACCGCCAAAACCGTCAGAAGATATTATGGCAGAGATTAAAGAACTCGAAAAATCTCTTGACGGGGTGTTGGAAGGGATATTTAATGACTAAGATACAGGATTTGTCAAAAGGCGAAATAATAATCTATGAAAGCGAAGGGAAAAGTAATCTTGAGGTTATTCAACAAGATAATACTTTGTGGCTTAGTGCTGAAAAAATAGGCAAGTTATTTGGAAAAGATAGATCTAATATCCAAAGACACATTGCTAAAATATATAAAGAACAAGAGTTGAAAGAAAATTCAACCTGTGCATTTTTTGTACAAGTTCAAAAAGAAGGCAAAACAGATTGTTTTGAGTGTTCTGAATAGAGGAGGGGTAAATGGTTAGAACAGGTCAGGCAAGAAATTTACCTAAAATTCATACATCTAATTATTGCGTAGCATATCTAGATGTACTTGGTGCTGAAAATTATATGAAAGGGGATTTAGCAGATAAATTCCTAAATGACCTTAATTCTATATATTTTGATGCAATTAATGACATATCGTTTACCAATTATGTTACACAAAAGGACATTCAGGTAAAAATCTTTTCAGATAATATCTTGCTTGGTATTCAGATAAACGAAAATGATGGTTTAAGAAAAGATAAAATAGAAAAAATATTAAATATAGCGGGGAACATATTTAATAATGCTTTGTATCATGGCTACTTATTAAGAGGTGCTATAACAGAAGGACCTTTTTATAAGGATGATAACAATATTTTCGTATATGGAAAGGCTCTTATTGATGCTGTAGAAATTGAAGAAGAACTTGCTATATACCCACGAGTAGTCGCACAAAAATCCATACAAGAAACTTTGCCCCAATATTTTGAAGAATGTGCAGATGGTAATTTCATCCTTCAAAATTTTATTTTCCATCCAGGTTTCCCTGAAATTTATAAACAGAACTTATTAGAAATATATAAAAAGTCTTATAAAAATGAGAAGGTAAAACAAAAAATAATGTGGATAATTTCGTTTTTTAATAGTTATTATGTACATTCTATTACTAATGTGCAAATTACTAAGGAAGATTTAATAAAGGCGGCTCGAAAAGAGGTGCAAAATGTTTAATTTTATTGTTAACAACTCTAATATTGCGCATACTTGGATTGAAATATTATCAGCCGCTTTAACTCCAACGATAGCTATCGTTGGCGGACATATTGCATATCAACAATGGAAAACAAGCGAAAAGTCAAGAAAACAAGAATTATTTAACATGCGATATGATAACATTTTTAAGCCTCTTTTATATGTATGTAATAGAACTATTGACTCTATTGAAAGTAATAAAATTACCAATCTAGAAGAATTAAACAAGCTACATATTACAAAACTATCAAATATAGAAAAATATAGTTTTCTTTTAAAAGAAGATGATTTTGCTAAATTATTGGTACATTATGATGCTATAAGAGGATATGTAAGAGATCATGATATACATCCTATCATATCAAAAGAAGATAAAGAATTTATGAACTTAAAACTATCAAGAATATACGATATGAGAAGAGAATATTTAAGCATTGAAGATGAGCCATATTATAATTTATGGAACCTTATTGTAATGTCCTTTGTTAAATTGTATAAATTTATTGCATTAGATATTTTAGTCAAAAACATCAAAAGATTATTTAAGAAAAAAAAGAAAAAGGTTTAATATGTTACAAAGTGAAACTGTTAGAAAATATGATACATATAAAGATAGTGGGATTAAGTGGATTGGCGAGATTCCAAAAGAGTGGAATACAATAACACTAAAACGAGTATTCTCAAATCGTGACGGTGGTGCTTGGGGCGAAGAACCTCAAAACAACGAAAATGATAGAATTTGCATACGAATTGCTGATTTTGATTATCCTAAAATGACTATTAAACACGATATAGATTTTACTATACGAAACTATGCAACTGATGTTATTGAAAAACTGACTTTACAAAAAAATGACATATTGATAGAAAAATCAGGTGGAGGAGACCAAACGCCTGTAGGTAGAACTATAATATTCAATGAGGACTTTAATGCTTTGTATGCTAATTTTATGGACAGATTGAGAGTAAAACAAAGTATATCTCCTAAATTTATAGAATATTTATTAGTTTCATTTTATCAAAATGGTATTACATATCAGTATATTAAACAAACAACAGGCATACAAAATCTTGATTTAACAAATTTATTAACAAAAGAAAGTATAGTTTTGCCAATTTTAGATGAGCAACAAAAGATTGCGGATTATTTGGATAAGAAGTGTGGAGAGATTGATAGGGTTATTGAAACGGAAAAATTGGTTATTGAAAAGTTAAAAGAGTACAAGCAATCAATAATTACCGAAACCGTAACAAAAGGTTTAGACAAATCCGTTCCGCTAAAAGATAGCGGTATAGAATGGATCGGCAAAATCCCTCAACATTGGGATGTTTTATCATTAGCAAGAATTGCTAATATTGTCAGAGGTGCTTCACCAAGACCTGCAGGAGATCCTATGTATTTTTGCGGGAATTTTTGCCCTTGGATTACCGTTGCAGAAGTAACAAAAGATGACTCTAAATACATATTTGAAACTGAAGAATACCTGACTGAACTTGGCGTACAACATAGTAAATTAATTGATGAAAACACATTTTTATTATCTAACAGCGGTGCAACATTAGGAGTACCTAAAATAACAAAAATAAAAGGTTGTATAAATGACGGTTCTTTAGCGTTTTTGGATATATCCTGCAATATGGACTATTTGTACTATGTGTTAAAGTCAAGAACAAATGAATTTAGAAAGCAAATGCAAGGATATGGGCAACCAAACTTAAATACCACTATTGTAAAAGCATTTAAAATTTGTTTGCCAAGTACAAATGATCAAATTCAAATTGCAGAATATCTTGATAAAAAATGTTCTGAAATAGACAAAGCCATAGGGGATAAGCAACAGGTTACTGAAAAATTCACCGAATACAAAAAATCCCTAATCTACGAATGCGTAACAGGAAAAAGAAAGGTAGTTGCATAAATGGGTATAAAAGATATAACAGACAGCGCAAAGAAAGCTCTTGAAATAGCAAATGAACTAAAAAATATAGAACTTAAAGAAGCCATATTAGAATTAAAAGAAAAAATAATAGAATTAAGAGAAGAAAATATAACCTTAAAAGAGCAGCTTAAAGAAAAGCAAAAGTATAATATGCAATTTATAGATAACTATTATTGGGATATAAAAGAAGATGGTTCTAAAGTCGGACCATATTGTCCTGCTTGCTGGGATGGAGATAGAAAACCTGTGCGAATGCAACAAGGTGACTTTGGGAATTTTTGTCCCGTTTGCTATAGAGGCAAATAATAGATTTAATAATAAAGGAATAAACAATGCAAGAAACATTATTAAAAGAAAGAAACTTTGAAGAAGCGATAGAGAATTATTTAATAACAGAAGGTGGTTATGAAAAAGGGATTCCCGAACATCTAAACAGAGCTTCTGCATTAGATGAAGATACCTTTATCAATTTTATAAAAACTACTCAACCAACCGAATGGGAAAAACATACACGAAATTATCCTAACAATCCCGAACAGGCTCTTTTAAGAAGATTTCAAGAAGAAGTATCTGCTACAAATGTGTTGCAAGTTTTAAGACATGGTTTTAAAGATAGAGGTGTAAAGTTCTATCCGTGTTATTTTAAACCCGAAACAACAATGAATCCCGAACATAACAAAAGATATTCTCAAAACATTTTGCATTGCACTCGTCAGATGAAATTTTCTTTGTTAGATGAAAGAAGTATTGATATTGTTCTTTTGCTTAATGGTATTCCTGTTGTATCTATGGAACTCAAAAATCAATTCACCGGACAAGATGTTTCAAACGCAATAAGTCAATATAAATTCGATAGAGCCACAAAAGACAAAATGTTTGAATTTAAGCAAAGAGTTTTAGTACATTTTGCAGTTGATTTGTATGACGTTTATATGACTACAAGATTACAGGGAGCAAGCACATATTTCTTGCCATTCAATCAAGGTTCAAACGGTGCAGGAAATGTAGGTGGTAAAGGGAACCCACAGATAGAAGATGATTATTTAACCTCATACCTTTGGAAAAGAGTTTTGAAAAAAGATTCATTAATGGAAATCTTGCAAAAATATATGCACCTTAAAGTTGAAGATATAAAAGACAAAGACGGCAAGATAACAGGTAAAAAAGAAACTATGATATTCCCTCGTTATCACCAATTAGATGTCGTAACTAAATTATTGGAAGATGTAAAAGAAAACGGTAGTGGTAAAAACTACTTAATTCAACATAGTGCCGGTAGTGGAAAATCAAACTCTATAGCTTGGCTTGCTCATAGATTACAAAGTTTACACGATAAAAATGACGAAGTTATCTTCAATTCTGTTATCGTTGTTACTGATAGAAAAATTCTTGATAGCCAATTACAAGATACAATTTATCAGTTCGACCATATTGACGGAGTTGTAAGACCAATAACAAAAGGCTCTGAAAGTTTAAAGACTGCTCTTAATGACGGTGCAAAAATTATTATTACAACTTTGCAGAAATTCCCATACATCTATCAAGATGTTCAAGCAACAGGAAAAAGATACGCAGTAATTGTAGATGAGGCACATTCTTCTCAATCGGGTACGGCTGCTAAAAAATTAAAAGTTGCATTAGGTGATACGGAAGAAGTGCTAGAACAATACGCAAGAGAGGAAGCCGAAGAAGAAAGCAAAATGGAAGATTACGAAGATAATTTGGTAAAAGAATTGTCAACTCATGGTATGCACAAAAATATATCTTTCTTTGCTTTTACTGCTACACCTAAAAATAAGACATTACAATTATTTGGTGAAAAACAAGAAAACGGAACATATAGACCGTTTCATATTTATTCAATGCGACAGGCTATTGAAGAAGGGTTTATTTTAGATGTTCTTCAAAATTATACGACATATAGACAATATTATAAAATAGCAAAGAAAATTGAAGGCGATCCGGAATATGATAAAGCGAAAGGTGCAAGAGCCGTTTCAAGATTTGAAAGTTTACACCCTCATAATATTGCTCAAAAAACTGCGATTATAATTGAACACTTTAGAGAAGTTACCAAAAATAAAATAGACGGTAAAGCAAAGGCTATGATAGTTGCTGCATCAAGATTACACGCAGTAAGATATTTATTTGAGTTCAGAAGATACATACAAGAACATAACTATACTGATTTGGATGTATTAGTAGCATTTTCGGGAAGTCTTGAAGATGAAGGACAAGAGTGGACTGAAGAAAAAATCAATAAAACAAAAGGCGGTGAAGTTATTAAGGAAAACCAACTCAAAAAATACTTCCATGATGAGTTTGATATGCTTATTGTTGCAGAAAAATATCAAACCGGATTTGACGAGCCATTACTTCATACAATGTTTGTTGATAAAAAATTAAATAGTGTAAAAGCAGTTCAAACATTATCAAGACTTAATAGAACAACAAGAGGCAAAGAAGATACTTTTGTTCTTGACTTTGCTAACACACAAGAAGAAATACAAAGAGCATTTCAACCGTTCTATGAGGCAACTGTTCTTGAAGATGAAACTGATCCAAACTTGATTTATACACTTAAACGACAATTAGACGATTTTCATGTATATCAAGAAAGAGAAGTTGAAGAATTTGCAAAGAAATTCTATCAAAAAACGATTCCTACATTAAGCATACTTTCACCGATATTAAAGCCTGCGATTGAAAGATATGAGGCATTAGAAGATAAACAAAAAGACGAATTTAAGTCATTGATACATGGGTTTAACAGGTCTTATTCTTTCATCACGCAAATATGCAGAATGTTTGATAAAGACATGCAAAAACTATATGTCTTTACCAAATACTTGACTAAATTATTACCTAAAAATAATTCTGAAAAAATTAATTTAGAAGATGCATTATTGCTTGAATATTACAAACTTCAAAAAACAGCTGAAGGTAATATAACATTAGAAAAAACTGAAGGTGTTGTCCCTGGAATAAAAGGTGGTGCCGGATCGGGGAGTAAAGAAAAAGAAAAGGGAAGTCTGTCTGAAATACTTGATAAATTCAACAAGAAATTCGGTACAACCTTTTCTGAACAAGATAAAGTTCTTGCACAATTAAAAGCCGATATGATGAAGAATGAGCAAATGGCTAATTCTGCCAAATCAGGTGATAAAACTGCATTTAAAACACTTTATGATAAACAATTCAACGATATTGCTATTAATCGTTATGAAGAAAACGACAGCTTCTTTAAAGGTTTATTTGAAAACGCAGATAAACTTAAATTTATAAAAGAATTGTTATTGGCAGATGTTTATAACGAATTAAGAAACAAGGGAATATAAAAATGTATAAACCACCATTTGAAATTACATCAAAAATAATTGAACTTATCTCCAACATTTCGGGAAAAATTGGAGAAATTAATTATCTTCAAAATAACCCCTATCATATGCAATTGCGAAAAGAAAACTGAATTAAAACTATTCATTCTTCGCTTGCTATTGAAAACAACAGTTTGAGCCTAAAGCAAATTACAGCAATAATTGAAGGTAAACACGTACTTGGAAATCCTAATGAGATTAAGGAAGTAAAGAATTCTATTCGGGCTTATGATTTGCTTTTATCACTTAAGCCATATAATGAAAAAGACTTACTAAAAGCTCACAGACTTATGATGCAAGATTTAGTTGATAGAAATGGCAAATACAGAACAGACGGAGTTGGAATATTTGACGGAGAAAAAGTTGTTCATCTTGCACCTTCTGCGGATAGAGTTCCGGAACTATGTTTAATTTGTTCAAATGGCAAAAAGAAAGCGATGCACATCCGCTTATTAAAAGCTGTGTTTCTCATTACGAATTTGAAATTATTCTGCCATTTCAAGACGAAAATGGCAGAATGGGGCATTTGTGGCAGACTGTAATTTTAAAAGAATGGAAATAAATATTTGCTTGGCTTTCGGTTGAAACATTAATTAAAGAAAATCAGAAAGAATATTATAATGTTCTTGGGGCAAGTGACAGTGATGCAAATAGCACCAAATTTATAGAATTTATGCTTTCTTTAATCTTGAATACAATAGAAGAAATTATTGAAACAGAAAAAAGGTTTACTGTAAATCAACAAAAAATTATTGATGCAATAAAAGACAATCCGTATGTTAAACAAGAAGAACTTGCTGATATTGTTGGAATTGCAAGAAAAAATATAATTGCAAATATGAAAAAACTCCAAACAAACGGATTAATAAAACGTATTGGTGCCGATAAAAATGGTCATTGGCTTGTTGAAGACTAATTTCTTTAAGTTATGATTATACCTTAAGCAATTAGATTATTTTTTAAATCATCATAGAGATAATCAAAGTCTTTTTCTCTTCTCCAGATATACTCAGCAAGGCGATAGTACATAAAATTCTGATTAATATTGTGACTTTCAATTCTTGAA
>ERZ1034925.797-NODE-797-length-12492-cov-10.671062_pt1 | contig 12492 bp, 17 predicted proteins | sample MGYA00520687_ERZ1034925 | MGnify/ENA primary metagenome ERZ1034925 (study PRJEB33766, sample SAMN09781758) | gut metagenome | biome: gut microbiome | host: Homo sapiens | place: Madagascar | study: EMG produced TPA metagenomics assembly of the PRJNA485056 data... | reverse complement strand
AATTTATTCCTTTTAATACTTCTTGATACAGTGAGTTCAGTTCTTTTAAAAAATTTTCACTATTATCAGAATTAATCTTGTCTTTAACTCCTAAAATATCCATATATAAAACATAATAAGTAGATAGTTTTAATTCCTGTTCCGGCATAATTGTTCCTTTTTCATGTCATGTTATATCATGAAAAGCCCAATATGCAATTTGCAATAATATAGTTATGGGTAAACGATTAGAAATTCAGTTATATTGCGCAAACACAGGGGAAAGTATTACTTTCCCGATAAATCCCGAAAGTATTGATATTCCAACAGAAAAACAAATTGATACTTTTGAAATTCTTGGCTATGGTGAAGTTGCGGTAAAAGGGAAAAAGCGACTTAAAAGAATTACGTTATCTAATATTTTGCCAGGTAAAGACTCTTGGCTTGCTTTATCTGCATCACTTACAGAAAAAGAATTTAAACAAAAACCTTATTCTATAGATGCAGCTTTAAATTTTATTAATAAATGGATAAAAAACAATGAGCTTATTCGGGTTATTATTTCAAACAGGTTAAATGATGTTTTTAGAATTGAAAAATTCACCGAAACCGTAAAAGAAAGTACTGTCGATGAGGGCTATACTCTTGATTTTGTTCAATTTGTTGACCCAACAGGGAAAACCATTGTGAAAGAAGCTCCTAAAACAAATGTTGTAAAATTAAAAAAACGAGTACAAAATAGATTTATTCCTAATAAACAAGTTGCCAAAAAAGGCATGACAATTTATAAACTTGCAAAGCTAACCTACGGCGGGCGTTCAAACGAACTTGCGAAACTTAACGCTATCTATAGTAGAAACAAAGATATTAGCGGTGAAATCATAAATATGCTGCCGCTTAACTTATAAATTCCAATTTGGACTAAAAGTTTCTATCGGATTACAAATATATTTTCTTTCCTCATCATCAAGCCATTGTAAATATGGAAGATAAGTCGTCTCGTGTCTTGTTTTCAGTTTTCCATTTTTGTCATACTCATAAATAAAATCAAACGTATTTCTTTTATAGACACTGATAATATTACCTTGCATATCGTATTCAGTAATTTCAGCGCGTTGTTTGCCTGCTATTTCTCTTTTAGTTTGCTTAAATACAGATACAGGAATATACTGTTCTTTCGGCAAACTCCAAAAATGTTCTTTGGGTAGCGTATGGACACCATATTTAGCCACATTCCCATCTTTATCTATGGCGTATACCGCAACTCTTTTCCAATATAAAGTTCGCCTTGTATCAAATTCAGTTAGCGTTCCTAACGATTCCATTAACCAGCCTGAAATCCCTTTCCACTCATCTTTTGGTTTTATTCGACCAAAACATATAACAGTTCCATCTGATGACATGTCTGTATCAGGTCTTGAAATAACTCTTGCTTGTCTTTCGTAATAATGAATAACGCTTTTATGTGTGTTATCCCTATACTTATAAACATCAGTGCTTAATTCAAAGTCGTCAGGCGACAGGTATTCCCTTACGGTTACACCATGACCGGATATAACAGATTTGGGCTGTACAATAGTAACCTCAGATTGAGCAATATTGCAATTGACAAATAACAATAAAAAACAAAATAAGAGCTTTTTCATATTCCCATTATAAGCTTTTTTTCAAAAATTTCAATAGCCAATATTCTATATTGTTATAATTGTTTATTATGATTAAAATCAACAATGAAATTATTGAAGTAATTCAAGACGGGGTTACTTGGCAAGGTGCAAAAGACACAGTGGCAAGGACTTTGAATTTTTCTATCGTTTATCAACCACTTGATGAAAATTTCCCAAAATATAAAATCAAAATTGGTGATAAAGTCGCATATATTGAGAACAACAAGACATATTTTTATGGATATATCGAAAGCATAAACTACGCAACAGACAACGGCACGCTTGAAATAAGTTGTTGTGATATTATGAAACGCTTATTAAATTCAAAGTGCGTAGGGCGTTTCAGAGGCACTCTTAAACAACTTGCAGACAAAATATGTGGGCTTTTTTATCTCAAAAACGGAATTACAAGTAACAACACGCATGTTCACAATATTGTTTCAACAGGAGATATGAGTTATTACGAAATTCTGAAAAATGCTTGTGACATTATGTTCGAAAGATATACGTTATACCTAGATGGCTTAACTCTTAAACTTGCAGAACATAATTATTTTGCAACGTTCACAATCGGTCAGAATATCCGCTCATCGTCTTTTTCGCAAGATATGTCAGAAGTCGTAAACAAGGTTTTAATCATTGATAGCAAGGGGAAATTGCTAAGTTCCGTTCAAGACAGTGCAAGCATAAATCAATTCGGCTTGTTTCAAACGGTTTACACATACGATAAAGACAGTAAAAACAATCTTGTAGATGCGAAAAAAGAATTAAAGACTATCAAGAATGAGGGTTCAATCGTTGTAAATAACGACAATAACTGTATTAGCGGTAGATTTATAAAGGTTTATGAGCCGATGAATAACTTCAATGGCTTATTTGAAATTGTATCGGATAGTCATACTATTGCAAATGATAGCGTTATGACGTTAGGTATTGAACTTGTGGAGGCTGCAAAATGAGTACGGCAGGAAAATTTTGGAAAGAAGTAGGCAAAAAAGCCAAAGCGACAAATCCCGATATGGTGGCATTGTGTCAGGTTTTATCCTTAGAGCCTTTCGCTTTTGAATATAGGGGCATAGACATAAGCATTCAAAACGGTGATAACATCTTTATTGATCCACTTTTATTGCAAGCAAATATCGGACTTGATCTCGGAAGTTTAGACAGTGCACAAAATATTAATCCTGCATTATGGAAAGCTGATAACACGCCTACCGGAACAGTTGAAATCTCAGGGACTCAAAAACAGTTCTTGACAGATTTTTATAACTTCTTTAAGGAATGGCAAAACACATATATTCTTGCCGTTGGCGATTATGTAACCGTTCAAAAGCTTGGCAATAATACATATCTTGTAATCAGAAAGGTGGTAGAAATTGAGCAGTAATTATCCATTTATCCCGACTACATTAACCGATATTGAGGAAGTCAAAACTGACGTTGAACTACCTGTATTCAAAGAACTTGCGTTTGATTTTCAAACTAATCAACTGAAAACGCAAGGCGGACAATATTACTACGTTGAAAAAAACGAGGCGATTAAGATATGGATTTACTTTGCTTTGCTCATTCCACGATTTACTTATGTTGCGTATTCTACTGATTATGGACAAGAGATTTACACCCTCATTGGGCGTTATTTGTCAGGAGAACTCTTGAAATCTGAATTAAAACGTTTTATTGAAGAGGCTTTATTGTGTAATCCGTATATCACAAGTCTTTCAGACTTCGATATTACACGCACAGGTTCAAAAGTAATTTGCAATTTTTCTGTAAATACGGTTTATGGAAATGTTGCACAGGCTTACGAATACTTGCAAACAATTTAAAAGGAAATTGTCAAGTCCATGAAAACATGGATATGTTTTTGCCCGTTTTGGCAGTTGCCATAATCAAAGTATGGGAACACAGGAAGATATACAAGAACGAATAAATAACAGGCTTACAATGCCTGCAAACCTCTTAGAGGGTGGATTTTCACAACAAATAATCGGCTCGGTAGCTTATGAGCTTGCAAATATTCAAGACACCGAATTAAACAACATCGTAAACAGATGCTTTGTAAAAACGGCAACAGGTGATGATTTGGATAATGTCGGCAGTGATTACGGATTGCCACGTAGGGAAGATGTCGCCGCAAGTGTTTATCTTGAAATTGAGGGCGTACAAGGAGCAGTAATTAACCAAAATGTCAAAGTTACCTATAATAACCTTGTTTACACTGTTCAGGAATACAAAATTATTAATTCATCAGATGTTGCAAGTGTAAAAGCAAAATGTGAAACACTCGGCACAATAGGCAACGTGCCTGAAAATACGATTACAGAATTTGTAACAGATTATGAGGGGTTATCAACTGTAACAAACCCTGAACCTGCTTATGACGGATTTGACAGGGAAGATGATGAAACGTACAGACAAAGGATACTTGATTATTTGGCAGAAGATGCCACAAACGCAAATAAAGCACAATATGAAAAATGGGCAAGAGAAGTTGAGGGCGTGCAAAAAGCCGTTATCGAAAGTGCAGAAGTAATGGGAGCTGGCAATGTTGGTGTTTATCTTTCGGCGATAGGTGATGTTGACGTTTCAGAAGATTTGAAGAAAAAAGTGCATGACCATATTGACGCAGTACAGCCAATTAATGCGACGGTGATTGTAAACTCTTTGACTTATGTCAAAATCAATGTTGTTGCAAATGTGGTATTAAAAAACGGTTACACTGAAATAGATGTAAAAGATGAGTTGACAAAGAAGCTCAAAGCATATTTGCCAACCGTTGACAACTCTGTTTCATACTTCAATATTAACAACCTAATATTTGATTGTGTCGGGGTTGAAGATGTTACAAGCTACACTTTGAACGGTGGCACAAATTCTATTGCAATCTCTGATACAGAATACCCTGTTACTGGTGAGGTAACTATCAATGAGTCTTAGCGATAACTTACCAAAAGAGATTACAAGCATTTTAGGGTTAAAAGATGTATTACTTGCTATTGACCCTGAAATCCAACTTGTCAGAGACGATATTTCACAAATCATTAAAGAATTATACGTAAAAACTACGGAATATTTTATTGAACGTTGGGAAGCAGATTTTTCATTGTCTTATGACCCATCATTAACTTTACAACAGCGTAGACAAAGGATTTTGAACAAATTAGCAAGAAAAAAAACTTTGACGTGGCAAAATCTCGAATTACTTATAAGAAACAATATCGACAATCCGCAATTTTATATTTCTAATCATTCATCAGAATACCATTTTACAATTATGGTACAGACAGAGAACTATAAAGAAATGCAAAAAGCCTTAGATATCGCAAAGCCTGCTTATTTAACGTTTGATATTGTTGTTACGGAATACTTTAAACGTTGCGGAACGTTTGCATGCGGGACAAATCCTTTGTAATGCCCGATTTAAAACTCTTTATTATGAAGATAATAAGGAGATTTTATAAATGGCTTACGTAAAAAATACTTGGGTAGACCAAAAAGTACAAAGACCAAAAACTTATAATTTTACGACAAATGATGATGGCTCCACAACTTTAATTGATGCTTTCGGCAACGTTGAAGAGCTCGGCACGCCAGTTAATGCCGATAATATGAACCATATTGAAGATGGTTTAGCTAATGTTGGAATTTGGACTTACTCTGCAACAGTTGAGTATAATAAAGATGATGCGGTTATTGGAATAGTTGACAATGAGTTTGTTTTATATAAATCAAAACAAGACAAAAATAAAGGCAATGATTTAAGTGATACAGATTATTGGGAAAAGGTGAACCTCGGTGGTGGTGGCGGTCTTGAAGTCTGTGACATCGGCATGTCTTTATTTGTTGATGAAACCAAAGGTTTGCGACGTAGGCTTAACGGGCAGATTGTTGATATTAACACCAATACACAAGGCTTTTTGACACGTTTAAAACAGATTACAACACTTTATCCATCGCTATTGACAGATGAAGCAACGTGGCAATCTGACAAAACTCTTTCTGCTTATGGACAAGTTGGCCGATTCGTTTTCAACTATGCAAGTGACGGTGTGACTGTTGAGTCTGTTCGTTTGCCTGCTGTTGTGAATGTTCAAGGCTTGATGGACTTGGCAAATACAGGGTTTACAGTACCGGCAGGGTTGCCAACACTGTACACAAATTCAACCGGTGCACACTATCACGACCGTGGAACAATGGAAATTACCGGTTGGATTAACCATATTGATGGTGGGTATACTGATGGCGCAATTACCAGTGGCGGTGCATTCAATGTCAATAATACTTGGTTGCAACACGGACGCGGAACAGAGAACAGTAATCACTCTAATGTTGACTTCTATGCCTCTCGTTCTTGGACTGGTGTGACTTCTACAAACGGAGAACACAGTCATTCTATTGCCGGAACTTCAAGCACTATTCAACCAGAGGCTATTCAATATCCTTACTTTATCCAAATTGCGACAGGGCAAGAAACAGAAGTGGATATCGTAAACACAATTGAGCTGAACAAACCGTCATTCTTTGGTGATTCAAAGTATGTGCCGACGCCGGTTAATAATCTTTCTTGGCTGAAATCAGAAGGACAGCAAAAACCCAAAGGCTCTTATCTTGACGTCTACAATTGGATTTTGGAGAACGTTAATAACGGTGTTGAAGGGTTTAAACGCAGTACAGAAACATACACAGACTACGACTATGTAATCAACACAGCAGATGAAACATTCAGGTTGCCGTTGCTGAATGGTAGCGAGAATTTGCCGAGCAATACGGTTGTGTCGAGGGCAGATAACACTGTTATAAATGCTGGAGAAACTAAAACATTATTTACAGCCTCTCATAACGGTTTTGTTAGTATTAAGGCTTTCGGTTCTGGAACACCTGGGGGTTGCACATTTTTCGCATATAAAAATGGACTCATCATGGGGTGTGTTGGTGTTAGTACAAATACCTACAATCAAGGAACAATTTCCTTTGATGTCAAGTGTGGAGATATTGTAACAATAAATTTGGACTATCAGTCTATGACTTATAATTACCTGTATTCTAAAGCCGTGGGCAACGGTTCACTCTACTACTATGTTGGTGAAACCGTACAGAATGCAAATTTGATTGACGCTGGTAGACTTGGTGAAGAGTTGGTAGATGTTAAAGCCTCTATTGATGGTAATTGGACATATAAACAATTACAATTTGCAAGTAGTGTTTCAATACCTATTAACACGGAAGGTGCAGGAAACGTATTTACCTATGATTTGTCCAACTATTTACCAAACGATGGTTACAAATATGAGGTTACAATCTCCGTAGAAGTAAATAACTCAAGTTTTTGCACGCTGGGTTATTATCTCCCTGATAATTCTTGGTATAGTTTTGCAAAAGGTGGAAATCCAACAGGTGGCTGCTTTACTGCTATTGTCGACTCTTCAAGACAAGTGAAAATTTCAATTATTAACACGCAAGAAGGCTTAATTTGGGCGCGTGCAGCAGCATACAGACGACTAGGAAAGAAGGTTTAAAATGTATTACATATTTATAAAAGATGAAAAAATAAACGGTTGTGGGCAATGTCAGTGCCTTAATGAGGACTACACAAACCTTGAAGTCACAGAAGAGGTTTACAATGCTTTTGTAGAAAATCCTGACAAGTATATTTACCAAGACGGTGAGATTGTTGAAAATCCGAACTATGAGCAAGAACAGGCGAAGAAAGAACGCGAACGCCTTGACAATCTTTCAATGACCCGTGGCGATGTGTTTGAGGCACTAATCCTTGCAAAGGGTTTAGGTAAGGCTCAAATCCGTGCAATGATTGAGAAAACAAAGCTTGACGACATCACAAAGGCTTTGTACTTAAACCGTTTTGATGAGGCGTTGGAATTCTACCGTGGATATCCGATTTTCGATATGTTGGGGCAAGCACTCGGGATTACTGGTGAAATGCTCGACAAGTTCTTTGATACAAAAAATTACCACTATCTGACGACTTGCAAGCTAACAATTAAACCAACTCCAGAAGAAGCAACTGTAACCATTGAGCCTGATCCAACACCGTATGGCGAAACGGCGCATTACAAGGTTGAATGTGAAGGCTATGTAACACAAGAAGGTGATGTGAAAATGGTTGAAGATACAGAATTAGGTATTGAGTTGGAAGCTATTGAGGAAACCGAAGAAACCAAGGAAAAAACAGAAGTAACTGACAAGGATAACTTGACAGTTGAGGAAGATACAGAAAAAGGCAACCTGTAAGTATTACTTACAAGTTCATAAGGAGAAAGAACTATGAAATTTTATGATGTACTACTTAACTACTTAACACAGGAAAGCACCTACACTGGGCTTTTGGCAATTGTTACCGCTTTTGGTGTAGCTTTAAAACCTGAATTATCACAAGCAATTATCACATTCGCTTTGGGAACATTCGGGCTTATTAAAGTCATTGTAAATGAAAAGGCTACAAAATAATGTTTGACTTTACAGATGCAACCCGAGCAGTTGGAGAGGCTTTTGCAAGCCTTTTCAACTATTGCAGAACAAACAAAGAACATCAATCTGAAACGCAAGTAGTAAAAGACAAAAGACGCTTGAAAAAGGCTACAAACATTGCTCAAAAAATTTTTGCAATAACAGATTATTACAAAGATTACTTTTATAAAAAAGATTGTAAGGAATATGAAAAGCTCCGAAAAGAATTTGACGAGCTGGATTAAAATAGAATTATGGACGTAAATTTTACAAGTTTTGACAAAGTAATAGGCTATAATTACAACAACCGCCAAAAGCCGTTTTATCTGCTTAGCCCAGTTATTGTAATCGTGTCTTATGCTGTTACAAAACGAAAATATTTGAAAATACAAGAAGATTTTACGTCAGATGGCTGTACTCTGTGGCGTATCTTTTGGCTAATTCTAGGTTGCCCGCACAAGCCAGAATATTTGCCCGCAAGTATTATCCATGATTGGGTTTTAGAACACCCTGAAATAGTTAACTATAACCGCAAATTTTCAAGTCAGATTTTCAAAACGGTATTATTAAAAACAGGAGTAAATCCTGTTAAAGCTCAAATGATGTACTTAGCTGTCGAGTTTTGGCAAAGTTTTACCAATATATGGAGAAAAAGATGGAAGAATTAAGCTTATATGCCCCCTTGGCAGTTTACATAATCACACTTTTAATACAGTTAAAGATTTTTGCACGTACAGAGGAATTGACAAAACTAGAAGCCAAGCTTATGACATATATGGCAGAAAACTTCGTTAGAGAAGAGAATTACAGGGATAATCACAAAGCACTACAAGGGCAAATGGCACAAATTCATCAAGATGTGTCAGACGTCAAAAACCTTTTAATTGGGATTATTAACGCAAACAATCAAAGGAATTAATATGAAACGAATAATAATTCACTGGACAGCCGGAACAAACAAACCTTGTGCCACTGATTTGGAACATTATCACTATATTGTTACAGGCTCCGGAGAAGTTAAGAACGGCAAATATAAACCAGAAGATAACGAGAACTGCAATGATGGGAAGTATGCAGCACACACAGGCGGCGGCAATACCGGTTCAATAGGTGTTGCAATGTGCGGAATGTACGTGCCCTCAAAGGTAGACATTACACGTACTGAATACCCATTGACAAAAGTTCAGTGCGAGCGAACATTTAAACTTTGTGCAGATTTGTGCAAGAAGTATAATATACCTATCACACCTGATGCCGTTATGACTCATTATGAATTCGGGAAGAAACACTCGAAAACATCTAGCACAGGTAAAATAGATATTATTTATTTACCACCATGGCAAGAAGTTGCTCCGGCAAGGATAGGAGATTTTATTCGAAATAAAATTAGATGGTACAAAAATAAAATATAAGCTTTTTTTAATTTTCAGCTATTTGATATTTTTTTAGAGCTACATTTGTAGCTCTTTTTTTTGTGCTATAATTATTAAAGAAAGTATAATAAATAATATGAGAACACCTGAAAACAAATTTTATAAGTTTTGGGTGTTTTTTTTATTTAGTGTGTCAAGAGTGTGTCATAAGTAAAGAATTATGAAAACATCTTTTTCTATCCTTAAGACTAAAACCTTTATATAAAAAGAAAAGTTGCTAAAAGCAAATTTAGCAACATTAAATAAACACGAGGATATTAAGAGAGAGAGTATAAAATAAATCTTTGTTTTAATCTTGTTCAAACCATTTGAAGAACTTGATTAGTTTTAATATCCAATTATTGATTTTTCCAATTTGTAATTTTGATTTCCCTTACTCTTTTATAAAGTATTTTTTGTTCTGAAAATTGCTTTTTTTATATTTAATTGTTAAGTTTTCGTTACAAATAAATTTTTCTTGCCATAACGTCTAATAAATGTTAGAATAACGTAAGAGGAGAAGTTATTACGTGGAAAATTATTCAAATTCAAAATTCAATATAATATCATTTTTAAAGAAAGCTGTAGCTATTGGCGCATCTGATGTGCATTTACAGGTTGATGAACACCCAGTTATCAGAATAGATGGCAAAATCACAAAAGTTGACATGCCATTATTAACTGAAGATGACATTTCTTTAGCTTATGATATTTTGCTTCCAACACATTTCAAGGGCAAAGTTAATTCTGTTTTTGATTTGGATTTTGCTTATGAAATCCACGGTGTTTCTCGTTTTAGGGTAAATTTAAGCCGTCAATTAGGTAAAAGCGCTCTTGTAATCAGGACAATCCCTTATGAAATCAAAAGGGTTTCTGATTTGATGTTGCCGGAATCTATTGAACAATTTGCAACACTAAACAATGGTTTGGTACTGATTACAGGTCCTACCGGTTCTGGTAAATCTACGACAATTGCCTCTTTGATTGACTATATCAATATTAATTATCCGAAACATATTATTACAATTGAAGATCCGGTAGAATTTATTTTCACTAATAAAAAATCAATTGTGTCACAAAGGCAGGTTTTAATTGATACTCCATCATTTCCTGCTGGTATCAAATATGCTTTAAGACAGGATCCTGATGTTATATTTATCGGTGAAATCAGGGATAAAGATACTGTTACGGCTGCTCTAAAAGCTGCTGAAACAGGTCACCTTGTATTTGCAACAATTCACACGAACGATGCAATTCAAACAGTAAACAGAATTGTGAACATGTTTGAGCCGTCAGACAGAGATTTTGTTAGAGGACAATTGGCATCTATTTTGAGAGGAACTGTTTCGCAAAAACTTATTCCGGTTTCAAATGCTACAGGCAGACGTCCTGCGTGTGAAGTTCTTGTTGTAACTCCGACTGTAAAAGACTTTATCGAAAAAGACAAGTTGGAAGAAATTTATGACCTTGTTAAGAAGGGGTCTTTCAATAATATGATTACGATGAATACGTCCTTGTACAGATTGTTTGAACAAGACTTGATTACGGAAGAAGTTGCAATGAGCTATTCTGACAACAAAAATGAATTGCAACAAATGTTCAGAGGTGTATTCCACGGAACATTCGGACCTACTGGCAAATAAAAAATTATAAGATTATAAGAGATAGTTGAATGAATAATTTTGTAACAGATGCAATCAACTTGAAGGCATACAATTTGAGTGAGGCAGACAAAATAATTGTCATGTATTCAAAGGATAAGGGGCTTATTCGAGGGGTTGCGAAAGGAGTAAAAAAGCCAAAAAGTAAGCTGGGCGCAAGAATGGATTTGCTTGTTGCCAATAAGCTTATGCTTTATAAAGGTAAAAATCTGGACAGAATTTGTCAGGCGGAGGCTTTGAATACTTTCCACAAGACTCGTCAGAATATGGACAAGATATTTTATTCAATGTATGTTACTGAGGTTGTAAATAATTTCGGAGTTGAGGACGATCCTTGCTCAAAAGAGGTTTATGAGCTTTTGTATAAGGCTTTGGATACAATTTCTAATGCGAAATCATCTGTTGAAATTGTTATTGCTGTTATTAAGTTTCAGCTAAAAATGATGCAGATTTCCGGACTCGGAGTTGAATTGGATAATTGTTTGTGTTGTGGAAATTCTGTAAAAGATGAAAATATGTATTTTTCATCTCAGCTTGGCGGAATTCTTTGCCCAGGGTGCAATGAAAAATATCATACACATACTTTGATGCATTATAAGTTAAGAGATTTTTTGAATTCTTGTTTGGATAATGATTTTGATACAGTTTCAGAATATGAACGAAAGGCTAATGATAAGGTGTGCAGTGTTTGTTTTGAGCTTTTAAAAGAATATATTAATGTTCATTCGAGCAAAAAATTTAATTCGACTGATATTTTGCAGGAGATTAAGTAGGAGATAAAATGTTCAAAAATCTATTTAACTTATCAGTAAAGCGTTCCGGCTTTGAAATCTTCGGGTTTTACATCTTTTATTCTTTATTAGGTGCGATTGTTGCTGGAGTTATTTGCGGAGTTGTGATTGCTGCTTTGCACCCAGAAGTCAAGACTGTTGAAGATGCTACAGCTTTTGCTATTAAATATGCTCCACTTATGGCAATTTTTTATGGGTTGATTTTAGCTTTTTTAATTATCCGAGCGAGAGATTTGTTTAGTTCGTTTAAGGCAATTTCTCTTGTTATTTTGTCGGTTCCTTTGTTGTTTTTCTGTGGGCTGTCTCTTGGTTTAATTCCAGTGGCATTTTTGACAGGAGTTAGCGACAAAGAAATTCCGGCCTTAAAAGATTAATTAATAGTTAATTTCTCTGACTTTTTCAAAAACTACGTTAAAATATAATTATAGATATTTTAAAAAGGAGTTGAAGTTTATGCCTAATTTTGAAAAATTTACAAATTACTCACAAGAAATTTTATATGCTTCTGGCGTGA